>CDZI01022987.1_pt1 | contig 39437 bp, 41 predicted proteins | sample 554811 | NCBI WGS metagenome assembly CDZI01 (sample SAMEA3182110, study PRJEB8094) | gut metagenome | biome: human; feature: gut; material: Stool; isolation source: human stools | place: Canada | collected 2013-04-23
GACCACTGACCGTTCTGGTCTACAAGGTATTTGTTCTTATTTGAAGCGTCATAGAATTCAAGCTCCGGCTTACCGGCTTCCTTAAGCACCTTGTTAGCGTCCTCAACGCCGTACTGTGTACGGGCGATTGCTTCCATATTGCCTTCCTGTCCCTTGAACATTACATAGCTTATCTTTCCGTCGCCGTTAAGGTCAAGCTTATTATAATTTTCAACAAGATATTTGCCTATCATTTCGCCCTGCATATGACCTGCCATTTCGTAATCGGTTCCTACGAATACGGACTTGTCATAGCTTGTTACAACAGATTCGTCAACAGAGCGGTTGAAGAAGATAACCGGAACATTCTGTGCCTTAGCCTGATCGACTATGTTCTGAGCGGCGTCGTTTGAGCCGGTATCAACAACATTCACTACAAGAAGCTTTGACCCTTTTGCAAGAGCGGTTGTAACCTGCTCTGTCTGTGTGGTCTGGTTGCCGTTTGCGTCATAGTTCTGGTACTTGAGACCGGCGTCGGTTAAAAGCTTATCCATTGCCGAGCGCACGCTTGAAATATAAGTGTCGCTGTAGGTATAATAGAAAACCGAAACCTCACCTTTTCCGGAGCCGGACGAACCGCCGCAGGCCGTAAGACCTAAGGCAAATGCGAGAGTTAAAACAACTGCCAATAATTTTTTCATTTTAATTCCTCCTTAAATTTCACGACCTTTCCTGTCGTTGTCTTAATTATATTTCGAGGACTTAAATTTTGAAATAGATATTTTTATCATAAATGTATAAAAATTTATCATATGTTGAATTTTTTATGTAAAATTAAAATTTTGACAAAAAGAAAACCGCCCCTTTCGGGGCGGACCAAAACTAACAAAATAAATTATTCAGCTTTGTTTTCTTCTTCCTTCATCTTTGCAAAACATTCACTGCAATATACTGGACGGTCGTCACGGGGTGTAAACGGAACCTTCGCAACACCGCCGCAAGCGGCACATACTGCTTCGTGCATTTCCCTGGGTGCTCTGCCTGCATTCTTGCGCTTATCACGGCAAGCCTTGCAGCGCTGAGGCTCGTTCACAAAGCCCTTGGACTCGTAAAACTCCTGCTCTCTCGCAGTAAATACGAACTCCTCGCCGCAATCTTTGCAAACCAGCGTTTTGTCTTCAAACATCTCTTTTACCTCTCTTGGTTGTTTATTAGCCCCGGACGGAATCGCACCGACATCTTTGGAAACAATGTTCTGCTGTTAAACTACATGGGCATATATAAGCCGAAAACGGCATTATAATTAAAGTAAAGTCATCATTTCTTTAATTTTTTTCTTATGCGTATAAGTGCATTGTTGACTGATTTTTCACTGATGCCAAGACTTTCCGCAATCTGCGAATATCTTTTTCCCTCAAGAAAGAGTGCCAACACGCTGTACTCAAGGCCTGAAAGCTCAAGCTTTATTGAATCCGTAAGCGATTTTAAGCTTTCGCGGTCAAAAAATATTTTTTCGGGACTGTTGCAGTCCGCAATTTCAACCGCATCGAGTGAGGTTACCAAATCATCGGGAACATCCTTTTGGCGGTTGGTCTTCTTAAAGCTTAAAAACAATGACCTTTTGATACACAGCATTGCGAATGTGGAAAACAAGGATTTGCCGCTTTTATAATTCTTTACCGCCGAATACAATGCATATGTAGCTTCCTGAATTGCGTCTTCCCTTTCAAGCGTGCCCGAATATTTATTCACACAGTAGAGAATTTTCGGTAAATAGCGTTCGATAATAATTTGTAAAAGCTCCAGCTCTCCGCCGTTAATTAACGAAACAATGTCCTCATCAGACATCTTTTTGTAATTTTCGACAAAATTATTACTCATTGTTTTCACTTCATAGTTGTTTATGCACTTATAATACATTATTATAATGAAAAAGTCAAGAAAAAAATTTGATTTCCGCATTTTACACAGTATTTCGAATGCTAAATTATTACAAAAAATTAATAACTATTGAAAAATCCTGTCGTTTGCGTATAATAGGTATTGTCAAATTATAAATGCGTTTAAAAAGGAGCAACTGAATTTGAATATAAAGAAAATTACCGTAATGATTGCGGCGGCGCTTATCGCCCTTTCTTCTTCTGCCTGTAAAAAAGCCGCCGAAGTCGATAATATTTCTTCAGAACCGGTAAGCAGTACAGCTGTTTCCTCCGAGGTTTCTTCTGCGGAAGAAACCGTAGATAACGGCATAAGGCTTGTTGTTACCTCTCAGAGCAAGCAAACTGTCTATGTTACGGAGCCGTTTTATTCGTTTTCCGGCACATCCGACCCTGCAGAGCCTCTCTACATAAACGGTGCCGAAATTGCCAGAGGCGAAGGCGGCATTTTCACCTATGAAACAGAGCTTAAGGTTGGCAAAAACACATTTACCTTTGAGCACAAAGGTAAAAAAACCGTTTATACTGTCAATTACAGATATGTAATTATTAAAGATTATTCACCGTCAAAGTCGCAGTCATACCCGAGCGGCTCGACCATCGTTGCAAGCGTAACCGCGCGCAAGGGCAGTACCGTTACGGCAACTCTCGGTTCTGATACCATTATACTTACCGCGCAGAATAATTCCGAAACAGGCGAAACCGAATTTGTCGGTTACAGCGGCGTTTTTAAGCTTCCCGGTGATAATGCCGAGGACATAAATCTAGGTAAAATCACCTACAAGGCGACACATAACGGAAAAAGTGAAACATTCACCTCCGAAAAAATAATATGCAAAAAGAGCAATGTTATTGTAGATTACGACCCGAACGCAACGCCGAACGGCGGAAGATATATGAATGTCGGCTCGGGATATATTGCGGAAATTATTGAATACAACGCCGAGACCTTCGACGGCAATGTCAGCAATCAAAGCCTTAAGGACGGCTCAGTAGATTGGTCGAAACCAACGAACAATTACCTACCTAAGGGTACACTCGATTATTGCTCAACAAGTCTTGTTAATTATAAGGAAAGCAATTATGTGACCCTGCGCGCCGGATACCGTGTTTATCTTGAAAGAAAGGATACGCCGAATACAGAGTTTAAGCCGGTTGTAAGAAGATATATCGGCTCCCTCCCCGACCATAACAAAATTAAATCAGCGAGTGTGCAAAATGACGGCAGACATACCGTTTTAACCTTTGACAGCCTTTGGAAAGCGCCGTTTTACTTTGATATTTTGCCACAAAGCTATACAAATCCGTCAAAGCAGGATTTTACCGTCAGCAGTGTTACATATAACTATATTGATATCACCTTCTGTTACGCAACCGTATTTGAGGGAGAGATAGCTATACCCGAGGATAATCCCCTCTTTAAGTCGGCAGAGGTAATATGTAATTATACGAACGACGGCTCTGCGGTGCGCGATTATACACTGCGCCTACACCTTAAAAAGCAGGGTGCGTTTTACGGATGGGACAGCCATTACAACGAAAACGGTCAGCTTGTATTTGAATTTTTGAATCCTAAGACTGTTGCCGAGAACACCGAAAACGAATACGGCGTAAATTTAAGCGGGGCTAAAATTCTTATAGATGTCGGTCACGGCGGCAAGGATCCGGGTGCTCCGGGATTGAAGAATTACCACGAAAAATATGCCAATCTTAACTTGGCGTATAAAATTAAAGCCGAGCTTGAAAAGGCGGGCGCAGAGGTTTATATGACCCGCACGGATGATACAACAAGCTCTGCGGATGATAAGCTTAAAATGATAAAGGAACTGAAACCTGATTTCTGCGTTGCGGTCCATCACGATTCAAGCACAAATACGAATGCTAACGGCTTCGGAGCGTTTTACTTTAACGCATTTTCAAAGCGTGCGGCGGAATATGTATTTTCGCAAACAGAAGGCGCTTCGCTTTACGGAAAGTATGATTTTAACTGGCACTACTACTTTATGTGCCGCAGTACCGTGTGCCCCGTTGTGCTTACCGAAAACGGATATATTTCCAATATAACTGATTTTTCGGGTATTGAGAACGAGCAGAAAAACATAGAAAAAGCAAAAGCTGTTACACGCGGAATAGCGGATTATTTCAGGTCGATACAATAATAAACAGACCGCCCGTCAGGGCGGCTTGTTTTGTGATTAGGAAAGATAAATATGCAGGAAAATACATTTTTAAAAGGAAAAATTTTACCGCCGCTTATTAAATTTGCGCTGCCGCTTATGCTCTCACAGCTTTTGCAGGCGCTTTACGGCGCGGTGGATCTGATAGTCGTGGGACATTACGGAACAACTGCGGATTTTTCGGCGGTATCAACCGGCAGTCAGCTTATGCAGGGCGTTACCGGTATTATAATCGGTCTTACCACAGGCGTCACTGTTCTTATCGGTCAGGCGATAGGCGCTGATGATAAGAAAAGAGCAGGCGCAACCTGCGCCGGTATGATAAAGCTGCTTGCGGTTTTATCTGTTATTATGTCTGTTTTGCTTATTGCGGCGGCACAGGGCGCGCTTAAAATAATGCAGATTCCGCCCGAGGCTGAAAAAGCAGGAATACAGTATATAAGAATTTGCGGCGCGGGAACGATTTTTATTTCGGCTTATAATGCGGTAAGCGGACTGTTCAGAGGCGTTGGCAACTCCAAAATGCCGCTTATATTTATTCTGATAGCCTGTATTGTGAATATTTTCGGCGATCTACTGCTTGTAGGCGGCTTTAATATGGGTGCGGCAGGAGCGGCATACGCAACCGTTGCGGCACAGGCGGTAAGCGTGATTTTCTCGGCGGTTTATATAGTTAAAGGCGGATTGCCGTTTGTCATTACAAAAGAGAGCTTTAAAGCGAAAAATACGGTCGGAACCATCCTTAAAATCGGCACTCCGATAGCGCTTCAGGATTTTTTAACAAGAGTTTCGTTTTTAATACTCACCTCAATACTTAATTCCTTGGGGCTTGTAGCGTCCGCAAGTATAGGAATTTCGGAAAAGCTGTTTGTATTCCTTTCAATAGTCCCGTTTTCCTTTATGTCTGCCCTGTCGGCATTTGTGGCACAGAATATGGGCGCCGGTCAGCCGAAACGGGCATACAGCGCATTAAAAATTTCAATCGTTATTTCGTTTGCGTTCGGCGTACTTGTTTTCTGTGCTACAATGTTCTTTCCGGAAATGCTGGCGTCCGTATTCGAAAAAAATCCCGAGGTTATTGCCGCCGCCGCGCGTTACCAAAGGGGCTGTGCCGCTGAGCATTTGCTGATAAGCATTTATTTCTGTCAGCTCGGATTTTTCAACGGAATGGGGAAAACCGGCTTTGTTATGGCAGAAGGTATAATTACGGCGTTTGCCGTGCGGATACCCCTTTCCTATCTTTTCAGCAGGGGTGCGTCGCCCGATCTTATGAAAATCGGCTTTGCCGTGCCCATATCCGCCGCGGTTTGCCTTATAATGTGTTGTTCTTATATGCTATACCTTAAACATATAACAAATATATCAAAATTTAAGACTTGAATTATGGCAAAGGTCATTGTATAATAAACTGTAACTGCCTTGCGGCATTTACAATATATAAAAATTGGGGAAATGAATTATGGTAAAAGCAGTTGTAGGCGCTAACTGGGGCGACGAGGGTAAGGGTAAAATAACCGATATGCTCGCCGGTAATGCGGATGCGGTCGTTCGTTTTCAGGGCGGTGCCAATGCCGGTCATACGATTAAGAACAAATACGGCAAATTTGCACTTCATACTCTGCCGTCCGGCGTATTTAACGACGGTGTTACTAACTGTATCGGCAACGGCGTTGCACTTGATGTCGAAAAGCTTTTAAAGGAATACAACGAGGTGGTCTCAAAGGGTGTTCCCGCTCCTAAGCTTCTTATATCCGAGCGTTGTCAAATGGTAATGCCTTATCATATTCTTTTTGATATGTACGAGGAGGAAAGGCTCGGCAAAGCAAGCTTCGGTTCAACGAAATCGGGGATTGCCCCGTTTTATTCGGACAAGTACGCTAAAATAGGCTTTCAGGTATGCGAGCTTTTTGACGAGGTAACGCTTCGTGAAAAGCTTACCAGTATTCTTGAGGTAAAGAACATACTTATTGAAAATCTTTACCATAAGGAGCCGCTCAAGGTTGACGATATATTCGATAAAATGATGGAATGGCGCAAAGGAATAGCTCCCTTTGTAGGTGATGTGAGAAAATTCCTTTATGATGCTGAAAAAGCCGGAAAAACCATTTTGCTTGAAGGTCAGCTAGGAACTCTTAAGGATACCGACCACGGTATTTACCCAATGGTTACATCCTCAAACACAATAGCAGGCTACGGCGCTGTCGGTGCGGGACTTCCCCCCTATTCAATCAAAGAAATATATACCGTTATCAAGGCGTATTCCTCTGCGGTGGGTGCGGGCGCTTTTGTAAGCGAGATATTCGGCGACGAGGCTAAGGAGCTTCGTGACCACGGCGGAGACGGCGGCGAATACGGCGCTACTACAGGCAGACCGAGAAGAATGGGCTGGTTTGACTGCGTTGCCACCCGTTACGGCTGTGAGGTACAGGGTACTACGCATGCTGTGCTTACCGTTGTAGACGCACTTTCGTATCTTGACGAGATAAAGGTCTGCACGGGGTATGAAATAGACGGCAAGGTAACAAAGGACTTCCCCGTTACCGCGCTTCTTGAAAAGGCAAAGCCGGTTTTGACTGCGCTCCCCGGTTGGAAATGCGATATAACAGGCATAACCGAATATGATAAACTCCCCGAAAACTGCCGCAAATACATAGAGTTTATTGAAAAGGAAATCGGCTTTAAAATAGCAATGGTCAGCAACGGACCTGCCCGTGAAAATATAATTATCAAAAATTAGTCAACAGGAACGGAGACAGTTATGAATTTCACTCCAATAGATAATAAAGGCTTGGTTGACGGTTTCTGTCTTATTAAGAGTATTGATAAAAAGACCTCTTCAAAGGGCGACGCTTACCTTGATATGACCCTTGCCGATTCCGACGGTGAGATAAACGCAAAGCTATGGCGTTATTCGCCCGACGATCACGGTGAGTACACAGTAAACGAGCTTGTCAAAATAAGAGGCGTTGTTTCTCAGTATAACGGCTCCGACCAGCTTAAAATCGACCGCATACGCCATGTAAGCCCGGAGGACGGCGTAAACCCTGCCGATTATGTGAAATCGGCGGAATACTCGGGCGAGCAGATGTACGACGAGCTTTACGGTATCGCCGCCGCTTTTAAGGATGAAGACCTAAAAAAAATCGTGCTTGCGATACTTGAGGACGAACGGCTTCCCCTGTTATACTGGCCTGCGGCATTCAAGCTACACCATGCGGTCAGGGGCGGACTTTTAATGCATACCTTGTCTATTGTCCGTTTGGCAGAGGGCGTATGCACCGTCTATCCGTTTGTTGACCGTGAGCTTTTGATTTCGGGCGCAATACTTCACGATATTGCGAAGCTTCGTGAATTTAATGTGGCAGACAGCGGCGTTGCGACAGGTTATTCGAACGAGGGTAATCTCCTCGGTCATCTTGCGATGGGCGCAATGGTTATAAACGAATACGCCGAAAAGCTCGGTATTGATAAAAAGACCGCAATGCTGCTTGAGCATATGGTGCTTTCACATCACGGAGACCCTGAGTTCGGCGCGGCGGTAAGACCTATGTTTATCGAAGCGGAGCTTTTAAGCGAGCTTGACCTTATGGATTCCCGTGTTTACGAAATGCGTGAGGCTGTGGCAGGTACAAAGCCCGAAGAATTTTCGGGAAGAATTTGGGCAATGGATAACCGAAAACTTTTCAATCACACAAGAACTGATTTGAATAATAGCGTTAAGCTGTTCTGATAATAATAATATAAAAAGAAAAGGAAGATTAATTATGAAAATCACAAAAGATATGCTTATAGGCGAAGTTCTCGACAGTGACAGCAGCGCTGCCGAATATTTCTTTGAAATCGGTATGCATTGCCTCGGCTGCCCTGCTTCAAGGGGCGAAAGCATTGAGCAGGCTTGCGAGGTTCACGGAACCGATTGCGACGCTCTGCTTGAAAAATTAAACAAACACTTCGAAAATAAATAATGCTGAGCCGAAGGCTTAAAACGATAGCAGCTCTTGTACCTTTCGGTGCAAGAGTTTGCGATATCGGTACAGATCATGCGATTTTGCCCGTTTTTCTATCGGAAAACACACTTGTTAAAAGTATTATTGCAACAGATGTGCGAGAAAAACCGCTTAAAAACGCAAAGAAAAATATTGAAAAATCGGGCGCTGCAAATATAGAGCTTCGCTTGTGCGACGGCTTTTCGTGCATTAGTCCCGATGAATTTGATACAGCCGTTATAGCAGGTATGGGCGGCGAGGTTATTTCGGGTATTATTTCCCGTGCCGAAATGTTAAAGAATGCAGACAAGTTGCTTATTTTACAGCCTACAACATCACCCGAAATACTGCGGAAATTTCTGTGCGATAACGGCTTTGTTATAGAAACGGAAATACCGCTTACCGATAACGGTAAGATTTATTCCGTAATGTCGGTCCGCTATTCGGGAGAGACTAAGATTTACGATGAAGCTTATTACTATGTCGGCGATATTAAACCCGACAGTCCCGAAGGTCTTGCGTATATAGAAAAACAGTATTACAGATTTAAAGACTGTGCCGACGCGCTAAGACCGATACCGGAAAAGCTTAATGAATACAAAGCTTACAGAAGCTTGGCAGAAAAAATCAGGAGTATAAGAGATGGCGTTTGACGGAGGATTTTTACATAAAATCGTTCTTGAGCTTAACAAAGCGGTTGAATCACGGGTTGATAAGATATACCAGCCTTCAAAGGACGAGCTGGTTTTTTTGTTGCGCAAAAAAGGCTTTGCCGAAAGAATGTTCATTACCGCAAGACCCGGTTCCGCGCGAATTTGTTTTACGGACGAAAAGTATGAAAATCCTATGTCCCCGCCTATGTTTTGTATGCTCATAAGAAAATACCTCTCTTCGGCAAAACTTATAAGCGTCACACAACCGGCTCTTGAACGGATTGTTGTTTTCACCTTTTCCTCCGCAAACGAGATGGGCGATATTGTGGAGATAAGGCTTATTACAGAGCTTTTGGGCAACAAAACCAACATCATTTTGGTAGGATCTGACGGTAAAATAATCGATTCCCTGCGCCGTTCCGATCCCGAAAAAAACGAACGGATGATTTTACCCGGTGCCTTCTATCAACTGCCCGAGCGGAAAGAAAAGCTTGACCCACTCTGCATCAGTCCGGAAAAGCTTTCTGAATATGCAGGCGGCGAAGGGGCGTACAGCGAAAAATCACTGCTTGACAGTATTGACGGATTTTCTCCGCTTGTTTGCCGTGAGGTTGCGTTCCGTGCGGAAAAATGCGGAAGCCTTGTATCGGCTCTCAGGTCGGTTACCGATGATTTGAAACAAAACGGCACTCCCCTGCTTCTCTATAAGGACGGAGTACCGTTCGATTTTTCCTATACCGATATAACGCATTACGGAAAAGAATTTGAAAAAAAGATTTACCACGACTATTCATCGCTTCTTAACGCCTTTTATTCCGAAAAAGAAAACGCGGCTCGGATAAAACACGCCGCCGGAGATATTATAAAGCTTGTAAGCAATCTTAAAAGCCGTACCGAAAGAAAGCTTGCGATACGCCTTTCTGATTTGAAAAAGTGTGAAAACCGAGAAAAACTCCGTATTTACGGCGAGCTTTTAAAGGCAAATCTTTACCGTATAAAGGCAGGGTCCGCTTTTTTCGAAGCCGAAAACTATTATGATAATATGAATATCGTTAAAATACCGCTTGACCCTGCCCTTTCACCCCAAAAGAACGCCGCGAAGTATTTTAAGGACTATAAAAAAACCTACACCGCAGAGCAAAAGCTGACCGCTCTTACCGAAGAAGACCGTGAAGAAATTGTTTACTTTGATTCGGTGCTTGACAGTATTTCGAGAAGCGAGAGTATATCGGATATAAGGGAGATCCGCGACGAGCTTGCGGACGCAGGCTATATAAAAAGGTCGGCGCAAAAGCGTTCAAGGCAATCGGCTGCCTTGAAATTCAAGGAATATATATCGACCGAGGGATATAAAATCCTTGTCGGAAGAAACAACCGTGAAAATGATTATCTTACAACCGTGATTGCCGGTAAAAACGATTTGTGGTTCCATACAAAAAATATCCCCGGTTCCCATGTGATAGTCTTTTCAGGCGGTGCGGAGGTTTCTGAGGATACCGTGGTAAAGGCGGCAAAGCTTGCCGCCGAGAATTCAAAGGGAGCAGGCTCCTCAAATGTTCCGGTTGACTATACACAGATAAAATATGTAAAAAAACCGTCGGGTGCCAAACCCGGCATGGTAATATATAAAACCAATAAAACCGTATATGTCACACCCGATAAAAAGGAGGTAAGGGAATGAATCTCGGTGTTTCCACTGCCTGCTTTTACCCTCTCGAAACCGAGCTTTCCCTTGAAAAGATCGGTAAAGCAGGTGTAAAGCATACTGAAATATTCTTTAACGCGCTTTGCGAATTAAAGCAAAGCTTTGTTGATATGCTGCTTGACATTAAGGATGAGTACGGGATAAAAGTAGTTTCCCTGCACCCCACTATGTCCCTCGCCGAGTCTTTTATGATATTTTCCGCTTATGACCGCCGTTACCACGAGGCCGAGGAGCAATATAAAAGGTACTCCGAAATAGCGGCACAGCTCGGCGCTGAATATATAATTATGCACGGCGGCAAGCCGAACGGTATATTAAGCGACGAGGAATACTGCGAGCGTTATATGCGCCTTAATGAAACTACCCTTGAAAACGGCGTCCGTATTTTACAGGAAAATGTTGTTAGTTTCAGAGCGGGCGACATTGAATTTATGCGTTCAATGAAGAACATTTTGGGTGATGACGCCGCTTTTTGTCTCGATATTAAGCAATCACTTCGCTGCGGCTACGACCCGTTTGATTTAATTCGGGAATTCTACGATAATATCAAGCATTTCCACATCAGCGACCACAGCACGGCGTCCGACTGCCTTCTTCCGCTTGACGGAGGATTTGAATTCGGAAGATTTTTTGACCTTCTTAAATGTAATTCATATGACGGATCTTGCATTATTGAGGTTTACAGAGATTCATACAAAGAATACGAGGAAATTTTCAGCTCCTACAACAGACTTAAAAATTGTATTGCAAAATGTAACGAATAAGGTTATAATATAATTTGATTAAAAGTGAAAAGAGGAAAAATGTGAATAATATATCTTTGATTTCATTGCTGAAGCTTGCTCTCAAACACATATATGTTTTAATTTTAGCAGGTGTGGTTTTTGCGGCTGTTGTTTTTTCTTACTGCAAATTTGTGGCTGTTCCCAAATACTCGGCTACCGGCTCAATACTTGTCACCAACGGAAGTATGATTAATAACACACAGTCCCCCGATACTTCATCCACATCTTCAAAAAATGTCAGCTATACGGATATTAACGCTTCACTTCAGCTTGCCGATACTATTAATGATATTCTTAATACAAACGACATTTATAAAGAGCTTTCCCTTGAAGACGGCAACAGGTATACATATTCAAATCTCAAAAACCGTTCTTCTGTCAGACGCAGAAGCTCGGAATCACTCTTCATTGATGTTACATTTACCGCAAGCACTCCGGAGGAGGCTTTGCACCTGGCAAACAAATTTTTAAATTTAACACCCGAGTATGTTAAAGAATATATACCGTCGGCAAATGCCGCTGTTGCAACACAACCCGACAGGGCAGGAAAAACTTATCCGAAAACCTCACTTTATACACTGCTGGCAGGTTTTTGCGGTGTTGTTCTTGCGTATGTTATTATTTACATAATTTCACTTGCAAATAATTCTATAAGGGATGAGGATGATATTGTAAGTCACTACGATATTGCCGTATTAGGCAATGTTCCCGATTTTGCAAATGCCAAATCCAAGGAATACAGCGCTTATAAAAAAGGAGGATACGGTAATGCCAAATACTAAGAACAAGCCTTCCGCTCCGGCAGTTAAAAAAGTGCCTTTTGCTGTTTCCGAGGCATATAAAAGCATCAGGACAAATTTGATTTCCAAGCTTTCAAAAGAACAAAAAAAGGTTATCGCAATTTCAAGTTCCAATGCGTCCGAAGGCAAATCCACTACTGCTATAAATATAGCCATTTCCCTTTCACAACTCGGCAAAAAAGTTTTGCTTGTGGATACGGACGCTCACAGGCCGAGCATTACCGCAAAGTTAGGCCTTAAGGCTGAAAACGGAATTATGGATGTTATAGCGGGGTTCTGTGAAGCAAATTATGCCGCCATAAGCTATAACTCCTTACTTGATATACTTACTATCGGTCATATACCGCAAAATCCGACAGAGGTTTTTGCTTCGGCAAGTTTTGAAGAATGTATAAAGGAGTTTGCCGTAAATTATGATTTTGTAATTATCGATACTCCGCCGGTAAATGTACTTTCGGATGCTTTGGTGATTGCTCAAAAGTGTGACGGGCTTGTGCTTGTTGTCCGTTCGGGTATGACAACACACTCCGACCTTAGGCGTACTCTTTCCGCCACCGAAATGCTTGATATTAATATTCTCGGCATTATTCTTAACGGTACGGGCGGTGAAAAGAAGCGTTATTATAAGGACTATTATAATAAATCATATAACTACAGATAATTTTCCCGCACCGCATTTACCGGACGCTTATAGCGGAACAGTCTTTACTGTTCGGCCGTATTTGTTGTCCGGTTTCACTTTTTATTACCTTTTATTATCAATTACCTAAGGAGGTTCGCTATGCTTTTCGATATACATTCCCATATTCTCCCGTCTGTTGACGACGGCTCACAAAGTATGTCGGAATCACTGCAGCTGCTGTCCTTAATGCGCTCGCAGGGAATAACAGATGTTATTGCAACCCCCCATTTTTATCCGCTTGAGGATACCTTTGATGATTATAAATGCAGGATTGCTAAAGCATATAAGGCGCTTTTAAAGGAAACGGAAGGAAAAGATTTGCCCAATATTTATCTCGGCAGCGAGGTGCTTTATTACAGATATATAGGAAGCAGTGAATCTGTTTTTGAGCTGTGTCTTAACAATTCCCGTTATTTATTGCTTGAGCTTACAGACGAATGTATCTGCAAGGAATTTTTTGAGGATATGGAAAATCTGTATAATAAGCTCGGAATAACCCCCATTATCGCCCATCTTGAAAGGTACTGCTATGCTCCTAATTATAAAAAGCTTCTTAAATATATAAAAAACAGCGCTCTTTTAGCTCAAATCAATGCCTCTTCCCTTTTCTCGCAAAGCCGTAAGGTGACCGAAAAACTGATCAAAGGCGGCTATGTGAACTTTATCGCAACCGACGCTCACTCTGTTACAAGGCGTCCGCCTCTTATGAAGCAGGCGCTTGCCGAAATTGCCGAAAGATTAGGCACGGAATACGCAAGCGGATTTATCAGAAATTCGCAGATACTTCTTGAAAGAATATGTGAGGTAACGAATGAAGAGCAGTAATTTGATAATCGGCGATGCGGACGGCGTTCGTTATATTAAATTTCCAAAATTCGAAGCAGTAAAATCCATCAGGCATATTTTTTCCACAAGACTCGGCGGAGTAAGCACGGGACGCTATAAATCAATGAACCTGAGCCTTACAAACGGCGACGAACGGGAAAATGTCATAGAAAATTATAAAAGACTTTGCAAAGCGGCGGGTATCGACATAAATAATCTTGTTTTAAGCCGTCAGACGCATACGGACAATATTAAAAGCGTCACGGAAGAAGACAGGGGGACCGGAATTTTCAAGGAGTCGTTTAACGATGTTGACGGGCTTATAACCGACCGTAAAGGTGTTGCGCTTGTAACCCAATACGCCGACTGTACTCCCCTTTTGTTTTGCGACCCCGTAAAGGGCGTAATAGCCTCCTCGCACGCAGGCTGGCGCGGTACGGCGAAGCTTATCGGTGAAAAGACCGTCAAAAAAATGATAAACGATTACGGTTGCCTCCCCGAAAATATAATTGCCGCAATCGGTCCCTGTATAGGCAAATGCTGTTATGAGGTTGACGGACCTGTGGCTGAGGCTTTCTCCGATATTACCTTTTTAAGGCTTGAAACCGTGCTTTTTCCGAAAGAAAACGGTAAGTATATGCTTGATTTGGTTGAGGCTAACAGACAGATACTTATTCATGCGGGTCTGTCTCCCGATAATATCGATTTATCGGATATTTGTACCTGCTGTAATTGCGATGAATTACATTCGCACCGTGCCACACACGGCGAACGGGGTAATTTGGCTATGATTATTGAGATGATTTAAACATTTATTTGTTCGGGTTTGTGTAATTTATGTGAAAATATACAAACCTGAATTTTTTTGCAAAAAACACTTTACAACTTTATCGAAATGAAGTATAATAACACCATCAAATAAAAAACCTGAAGGGGAAATTAAAAATGAAAAAATTAATCGCATTGTTATTGAGCGTATGTATGCTCGCGGTATTCGCAGGCTGCGGAAGTAAGGATTCTTCAAAGTCAGACAGCGAATATGTAAAGGAAAAAGGTAAGCTCGTTGTAGGTATTACCGATTTTAATCCTATGGATTACGAAGAAACCAAAGGCAGCGGAGAGTGGATAGGCTTTGACGCGGATATGGCTAAGAAGTTTGCAAAAAGCCTCGGCGTTGATGTTGAGTTTGTTGAAATCGACTGGGATAACAAGATTATGGAGCTTGATTCCAAGAGCCTTGACTGCGTTTGGAACGGTATGACGATTTCCAACGAAGTTAAAAAAGGCATGTCGGTTTCAAACGCTTACTGCAAGAACACACAGGTTGTAGTTGTTAAAAAGGATGTTGCCGATAAATACAAAACGGTAGAAAGCGTTAAGGACTTAAAGTTCGCCGCAGAGGCTGGCTCCGCCGGTGAAGAAGCGCTCAAGGCACTTAACTACAATGTAACAGCTGTAACCGCACAGGTAGATGCGCTTATGGAAGTAAACGCCGGTACATCCGACGCCGCTGTTATCGACCTTCTTATGGCAGGCGCAATGGTTGGCGAAGGCACAAGCTATGAAAACCTTGCTTACACGGTGGGCGTTGCCGAGGAAGAGGATTACGGCGTAGGCTTCAGAAAAGGCTCCGATCTGACCGAAAAGCTCAACCAGTTCTTTAAAGATTCTTACAGCGACGGCTCTATGCTTGAAACCGCTAAGACCTACGGCGTTCAAGAATCAATAATCGAACAGAAGTAATTTTAAAAGACGCATACAACAGGCAGAGGGTTTCCCCTCTTGCCTGCTTTGTGCTGTTTATCAGTAAAGGATAAAAATATGTTTCAAACCGTACTTAAAACTCTTTTTGAGGGCTTCGGCACCACACTGCAAATATTTTTTCTGACCCTGCTCGGTGCTTTGCCGCTCGGTCTTATAATCGCCTTTGGCTCAATGTCTAAATTCAAGCCGCTGAAATGTCTTGTTAAAACCGTTGTTTGGGTAATCCGCGGTACTCCCCTTATGCTGCAATTACTCGTTATTTATTACGGACCGGGACTTTTGTTAGATAATAATATCTGGGGCGGCGGAAACAGCGGAAGAATGGCTGCGGTGCTTGCGGCTTTTATAATTAATTACTCCTGCTATTTTTCGGAAATTTACCGCGGCGGAATAGAAAGCATAGCCACTGGGCAAACCGAAGCGGGCTTGGTGCTCGGTATGACCAAAAGCCAGATATTTTTCAAAGTAATTCTTCTTCAGGTTGTAAAGCGCATAGTTCCCCCTATGAGCAATGAAATAATCACGCTTGTCAAGGATACCTCGCTTGCGCGTATAATTGCCGTTTATGAGCTTATCTGGAGCGGTCAAACCTTTATTAAGGGTGCGGCGATAATTTGGCCGCTGTTCTTTACGGGTATTTTCTACCTTGCGTTCTGCGGTATTCTTACAATTCTTTTCGGGCTTATTGAGAAAAAGCTTTCGTATTTCAGATAAGGAGAAAAACAATGTCGGTACTTGAAGTTAAGAATTTAAGAAAAAGCTTCGGAAAAAACGAAGTTTTAAAGGGCGTTGATTTTTCCCTTGAAAAAGGCGAGGTTTTGGCTGTTATTGGCTCATCGGGCGGCGGAAAGACTACCCTGCTTCGCTGTATCAATTTCCTTGAATTTGCGGATAAAGGCACTATAACGGTAAACGGTAAGGTTATATTTGACGGCGACGCCGATAAAAAACCGAGCGATACGGAAATAAGAAACAGCAGACTGCATTTCGGACTTGTTTTTCAGTCTTTTAACCTGTTTCCGCAGTACAGTGTTTTAAAAAATGTAATGCTTGCTCCCACCCTTTTAAAAAGAGGAACTCCGGAGGAAATTAAGCAAAAGGCAATTTCAATCATTGAGCGTGTGGGTCTTAGCGAAAAGCTTGACAGCTACCCCTGCGAGCTTTCCGGCGGACAGCAGCAGCGTGTCGCCATTGCGAGGGCGCTGGCGCTCGAACCCGATATACTTTGCTTTGACGAGCCTACAAGTGCGCTTGATCCCGAACTTACGGGCGAGGTGCTTAAGGTTATAAAGGATCTTAAAGCCGCGGGAAGCACAATGATAGTGGTAACGCACGAAATGGAATTTGCCCGCAATGTTGCCGATTCGGTAATGTTTATCGCAGGCGGCGTCATTGAGGAATACGGCACGCCTGATGAAATATTCGGAAATCCGAAATCAGACAAAATTAAGAGTTTTCTTAATAAATCACTGGAAACATTTTAAAACGGAACGGAGATTAATATGTCCACTGAAAAAGTAACTGACGAAATGATTACCGATTTGTATGATTTAATTATATCGGTGAACAATGAAGAAGATTGCCGCAATTTATTTGATGATCTTTGCACCAATAAAGAAGTCGAACAAATGGCACAGCGAATAAGAGCGGCAAGGCTTTTGCTTGAGGGTAAGACCTACAATCAGGTAATTGAAGAAACCGATATTTCTTCTGCTACATTAAGCCGTGTTTCACGGTGTGTTCAGTACGGCCGCGGCTATAAAAAATTTCTTGCCGAAAATAAATAGCAAAACTCCCGCAAAATGCGGGAGTTTTTTATATCTTGCTTTTGCGGTATTCCTTAGGCGAAACTCCGAACTTTTCTTTGAAAACGGAAGAAAAATAGCCGGGATTGCAAAATCCCAAATTGTCGGATACCTCCGTAACAGAATAACCCGACTGTCTTAAAAGCCATTTTGCCTCGTCAAGTCTCAGCTTTTCAATATAGTCGGATATACTCATTCCGTTTTCTTTTTTAAAGATATGGCTCAATGTGGAAACACTGCAATTCATTTCTCGGCTTAAATCCTTCATTGTAATACGGTTATTGTGGTTTTCCGTAACATATCTTAAAAGCTTTGTATAAAGGTTGTTATCATTGTTTATACCTGCAAATTCCTCGCTTTTTTGCAAATAGGCTTCAAGCATAAATAAAAGCGGGTGTACAACAGTATCAATTTTCTTTTTTTCGGGAATAACAGGATTAAGAAATTCGTCTCGCAGCCCCATTATTTTTTGCTTGTCAATGCGGTTCTTAAAAGCAAAGTGTGCCGCCTTACTTTGCGCTTCGCTCTCATCTGTACCCTTAAATCCGCCTACGGAAATAAAGCCTGCATTTTTACCGCTTACCGTAACGGGATAAACATACTCGCCTACTCCGGCGTGGCAGACCCCGAAAAATTCACCCTCCGTACATTTTTTAAAAACCTTATACTGATTTTTAACGCATATGTCCCAATTTTCCGTAACGGTTTTTACAAAACGGCAATACGGGTTTAAATGAAAGTTATAGCGTATAAGCTCAGGCACGGCGGTAAATGAGCCGTGGAGAGTAACGGAAAAATCGTTTGTAGCTATCAAAAAATCAATATATCTGCTTATATCCTTAAGATTTACTTCCATAAAAATCACTTCTTGCACGATATTATAAAAAACACATTGAAATCTGTATGAATTTTTTTGTTTTTTACATTATAATGCAATTAACAAAACAAGTCAAGGAATGTTAAAATATGAACGGATGTAAATACTTTATGATAGTCACAACACATCCCGATGAAATATCGCAGTACATAATTTCACAGATGAAGCACAGCGCTACGCTTGTAAACGCAACCGGCGCTTTCACTCATAACGACAAAACCGCGTTACATACCGTTTGCCGCCGTTATGAGGCAATACAATTACAAAAATTTGTCCGTAAAACCGATCCGTCGGCTTTTATGATAATTACAACCAGCAGCAAAATAATCGGTCAGGGCTTTTTGACCGTAAATTAAACAAAAAGGGTGATTGATATGAAAAATACCGAACATATTACCGATTTATGCGTTGTAGGCGGAGGTATGGCAGGCGTATGCGCCGCCGTTTCAGCCGCAAGGCACGGAATTAAGGTTGTGCTTGTGCAAGACCGAGGCATGCTGGGCGGAAACGCCTCAAGCGAAATCCGTATGTGGATATGCGGAGCGCACGGCAAGGACAACAGAGAAACCGGTATTATTGAGGAAATAATGCTTGAAAACTTTTACAGCAATCCTCAGTTAAGCTATCCCCTTTGGGATGCGGTTCTCTACAATAAGGTAAGAGCAGAGAAAAATTTAACAATACTTCTTAATTGCAGCTGTCTTGACGCCGAGTGCGAGAACGGACGCATAGCAAGCATAAAGGCGTGGCAGTCCCCTTGCGAAACTATGCATACTGTTAAGGCGAAATTTTTTGCGGACTGTTCGGGCGACAGCATTTTAGCGCCATTATCGGGTGCGGATTTCCGCTACGGCAGAGAGACAAGAAGTGAATTTAATGAAAAAATAGAGCCCGAAACGGCAGACAAAAAAACTATGGGTATGAGCTGTCTCTTTCAGGTTCGCGAAACGGACAGACCGCAGAAATTCACTCCACCCGAATGGGCTTATAAATACCCGACAGACGCCGATATTCCCTTTAGAGAGCACGATTTATCAACAAATTTCTGGTGGATTGAGCTTGGCGGCGAGGGCGACTGCATACACGACACCGACAAATACCGTGACGAGCTTTTGAAAATCGCCTACGGCGTATGGGACCATGTTAAAAACCACGGCGACCACGGCGCTGAAAATTATCAGCTTGAATGGGTAGGACTTCTCCCCGGCAAACGCGAAAGCCGCCGCTATGTAGGCAAATATACGGTCAATCAGAACGATGTCGAGGCAGGCGGAAAATTCAGCGATGTAATAGCCTACGGCGGCTGGAGTATGGACGACCACTTCCCTGCCGGAATGAACCATAAAACCTCTCACCCGACAATATATCATCCGGCTCCCTCACCATGGGGTATACCGTTCAGGACGCTTTGCTCAAAGAATATCAAAAACCTTTTGTTTGCGGGCAGAAATATAAGCGTAACCCATGCGGCGCTGTCCTCCTCCCGCGTTATGGCAACCTGCGGTCTTCTCGGTCAGGCGGTCGGCACAGCCGTGGCACAGATGATAAACGATGGTGAAAATACAGACAATATAGATATAGAAAAGCTTCAAAATACCCTTATGGCTGACGATTGCTTTTTACCCGGCAAAAGCCGCAGGGTTTCAGAGCTTTCAAAGTCCTTAATATGCAGCAGTGAAATTGTAAGAAACGGCAAGGAACGCTGTGACGAAAACAAATGGATCGGCAAAAAGGGCGATTATCTTGAATATAAAAGCGATAAGCCGTTTAAGCTTTCCGGTATCAGAATTGTTTTTGACAGCGATTTAAACCGCGACTATCACAATATGCCCTGCTGTATAAAGCTTAACGAAGAACGCTTTAAGCTCCCGAAAACCTTAATAAAGGACTTTGATATAACGCTTATCGACGCTTGCGGGGCGGAAAGCGTAATACCCTTCAGAAATAACCATAACAGACTGTTTACCTACCCTGTCTCGGGCGAGTATACAAGCGTAAAATTAACTCCTATTGCGACATTCGGTGCGGAAAGCTTCTCCGTATTTGATTTTGAGGTGCTGTAAAATGGAAATTACCGAAAATTTTTCGGGCGGAAATATCGAGGTACTTAAAATCGACGGCAACACCGTTTATCTTAAAAACGAATTAAGAGATACTGCCATGATTGGTTTTACTGGGCGTTTTGCGTAAGCGGAGCTAACGGAAGAACCGTAAAATTTGTTCTTGACAATCAAAACCGTGTAGGCTAATACGGCGCCGCGGTAAGCCATGATTTAAAGAACTGGGAATGGAGCAACACTCGTATAGACGGTGCGGCATTTACCTACACCTTTAAAGAGAATGAAGATAGGGTATATTTTGCGCATGATATGCTTTACACCCCTCAAATGTTATTTGATTTTGCGGCGGAAAACGGAATTGAGGTTAAAACCCTGTGTAAAAGCCGAAATGGTCGGGATATACCCTGCTTCGAGTTTGGCTCGGGCGAACGGCATATCGTTCTTACCTCGCGCCATCACGCCTGCGAGGCTACGGGCAGCTATGTGCTTGAGGGATTGCTTTGTGATTTGCATAATAATCCCGAAACCTGTTATTTCGGCGAAAGGGACAATATCTTTTCACAGGAAAAGGCTAAAGAATTGGGAAAATGCTTTGCTTTGGCTTTAAGGAGGTATATCAATGAATAATTACATTACAGAAGCCGAAAAACAAACCAAGATCGGCGGAAAATATGATGTGATTGTAGCTGGCTCCGGTCCGTCCGGCTTTGCGGCAGCGGTTGCGGCGGCAAGAAACGGCGCGAAAACGCTTATAATTGAAGCACAATCAAGCATAGGCGGCGTATCTACAAGCGGACTTATGAGCCATTTTACGGGCAGAGTTGAAAGCAAACTTTACAGCGAAATTCTTGACCGCGCGCACGCAAAAAATTATTTTGACTGTGCGGATAAGACTAAGATTGACCCCGAGCTTTTAAAAATCACCTACCTTGAAATGCTTCATGAGGCAGGAATTGAAATTCTGTTTTATACGCTTGTGTGCGGAGTTATCAAGGACGGAAATAAAGTCAAGGGCGTAATTACCGAAAGCAAGAGCGGAAGAACAGCGTTTTTAGCAAGCGCTGTTATTGACGGCACTGGCGACGGCGATGTTGCCTGCCTTGCCGGCGCTGAATACTTTTTAGGCAGAGAAAGCGATGCTAAAATGCAGCCGGCAACGCTTATGTTCAAGGTCGGCGGCGTTGATATGACAAGAGCTCCCCTGCCGCCCTCATTTGAAACAAAGGTTGAAACCGCAAAGGGTGAGCTTCAGGCGCTTGCCAAAAAGATACTGCCGTTCCCAGCAGGTCATGTGCTGCTGTATTCATCGCCGATACCGGGAATTGTAACCTGCAATATGACAAACTGCATTGATGTGGACGGCACAAAGGCGGAGGATCTTACCCGTGCCGAGGTTGTATGTCGTATGCAGATGGAGCCTATTGTTAAATTCTTGAGAGAATATGTAAACGGTTTCGAAAACTGCTATATAGTAAGCGCGGCTTCACTTATAGGCGTGCGTGAAACAAGGCATTTTAAGGGCGTAAATCAGCTTAATGAAACGGATATTATCGAAGCCCGTCAGTTCGACGATTGGGTTGTGCGGGACGCTTGGTTTAATTTCGATGTTCACAATATGTCGGGCGCCAGCCTTGACGCAACCGGCGTACAAAAGGAATTCAAGCAGAATAAGGGCTACACCATCCCCTACGGCTGTATGGTTCCTGAAAAAATCGACGGTCTTTTGCTAACCGGAAGAAATATCTCCGGCACGCATATGGCGCACTCAAGCTTCAGGGCAATGCCTGTTTGTGTAGGCATAGGCGAGGCTTGCGGAACAGCCGCCGCGCTTGCGGTTAAAAACGGAACGGAGCTTCGAGATGTAAATCCTCACGACATACAGAAATTACTTTAAAAAAACGCCCGAGAGCAATAAAAGCTCTCGGGCATTTTTCTAATTATTCTGTTTGAAAAGCTTTTTGTAATCGGTCGGGTCATAAGTTTGCAGGAATATCTCCCACTGTTCGTCCGTAATACCGTCCGACTCGTTCCCGACGGTAACATTATAAAGCTTATAAAGGTTTTCGGTTACCTTTTTATATTGTTTTTCGGTCTTTACTCTTGCCCTTACTGCAATTACCGTTAATATGACAGTAAGTATCACAAGCAGTAGAAGCGGCGCTAAGTGGCGCCAGTAAAAGGAGTATTTAAACCCAAAAAGGCCGAGAGTATCCTTCATTGCGCTGCCGAAAAGCGGAATAAGCAAAATTTCGGGCAAAACGCTTATAATTCCCGCGGTAAGCTTGAATTTAAAAAAGCTCATAACATATCCCGCAAGCATTACCCCCGTGCATACGCAAACCGAAACAAGCAAATTTTTTACGGATTTAAAATTATCTGTTCCGTACCGTACCAAAAACATACCCGCAATGAATAACAGGTTAATGATAACGGTATAGAAAAATATAACGCTGTAAATTACTCTGAGCGTTTTATAAAGTATGCCGTCCGTCTTTGCGTAATTAATACCGTTTTTCTGTTCGACCGTCCTTACTCTCGTAAGTACGCTTTCATACATCTTCATAGACTTGCTCCTTAAAATATGTATGTCTATTATAACGCTTATTCTGCGACTTGACAAGTGCTTTTTTTAGGTATTATAATACACTGAGGTGATGATTTATGGCAAAACTTAATATTGTAATGGTTGAACCCGAAATACCGCAGAATACTGGAAATGTCGCAAGAACCTGCGCGGCAACGGGTGCGAGACTTCATCTTGTTGGACCTATGGGCTTTAAAATTGATGATAAAAAGCTTAAACGGGCAGGTCTTGACTATTGGCACTATCTCGATATTACCTATTACGACAGTCTTGAGGATTTTTTCAGCAAAAATACAGGCGACTTTTTCTATTTTACCACAAAGGGCAGACAGACACATTCCGAGGTTTCTTACCCTGATAACTGTTACCTGCTTTTTGGCAAGGAAACAAGGGGTTTGCCTGAGGAATTGCTTATTAAAAACCCCGAGCGCTGTGTCCGTATACCAATGCTCGGCGAAATCAGGAGTCTCAATCTTTCAAATTCGGTAGCCATTGCCGTTTATGAGGCTCTGCGGCAGTGGAATTATCCCGCTTTGGAGAATTTCGGACAGCTTCATAACTATAAATGGGAGGATATAGACTGAAAATCCCCTCTTTTTAAAAATAGATATTGAAAATTCAGAAAAATGTGGTAAAATAGATTTGTAAAATTTTTAACAATGTTGAAAGGATGTTATCAATGAACGCTCTTAACAAAAAAACCGTTGACGATATTAATGTCAAGGGTCAAAAGGTTCTCGTTCGCTGCGACTTCAATGTACCGCTCAAAAACGGTGTCATTACCGATGAAAACCGTATTGTTGCGGCACTTCCGACAATCAAAAAGCTGATTGCCGACGGAGGCAGAGTTATCCTCTGCTCACACTTAGGCAAGCCGAAGGGCGAACCCAAGCCCGAGCTTTCTTTAGCCCCCGTTGCAAAGCGCCTTTCCGAGCTTCTCGGCAAAGAGGTTGTTTTTGCCGCTGACGATAATGTTGTAGGCGAAAACGCAAAGGCCGCCGTTAACGCTATGAAAGACGGAGATGTTGTTCTTCTGCAGAACACGCGTTACCGTGCTGAAGAGACCAAGAACGGCGAGGAATTTTCAAAGGAATTAGGTTCGCTTGCGGACATTTTTGTTAATGACGCGTTCGGTACGGCTCACAGAGCGCACTGCTCTACTGTTGGCGTTGTTTCCTATGTTAAAGAAGCTGTTGCCGGTTATCTTATCGGCAAAGAACTTAAGTATCTCGGAAACGCTGTTGAAAATCCGGTTCGTCCTTTCGTTACAATATTGGGCGGCGCTAAGGTTGCGGATAAGCTTTCCGTAATTGAAAATCTGCTTAACAAAGCCGATACCCTTATCATCGGCGGCGGTATGGCTTACACATTTTTAGCCGCCAAGGGCTACGGCGTAGGTAAATCGCTTCTTGATACCGAAAAGATCGATTATTGCCGCGATATGCTTAAAAAGGCGGAGGAAAAGGGCGTTAAGATTCTTCTTCCCGTAGACTGCAATATAGCAGACCACTTCCCCGATCCGATTGACGCTCCGATTGAGGTTAAGACCGTTGACGCCGATAAAATACCGGCTGACTGCGAAGGTCTTGACATAGGGCCTAAGACCTCAGAGCTTTTTGCTAACGAGGTTAAGAACGCAAAGACGGTTGTTTGGAACGGACCTATGGGCGTGTTTGAAAACCCGACTCTCGCAGAGGGCACCATTGCCGTTGCAAAGAGCCTTGCCGAGACCGACGCTGTAACAATTATCGGCGGCGGCGACTCCGCGGCGGCTGTCAACACCCTGGGATTCGGTGATAAGATGACCCACATTTCAACAGGCGGCGGCGCTTCGCTTGAATTCCTTGAGGGCAAGGAATTACCCGGCATTGCCGCACTTAACGATAAATAATTTAAAACTCAGGCTGCCGCGCAAAGAACCGTTTTCGGGCTGTAAGCGCGGCGGCTTCGGCGCTTTTATAACACATTAGGTGATCACTATGAAAACATCAACAGAGATAGGCTCGGCGTCAAGGATTATCGGCGAGGAAAGAGCGATTGAGCAAATTGCGAAGGCGGGCTTTGACGCCTGGGATTTTTCAATGTTCGATATGTGCCGATATGACTGGGGCACCCGCAGTGCCGTTATGACAAATCACCCGCTGGCAGGAAACAATTACATTGCTTTTGCCCGCAGGTTAAAGCAAATAGGGCTTGATAACGGCATTGTCTGCAACCAGTCCCACGCGCCTTTTCCGGTGTCCTGCCCCGAGATACGCTCGCTTTTAAAAAGGTCGATAGAGTGCACGGCGGAAGCAGGCGGAAAAATATGTATCGTTCACCCCGATAACAATAAATCGCCCGAGGAAAACGCGGAAATTTACGCCGAAATTCTCCCGTTTGCCAAAAGCTGCGGAGTTAAGATCGCAACGGAGAATATGTGGAACTGGAACGGTGAAAAGGACGAATCCTGTTTTGCCGCCTGTGCCACGTCCGAAAGCTTTAACGCTCATCTTGACGCCGTTAACGACCCCTTTTTCGTTGCCTGCCTTGATATAGGCCACGCGGAAATGCGCGGCTCGGGCTCGGGCGCCGCAAATATGATATATGCACTGGGCGACCGCCTGCAGGCGCTGCATATTCACGATAACGACAGATGGCACGATTCTCACCAAATTCCGTTTTCAATGGATATAGACTTTAAATTGATTGTAAAAGCGCTTAAAAGTATAGGCTACAAGGGATTTTTCACCCTTGAAGCCGACAGTTATCTTAATAAATTCAATGCAGACAACGTATCCGAGGGCATTAAGGATATGTCCTTGGCGGCAGATAAGCTTGCCCGTATGTTTGAAGAGTAATTTTAAAAAGGGAGTAAAGAATATGAATAAAGCAAAAAGAGCCGCAATAATTGCCGGCAACTGGAAAATGAACAAAACACCGTCCGAAACAACTGCGCTTATAAATGAAATGAAACCGCTTGTAGCTGATGCTGGCTGCAAGGTAGTTCTCTGCGTGCCCTTCGTTGATATTGCCGCTGCGGTAGAAGCCGCAAAGGGTTCTACCATTGAAATCGGTGCCGAGAATGTTCATTTTAAAGAGAGCGGCGCTTATACAGGCGAAATTTCCGCAAAAATGCTTGTTGAAAGCGGCGTAAAATATGTTGTTGTAGGTCACAGCGAGAGAAGACAGTACTTCGGCGAGACCGACCAGACCGTTAACCTCCGCACTCTGGCGGCTGTAAACGCAGGTCTTACCGCTATCGTATGCGTTGGCGAAACTCTTGAACAGCGTGAACTCGGCTATACCGAAACGCTCCTTAAATATCAGACAAAAATGGCTCTTACGAATATAACAAAGGAACAGCTTAAGAACATCGTTATAGCTTACGAGCCGGTTTGGGCAATCGGAACAGGCGTTACCGCAACTGCTGAGCAGGCTGACGAAGGCAACGGCTATGTCCGTGCCGCTATTGCCGAAGCCTACGGTGAGGACGCCGCAGAATCCGTAACTATTCAGTACGGCGGTTCTATGAACGCTAAAAACTGCGATGAGCTTGTTTCAAAAGTAAATGTTGACGGCGGTCTTATCGGCGGCGCTTCGCTTAAGGCAGAGGACTTCTCTGTAATTGTCAAAGCCGCAAGCAAATAATTTTCAACAGGAGTAATACCAATGAAAAAACCCATAGTTTTAACTATAATGGACGGCTTCGGCATTAACCCCGAAACAAAGGGTAATGCAATCAAAGCCGCGAATACCCCGAGGCTTGATAAAATCTTCTCGGAATGCCCCACCACCAAAATCGGCGCTTCGGGAATGGATGTCGGTCTTCCGGACGGTCAGATGGGCAACAGCGAGGTCGGTCACACCAATATCGGCGCCGGCAGAATTGTTTATCAGGAGCTTACTCGTATAACCAAATCGATTAAGGACGGAGACTTTTTCACAAACAAGGCGTTTTTGGGCGCTGTGGAAAATTGTAAGAAAAATGACAGCGCTCTCCACCTTATGGGACTTTTATCGGACGGCGGCGTTCACAGCCATATTGAGCATCTTTACGGACTTTTGGAGCTTGCGAAGAAAAACGGTCTTACGAAGGTTTATGTTCACGCATTGCTTGACGGTCGTGATGTTCCCCCCGCAAGCGCCGCGGATTATATTGATACCTTAAACGCTAAATTAAAAGAAATAGGCGTTGGCAAGCTTGCAACTGTTATGGGCAGATTTTACGGAATGGACAGAGATAACCGTTGGGAGAGAGTCGGCAAAGCGTATGCGGCACTCGTTTACGGCGAGGGCATAGTGACAGATGACGCCGCTGCGGCTGTCCGCAAGTCCTATACCGAAATTGACGAAGAGGGCAAGCACATTACCGATGAATTTGTGCTTCCCACTGTAGTTTCGGGAACCGAGAGAATTAAAACCGGCGACAGCGTTATATTCTTCAACTTCCGTCCCGATAGGGCGAGAGAAATCACCCGTACTTTTGTCGATGACGAGTTTAACGGATTTGAGCGCAAGGGTGGCAGACAAAAGGTGTTTTATGTTTGTATGACCCAGTATGACGCTTCAATGCCGAATGTCGAAGTTGCTTTTAAGCCGGAAGAACTTACAAACACATTGGGTGAATTTTTGGCGAAAAACGGTATGACACAGCTTCGTATCGCCGAAACCGAGAAATACGCCCATGTAACATTCTTCTTTAACGGCGGCAGAGAGGTTAAGTTTGACGGCGAGGACAGAATACTTGTCTCCTCCCCCAAGGTTGCAACCTACGATTTACAGCCTGAAATGAGCGCAAACGAAGTTTGCGACAAGGTTTGCGAGGCTATTGAATCCGGCAAATACGATGTTGTGATTCTGAACTTTGCCAACTGCGATATGGTAGGCCATACAGGCGTATTTGACGCGGCAGTCAAAGCCGTTGAAACGGTTGATACCTGCGTCGGCAGAGTTGAGGACAGCACTCTTAAAATGGGCGGCGTTATGCTTCTTACCGCCGACCACGGTAATGCGGACAAGATGATTGCGGAAGACGGAACACCGTTTACCGCACATACAACCAATCTTGTGCCCTTCTCCGTTATCGGTAAGGATTGCGAGCTTCGTGACGGCGGCAGACTTTGCGATATTTCGCCGACTATCATAAAGCTTTTGGGTCTTACTCAGCCCGATGAAATGACAGGCGTTTCAATAATTAAATAATATTGTGCCACCTACCCGAACAGGTGGTAAAATGCTTGTTCGGGTGTTTTTTTATTTTGCAGATTTTCCGATTTGGCATTTGCCTATTCGGAAAATTTTTTCTGACAGTAATAGCTTTATGTTATAATAAACAGGCAAAATATTGCAAAAATTGCACAGCACAGTTTGAGGAGAGTGGTATGTTATGGCACTTATTAAATGCCCGGAATGTAACAGCGATATAAGCGATCAGGCGGAAAAATGCCCAAAATGCGGTTATGAGCTGAAAACGCCGAATGAACCTGAGAAAAAAGAAAAAAAGTTCAAGGGTAAGGTCGATTACAAATACATAATTTTAGGACTGCTTATTGTAGTTGTCGGCTTTTATATGCTTAATAACAGGCAAAGTAGCAGCAATACCGAAAGCGGTACGCAAAGTCCGACAGGGAGCACAACTCCTACCCCGTCGTCTCAGCAGCAACCCTCTTCCGGCACTGCACCGAGCACCACGCCCGGAACCAATCAGGGTTATGTTATTTATAACGATACCAATTTGGGCGTTCAGTATGAAATACCAAGCTCCTACGGAACATTTACCGATAATAACGGTCTTACCTATGTCGGTGCCAGCATAGACAGCGACGGTGCGCTTATTCCCTACATTGTGCTTGGCTGGGACAGCAATTATAACAACCCCGTACAGTTCTTAAACGCGTTTACGGATGAGCTGCGCAAGGCTTACGGCGATGTTGCTATTACAATAGACTTAGTTCAAGGTACACTCGGTCAATATTCAGTCTACGGTATTCAGTACACCTATACATCAAACGGTCATGTGGTTGTGGATAACAGGTATGCCACGGTTATAAACAACAAAATATTTATGATAGGCAGTAAAGAAGAAAATGTAAATCAACAATATATAAACGATATAATAAGGGTGATGTTCAACACCTTAAAAGGAGGAAATTAGTGTGGCACTTATAAAATGCAAGGAATGCGGCGAGGAGATTTCCTCAAACGCAAAGGTATGCCCCCATTGCGGATACAAAAATGAGGTTTCGGTATGTCCCGAATGCGGTAAAGAGGTAAATGAGAGCGACACCAATTGCCCTGCATGCGGCTATCCGCTCCGTAAAAAAACCGCAAACAATATTATAACCGAAAACCTTGATAAAATTACGGGCGTCAAATCCGAAAGCTATGTATCCTTTAAGGATCTTTTTAAGGGTGCATTTAAAAAGCATAAAACCGAGGAGCTTGACGATGTTTTTGTATGCGGTACTAAAACTACAACGCCCGATGTTAAAGACATTAATCCGCAAAACGCAGGCGCATGGGTATATCTTAAAATTTTTATATTCTTTTTGATTGCTTATGTTCCGGTGCGAATAGGTTATATATCCTACGGAAACGCAAACTTTTTGCCTGCCTTGATAATGCTCGGTGCATTTGCTATGCCGGTTACGGTGCTTATTTTCTTTTTTGAAATTAATATATTTAAAAATATACCGTTTTACAGGGTTGTCGAATACTTTATTTTGGGCGGTTCGTTATCGCTGATTACGGCAATTTTGTTTTTCGAGCTTGACCTTAATACCGATATATCAACATATATGGGTGCGCTTATGGTGGGACTTATTGAAGAAGCGGCTAAGGCGACGATAGTCACATTATTCCTGTTCAGAGATAAAAAATGCAAGTATATACTAAACGGTCTGCTTATAGGCGCGGCGGTAGGCGCCGGCTTTGCCGCATTTGAGACTGCGGGTTACATTTTAAGATACGGTATGAATTACGGTGTTGCCACAATGCTCGGAACCATTAAGGTACGCGGATTTTTAGCACCCGGAGGACATGTTGCATGGGCGGCAATCGAGGGTGCGGCGCTTATGCTTGTAAAAGGCTTTGACAAGCTTGAGAAAAAGCACCTTAACGATAAAAGATTTTTGCTTATCTGCCTTATCCCGATAGTTCTGCACGGAATTTGGGATATGCCCATAAATCTGCCGTTTTACGGTGTGCCTATTATTATGACAGTCCTTGCGTGGATAGTAATAATTTACTTTATAAATTTGGGTCTGAAACAGGTCGACGAGGCTAAAAAGCTTGAATCAACAGAAAACAACGAATAAAAGAACAGGTCTTCCGTACAAGCGGAAGACCTGTTCTTTTATAAATATTTTCTTCTTGCGTCGCAAACGCAGGTTATAAATCTATTGTCAAGCGAGCTTAGCTTGTAACCGTTTCTATATATCAGAACATCCTTGTATACCCTGCTGTTATCAACGCAGTCACGCTGAACAAGATTGTATCTTTTGTAAAGGTCTTCGGGTACCGGCGATACCCACATAAATGTGGACGGTACCGTTTCAAGCAGTCTGAACTGGCTTCCCCTTTCAAATATATATATATGCTTATCTACATGCTTTGAAAGCTCTTCCTTTTTTACATCGGGCAGCGGCAGGGACGGTACATACGGGTCGGCGTGCGTAATTTCAATATAAGGCTCAAGATCTTTGCAGGAAATTGTTTCTTTTTTTGCCAACGGGTGATTTTCGGAAATCAGGAGTTTATATTTAAAATCGGTTATCAGTTCTGCGATTAAATGCTTTTCCTCAAACAGCGATTTAAAATATTTAAGGTATGTCTCCTTAAAACGGACTATTCCCAAATCACATTCACCGTTTGTTATATTGTTAATTGTGCGCCAGGAATTGGTTTCCTTATAAAAAATGTCCGCCGCCATATCGGTTTTTATGCCCTTGGCAAATTCGGCAAATGCGTACGAAATATAGCTTGCCCTCGGAACGCATACGGAAAAATGCTGCTTCGGGGACATCTTTTTTTGATATATAGCCTCAACCTCGTCAACCTGATTTATAATACGCCTTGCATACTGTAAAAACTCTTCCCCCTCGGGCGTAACGGTTATGCCCTTTGAGGTTCGGTTGAAGATGGTAATATGCAAATTTTCCTCAAGTTCCTTAATGGCTCTTGATAAATTAGGCTGACCCATATACAGATTTTCCGCAGCGCGGCTGATGGACTTGGTATTTGCAATTTCAACAGCATATTTTAAATGCAATAAATTCATACTCATTCCCCGATAACTTTTCACATTCTTTTACTCAATTCTATATTATTATGTTAATTTTGTCAATCATTAAATAATTTTTGCCAAATAAGACAATAATATTGTAGATAACACTATTGCGGAATTGGAGATCAAAATGATTATTACTATTACAAGAACTGTAATTTTATATGTGCTTGTCACCCTCGGTATACGGCTTATGGGAAAAAGACAAATAGGCGAAATGCAGCCTAACGAGCTTGTTGTAACGCTCTTGATTTCCGAAATTGCCGCCATACCCTTACAGGACACATCACAGCCCATACTTAACGGCGCTGTGGCTATTTTTATGCTTGTGATACTTGAAATTATTATTTCCGTAATTACAATGAAAAGTCAGTTTGTAAGAAAAATTATGAACGGAAAATCGGCGGTTATTATCAAAAACGGCGTAATCGACCAGCATATGATGCGTCAAGTTCGTATGACCGTGCTCGACCTTGTGGAGCTGTTGCGCGGTCAGGAGGTATTTGACATCTCAACCGTTGCGTTTGCGGTGCTTGAGGTGAACGGTAATTTAAGCGTGCTTTTAAAATCGTCTGAGCAGCCCGTAACCGCCGGTGATATAGATGTTAAAAAGGAAGACGCAGTTCTTCCCTTGCCTGTTATAAGCGACGGCAAAATTGTTAAGGAATCCCTTGATGCGCTTGAAACCGATGAAAACGAGGTAGAAAAAATCACACGGGCTAACGGAACCGAAGTTGAAAATGTATTTCTTATGACTATGGACAGATTTAATAATATTAACCTTATTAAAGCGAGGAGCGAGCAATGAAACGCCTCATAAGCGCAGGTATACTTTTTGTAATTGTTATTGCGTCATATTTGTTAAGTCTTTGGTATATAAACGACGCCGAGAAAGAAACCAAGAACCTTGTCTCTCAGTGCGAGCAGGCGTACTCGGACGGCGGAGACGCATACGATAAGGCGCTTGAGCTTAAAAAGCTGTGGGATAAAAAGGAAAGCGGACTTTCTTTTTTTGTAACTCACGACCGAATTGACGAAATAGAACTTGCGATAAGCGAGCTTTGCGTTTACAGCAAGGCTGAGGAAGAAAACGACTTTAAAGAACGCATAGAAAATATTAAAATGCTTCTTCACCAAATAGATGAAGATACAAAAATAACCGTTCACAGCATATTTTAATGCATAAATATGCAAAATTTAAATTGCAATGCATAAAATATGCATATTGAACAATACAGAGGTTTATATATGCAGGTTTATGCACGAAAGCACAGAATATTAAATATTTATGCAATTTAGTGTTGACTTGCAGACAAAGAAGTGCTATACTCACATTAGTTCAAAAATCAAAACAATTTTTTAAAGGGGATTTTTAAAATGAAACTCACATCAAAGATTATCAGCGGTATCGCTGCTTTGTCTATCGCAGTTCTATGCTGCGGCTGCGGCGGCGACGGTAAAACAACATCTGACGCTGCTTCAAACAGCGGTAAGCTTACTGCCAAGGAAGGCACACTTATTATGGCGACAAACGCCGAGTTCCCTCCTTACGAATACAAGGACGGAGACAAGATTGTCGGTATAGACGCAGAGGTTGCGCAGGTTATAGCGGACAAGTTAGGCTTAAAACTTGAAATTGCCGATGTTGAATTCGATTCCGTTATTCCGGGCGTTCAGTCAGGCAAATATGATATGGGTATGGCAGGTATGACCGTAACCGACGAAAGAAAGCAGAAGGTCAACTTCTCCGATTCATATGCAAAGGGCGTTCAGGTAGTTATCGTTAAGGAAGGCAGCGACATAAAGTCAATCGATGACCTTAAGGGTAAAAAGATAGGCGCTCAGCAAGGCACAACAGGCTATATCTACGCTTCCGATACACCCGAAAACGGCGGCTACGGTGAAGAAAATGTTACAGGCTATGCAAGCGGCGCACTTGCGGTTGAAGCATTAAAGGGCGGTAAGATCGATTGCGTTATCATTGATAATGAGCCTGCTAAGGCATATGTAGAGGCTAATAAGGGTCTTAAGATTCTTGACACCGAATTTGCAAACGAGGATTACGCTATTTGCTTCTCAAAAAAGAATGCCGACCTTCAGAAAAAGGTAAACGATGCACTTAACGAGCTTAAGGCTGACGGTACTCTTCAGCAGATTGTTGACAAATATATAAAAGCCAACTGATTTAACACAACTGTAAGGGCGGTTTTGTGACCGCCCTGCTTTTTGATATACGGAAAGGAGATGATTTTTTGCCGATTTCAGTTAATATTTTCGGCTCGTTAGCCGATGAGTTTAAATTTGTTTTTATCGACGGCGACCGCTACAAGCAGATGATAACCGGCTTCAAAAATACCCTTAAAATCACCTTCGGGGCGCTGATTATCGGTATCGCAATCGGTATTATTGTCGCGGCAGTCCGCTCTACATATGATAAAAACGCCGATAAAATGAAGAAAAAGGGCGGAGTAGGATACATTCTGCTCAGCATATTAAACGGTATTTGCAAGCTGTATCTTACGGTTATAAGAGGAACACCTGTTGTTGTTCAGTTAATGATTTCTTACTTCTTAATTTTTGTCGGAATAAGAGACGGCGTTCCCGTCGGTATATTTGCTTTCGGTATCAATTCGGGAGCATATGTAGCCGAAATATTCCGCGGCGGAATTATGTCAATAGATAACGGACAGTTTGAAGCCGGCAGAAGTCTCGGTCTTAACTATGTTCAAACTATGACGCATATTATTGTACCACAAATGTTTAAAGCGGTACTTCCTACGCTTTGCAATGAATTTATTGCGTTGCTCAAGGAGACCTCGGTTGCAGGCTATGTAGGTGTTGTCGATCTGACTAAGGCAGGAAACTCCATTGCGGGCCGTACATATTCGTACTTTATGCCGCTTATTTCCGTTGCCCTTATTTACCTTTTAATAGTTATGGTACTTACATGGCTTGTCGGAAAGCTTGAAAGGAGGCTCAGAAACAGTGAACACTGACGAAGTTCTTATAAAAGCTGAAAATCTGCAAAAGTCTTTCGGAAACCGTGAGGTTTTAAAGGGAATAAACATCGATATACATAAGGGCGAGGTTGTGGTTATAATCGGTCCCTCGGGTTCGGGTAAATCCACATTTTTAAGAACACTTAATTTGCTTGAAGAACCTACCGGCGGCAGAATACTTTTTGAAGGTGTTGATATTACCGACCCTAAGATCAATATCAACAAGCACCGCCAAAAGATGGGTATGGTCTTCCAGCAGTTTAATCTGTTTCCTAATATGACCGTGCTAAAAAATATGACATTAGCGCCCGTAAAGCTTAAAAAAGCCACAAAGGCTGAGGCTGAAGAGCGTGCGACAAAGCTACTTGAACGAATAGGACTTGCGGACAGAGCAAACGCTTACCCATCACAGCTTTCGGGCGGTCAGAAGCAGCGTGTGGCTATCGTCCGTGCGCTTTGTATGCAACCTGATGTTATGCTGTTTGACGAGCCTACAAGCGCACTTGACCCCGAAATGGTCGGAGAAGTGCTTGATGTTATGAAAAATCTTGCTAACGACGGTATGACGATGGCGGTTGTAACGCACGAAATGGGCTTTGCCCGTGAGGTTGCGGACAGAGTGCTGTTCATTGATGAGGGCATAATTATGGAAGAAGGCACTCCCGAAGAGGTCTTCGGCAATCCGAAAAGTCCCCGTCTTAAGGATTTCTTAAGTAAGGTAATATAAAACTAAAAAAATTCCTCCCGATACGGAGGAATTTTTTTATAGCTTGAGCATCTTTTTTACACGCTTATGCAGCATTCCTATATAAAACATCGCCATTCGCGATACAGCAATATCGTATAAAACAAACACTGCATTACCGAGTAATAAAAATATTACGGCACCGTATTTACCGAGCGCTTTGAAATCCTCGAGCGAAATTCCGAATAAGCCGGCAAAAATAAAGTATACCAAAACTACCGCCGCATTAAATACCAAAAGCTTCAATATCCATTCAAAAAGCGGTTTTTTAAACTTTTCAATAATTGCTTTAAGTATCGGGTAATATCCGAAAAGGCAAATGTACATAAGCTTACTTTCAGGCTCGGCAAAAAGGAAAATAAGCAGTGAAGCCGCAATATAAGCCGCAAATGCCCAACGAAGACCTAATTCTATAACCAGTACCATTACAAGAAGTCCCGTTACGGCAGGTACGGCATAGGTAAAATACGGAAAATATGAAAGCATCATAAACATTACAGACAACGCCGCAATTATGCTGCAAAATGTTAGTTTAATACTGTTTTTCATATCAGCAACACGGTATCAGGTCGCCGCCCATACATTCACAGCAGCAGTCTGCACAAATAAGACCCTGACAAACATCACAGGCACCGCAATCGGAACCCGTACCGCCGTAGGTTCTGTAAGGATTGTACTGTCTCCCCTGCTGTCGCGCCGCATTCTGTACAGCGTTTCGGTATTCTGGATTGTTCGGATCCATTCTTGAAGCGGTGGAAAAGCTTGTAAACGCCTGATCAAACCAACCTCTGCGGTATAGCACCGTGCCGTTAAGGAAATACCACTCCGCGTCTCTTGACTGCGGAGGAACGCCGTCAAGCACCTCCTGCGCCTGTTCAAGTCTACCCTGATTAATAAGGTTGCGGACATCGGGGAAAGACGAAGCTCCGCCCGTATTGCCGGTGTAAGTTCCGCCCGAGGTCTTACCCGCCCTGCGTTCAGCCATAATGCTGTCGTAAGCCTCGTTGATTTCCTTCATTTTTTCGCCTGCAAGGTCAGAAAGCGGATTATCGGCATAATTATCGGGATGATACTTACGCGCAAGCTCCCTGTAAGCGTTTTTCACCTCGTCGTCGGTAGCGTTTTTTGAAACGCCGAGTACCGCATACGGATCGGTCATATTTTAAGCTCCTTTTTAAAAGTATCCTCAAGACCGAGATATATAATATTCCCGAGTATTGATTTATATTTTTTTACATCCAAAAGCTCAAAGGCTTTCCCTGCTTCATTTGAACATACATACAGCTGCGGCAAAATCCGCTTTTTCATAAATTCTTCGCGGTCGCCCGAAAATTCGGATTTAAGGCAGTTGTACGAGCCTGACTTAATATCTTCTTCAAGGTCGCAGGCGGCGTCTAAAATATAAATATACCGCCCTATACAATACCCTATACGGTCAAGTATACGCTTTTGAACCTTATCGTCACTGCACTCCGTCAGTATTTTGCCAAGCGCATACGCAGTTGGGTCAGCCGCCATATCAAGCGAAGAACAATTCTGTTTTTCGAGAGCGTCTTGCTTTTCTATATATTCGTGAACAATTTGTTCAATAGCAGGATAGCTTTTTGACGCTTTTTTACGGGCGTGCGCAAAGAGCGGTTTAAGGCAGATAAAGCCTAATTTTTTTATGCCCTTTTCGTCTTTAATGTTATCAGAAAGCTTGTAATAAGACATAATCATTGCCGCCGCCGCAGGCATTTTAAGCTTTTCATTGCTTTTGCAGTAATTGCACTTTTTAAACGGATTGAAAACGCACCGTTTTCGCTCGATCGGGTCGCATCCGGCGCTTAACGACATATTTATAAGCGCTAAAAAGGTAAAATCGTAGCTCAGCGTAAAGCGTGACCATAAACCGTAGGTTCTTCCGAGCTCTCTGCAAAGCGAGCAGTAAACCGCTTTATAGGTCTCGTATTCTTTAACCTTAAGCTCCGGCTTGGCTATTCTGACATATCCGAACAATTACTTTTTCACCCCGTTTTTTACATTTTATACTCAGTAAAAAGCGTATTGGTGAATAATGTGTAAACTTACAGCAACTTTTTAAGGAATTTTCCGGTATATGATTTATCGCAAGCCGCTATTTTTTCGGGTGTTCCGGTGCAGACCACGGTTCCTCCCCTGTCGCCGCCTTCGGGACCCAAATCAACGATATAATCCGCTGTTTTTATTACATCAAGGTTATGCTCAATTACAAGCACGGTATTTCCCGTATCCACAAATCTTTGCAAAACCTCAATAAGCTTGTGTACATCCGCTGTGTGAAGACCCGTTGTAGGCTCGTCCAGAATATAAATGGTTTTTCCCGTACTGCGCTTTGACAGCTCGGTAGCGAGCTTTACTCTCTGAGCCTCTCCGCCCGAAAGCGTTGTTGCCGGCTGACCTATTTTTATATATCCGAGCCCCACATCAAACAGTGTTTTAAGCTTTCGGTATATTTTAGGTATGCTTTCAAAGAATGTCATACCCTCCTCAACGGTCATTTCAAGCACATCATAAATGCTTTTTCCCTTATACTTTATACTTAAAGTCTCACGGTTATATCTTTTTCCCTCGCAGACCTCGCACGGAACATAAATATCGGGCAGGAAATGCATTTCGATTTTTAAAATACCGTCGCCCTGACACGCCTCGCACCTGCCGCCTTTTACATTAAATGAAAATCTGCCTGCGGTATAGCCGTGCGCCTTGGCTTCCTTGGTTGAGGCGAAAAGCTCCCGTATATCGCCGAAAACACCCGTGTAGGTTGCGGGGTTTGAGCGCGGTGTACGGCCTATCGGCGCCTGATCTATATTAATAACCTTATCGAGATTTTCTATACCGTCAAACGATTTATATTTACCCGGTATTGTTTTGGCGCGGTTAAGCTTGTTGGCAAGTACCTTGTAAACAATATCGTTTACAAAAGAGGATTTGCCGCTGCCTGAAACGCCCGTAACACAGGTAAATGTGCCGAGAGGTATTTTAACATTGATTTTTTTAAGGTTATTTTCGGCGGCTCCCTTAATTTCAAGGAAATTTCCGTTTCCGCCGCGGCGTTTTGCCGGTACGGGTATTTTCTTCCGTCCCGTAAGATAATCTGAAGTAACAGAGTCGGTGCATTTCTCAAGCTCAGGCTCGGTGCCTGAAAATACAATATTGCCGCCGTGTATTCCGGCGCCCGGACCTACATCCACAATATAATCCGCGGCACGCATAGTATCCTCGTCATGTTCAACCACAATTACGGTATTACCGAGGTCACGAAGCCGTTTAAGCGTTGAGATAAGTCTCTCGTTATCACGCTGATGAAGCCCGATGCTCGGCTCGTCAAGTATATACAATACGCCCATAAGCGATGAACCTATCTGCGTGGCAAGCCGTATACGCTGACTTTCGCCGCCCGAAAGCGTACCTGCCGAGCGTGAAAGGTCAAGGTATTCAAGTCCCACGCTTGAAAGGAAAGAAAGCCTTTCCCTTATTTCCTTTAAGATTGGCTTTGCAATCATACCGTCACGGCTTCCGAAGTTTAGAGTCTCGATAAATTTAAGCTCGTCCGTTACCGACATATCGCAAAATTCTTTAATGTTTTTTCCGCCCACCGTTACGGCAAGGTATTCGGGCTTTAGTCTTGCACCGTGGCAGTCGGGACACGGTAAAGCCGTCATATAGCTTTCGATTTCAGCACGGGCATAATCGCTGTTTGTTTCCTTGTATCTGCGCTCAAGGTTATTGATAACGCCCTCAAACGGCGCCTCGTAGCTTCCTCTGCCAAAATCGCCGCTTCTTTTAAGCTTTAGCTTTGTATCGCCTGTTCCGTACAGAACGGCATTTTTTACTTCCTCGGGCAAATCTTTGTAAGGCGTGTTAATATCAAAGCCGTAATGCTCTGCAAGTCCGTTATAATACATTGTGGCAATAGAGCCGGAATCGGGGTAAAACCAAGAGTTCACACCCCAGCCCGAAGCCCTGATTGCGCCGTCAATAAGCGACTTTGAATCATCGTTTATGACAAGCGCAGGGTTTACCTTCATAAATATTCCTAGTCCCGTACAGGTAGGACAAGCACCAAAAGGACTGTTAAAGGAAAACATTGTGGGGGTAAGCTCGGGTATACTTATGCCGTGCTCGTCGCAGGCGAAGCTTTGCGAGAACTGAAGCTCCTCTCCGCCTATAACATCCGCGGCAACAAGACCGCCCGACAGCTCGGTTGCGGTTTCTATGCTGTCCGCAAGCCGTGAACGGATTTCCTCCTTAACCACAAGACGGTCTACCACTATTTCTATTATATGCTTTTTATTTTTTTCAAGCTTTATTTCTTCCGATAAATCATAGATGTTTCCGTCAATACGAACCCTTACATAGCCCTGCTTTCTCGCTTTTTCAAGCTCCTTTGTATGCTCGCCCTTTCTCCCCTTTACAATGGGTGAAAGTATTTGAATTTTAGAGCCGGCGGGCAGCTCCATAATTCGGTCTACGATCTGGTCGGTTGTCTGGCGTTTTATTTCCTTTCCGCAGACAGGACAATGCGGTATGCCGACCCTTGCGTACAAAAGTCTTAAATAATCGTATATTTCCGTTACCGTGCCTACCGTTGATCTCGGGTTTTTCGAGGTTGTCTTCTGGTCAATTGAAATTGCGGGAGAAAGTCCGTCAATACTGTCGACATTCGGCTTTTCCATCTGACCCAAAAACTGCCTTGCGTACGAGGAAAGCGACTCGACATATCTTCTTTGTCCCTCGGCGTAGATTGTATCAAAAGCAAGCGACGATTTACCGCTGCCCGAAAGTCC
>CDZI01029252.1_pt1 | contig 38642 bp, 35 predicted proteins | sample 554811 | NCBI WGS metagenome assembly CDZI01 (sample SAMEA3182110, study PRJEB8094) | gut metagenome | biome: human; feature: gut; material: Stool; isolation source: human stools | place: Canada | collected 2013-04-23
GCTCCCGAGTATGCCTGCATCAAGGAGCTGATGGATGCTGTTGACAGCTGGATCCCCACTCCCGACCGCAAGGAGGATATGCCCTTCCTGATGCCCGTCGAGGACGTGTTCACCATCTCCGGCCGTGGTACCGTGGCTACCGGCCGTGTGGAGCGTGGTAAGCTGAACCTGAACGAGAAGGTCGAGATCGTCGGTCTGTCCGATGAGAAGCGCGAGACCACCGTTACCGGTATCGAGATGTTCCACAAGCTGCTGGATTACGCTGAGGCCGGCGATAACATCGGTGCTCTGCTGCGTGGTGTTGCCAAGACCGAGATCGAGCGCGGCCAGGTTCTGTCCAAGCCCGGTTCCATTCATCCCCACACCAAGTTCGTTGGCCAGGTCTACGTTCTGACCAAGGACGAGGGCGGCCGTCACACCCCCTTCTTCAATAACTATCGTCCCCAGTTCTACTTCCGTACCACCGACGTGACCGGCGTCATCACCCTGCCCGAGGGCACCGAGATGTGCATGCCCGGCGATAACGTCGACATGAAGGTCGAGCTGATCACCCCCATCGCTATCGAGAACGGTCTGCGTTTCGCTATCCGTGAGGGTGGCCGTACCGTGGGTTCCGGCGTCGTCATCGAGATCGACGAGTAATTTGACCCCACAGGGACAAAGCCAATTAAAAAGAGGAAGCCGCAAGGCTTCCTCTTTTTTGCCAATGTTCGAAAACAATTTGTATAATTCTGACGAGATATGTCAAAATGTATTCTGATTTGCGCTCTATACTGCGGGATATGTCAGCCCGTGCTGGAAGCCGCCCTTCCCGGTGGCCACAACGTCCCCGCCGATAAGCGTATCACCGCACAGGTATAGGTTGGCCTGCACGCCCCCGTCCATTCCGGGATAGTTGGTGATGCGGAATGTGTAGCGCCGTATCGGCTGTCCCGCAAAGTCTGCAAAGGGGAGGCCCTGTTCGGTCTGCATGGCGGCGTAGTCGCCCCAGGTGTCGCCCAGGGTCTGGGGAAGCTGAAGGTCCAGCGTCTCGATCGGATCAGGCTCCACCTGCCAGCCCAACTGCTGTAAATAGTCTGCCATTTCTGCGGTGTCGGCAAGTGTAATGGTATTTTCCTTGTCAGAGAAGCACCCGGCTAACACCACGGTTACGGCAGCGATCACCATAAATGACACCGCCATAACGGCAATGCGCCGTTTGGATATATGTAATATCATCATATTCATCACCTCATAATTACCTATTTTCAATCTGATGAGAATATGCTATCATAGGGTAAAAATCCGAAAGGAGGCGGCCTATGGAGCGTCTCGACAAGCTGCTGGCGGGCACTGGGAAGTGGTCCCGCCGGGAGGTGAAAGCGTTGGTGCGGCAGGGCCTGGTGCGTGTTGACGGCCGGCTGGCCGCCTCCGCCGAGGACAAGCTGGACCCGGCCGCGGCCATCATCACCGTGGCCGGCGAGACCATCTCCCTCTGCCGCTTTACCTATGTTATGCTGCATAAGCCCGCCGGCGTCCTCACCGCCACCGAGGACAGAAAGCAGCCCACGGTCCTGGACCTTCTGCCGCCGGAGCTGCGCCGTATCGGCCTTGCTCCGGTGGGGCGGCTGGACAAGGACACGGAGGGCTTGCTGCTGCTGACCAACGACGGAGAACTGGCCCACCGGCTGCTGAGCCCTAAATACCACGTGGACAAACGCTACCTCGCCCGGGTGGACGGTGAACTGTCAGCGGCAGATACGGAGGCATTTGCCCGCGGGATGACGCTGGGGGACGGGCTGGAATGCCTGCCCGCCGGGCTGGAGGTTCTGCCTGACCGCGTGTGTATCGTGACGCTGCGGGAGGGGAAATTCCACCAAGTCAAGCGGATGCTGGCAGCCCGCGGTGCGCCGGTGCTGTATCTGAAGCGGCTGTCCATGGGGCCACTGACATTGGATGACTCCTTGGCTGCCGGAGCGTACCGTTTGCTGCGCGCGGAGGAGATATTAGCGTTATACCGTGCATGTGGTCTGTGATTTTTTTGACATAACCGCAAAAAACGCGACAAGTTTTTTGTGGAAAAGAGAAAAAAACGCTTGCAAAATCGTGATTATGACGATATAATAGGAGCAACGACTGAGCAGATTGCACAAAGTACCGTCGCGGGATTTGCGGGAGGATCACGTTATGTCCGGCAGAATTTTTCAGAACTCTGTACTCCAATTCAAAGAGACCACCGACCGTACCATCGGCGTGATCGATGCCGAGGGCACCGTTATCGCTTGCAGTGAGCTGACGGCCATTGGCAAGCGATGGAGCAAATATGTGGAGCCTATCGTTTCGGCGGACGGCACCTGCGTGGCGCTGGAGGGCAAGTGCTTCAAGGCGTTGCCCAGCTGGGGCAACACCTTTGACTATGCCGTGTTCGCCACCGGCGATGACAGCATGAGCCGCACGGTGTGCTCTATGGCCGCCGTGGCGCTGAACGCCGCCAAAAACTACTATGAGGAGAAGCACGACAAGGGCTCCTTCATCAAGAACATCATTTCCGATAACATCCTCATCAGTGACATCTATATGCGGGCCAAGGAGCTGCACGTGGATGCCGAGGTGGCCCGCGGCGTGTTCGTGGTGCGCCCGGTGGACGATCGGCTGGACACCGTGCCCGTGGATGTGGTGCAGGGCTTGTTCCCCGACCGGCAGAACGACTTTGTACTGAGCGTAGGTGAGCACGACGTAGCGCTGATCCACCAGATGGGGGAGGATGCCACCGCCAAGGATATGGAGGAGGTGGCTCTCCGCATCGAGGAGGCCCTGCGCGCCGATGGAGAGAGCCGCGTGTTCGTGGGCATCGGCACCCTGGCCCTGCATCTGCGTGACCTAGCCAAGAGCTACAAAGAGGCCCAGATCGCCATCGAGGTCGGCAAGGTGTTCGATACGGAGCGCTACGTCATCAACTACGAAAATCTGGGTATTGGCCGGCTGATCTATCAGCTGCCTACTACCCTGTGCGAGATGTTCCTGCAGGAGGTGTTCAAGAAGAACCCCATCGATGCACTGGACCAAGAGACGCTGTTCACCATCTACAAGTTCTTTGAGAACAACCTGAACGTATCCGAGACGGCGCGTAAGCTGTTTGTTCACCGGAACACGCTGGTCTATCGTCTGGAGAAGATCAAGAAGCTGACCGGCCTGGATCTGCGGGAGTTCGATGACGCCATCACCTTCAAGGTCGCCCTGATGGTCAAGAAGTATCTGACCAGCCGCGGCATCGACGCATAAGTACATATACAGAAAAAAGAGCGCCCTGTGGGGCGCTCTTTTTGCGCGATGCCGCAGAAACTTCCTTTTTTAGGAACTTTTGGGGTGGGAGGACCGTCTAAAGAACAAGCAATGCGCGGCGGGGCAAATTCAAAATATTTTCATATCTTTCCTGTTGCCATTTTGTAACTATTTATATATAATGGTATTTGTGGTCGTATTTGGCCACAATATGTTGCATTTTGGCGGACAGGAGCGTTGCTATGATTCGTTTAATAGACGCCGAGAAGGTATACGACAATGGGACGCGCGCGTTAAAGGGCGTTTCCTTTACCGTGGACGACGGAGAATTCGTCTTTCTGGTGGGGCCCTCCGGCTCCGGTAAGTCCACCATCATCAAGCTGATGACCGGTGAGGTGGTGCCCACCGCCGGCCGCGTGATGGTCAACGGCTTTTCCATGAGCCGCATCGCTGAAAAACAGATCCCCTATATGCGCCGGACGATCGGCGTGATCTTCCAGGACTTCCGCCTGATCGGCAATAAGACCGTGCGGGACAACCTGGCGCTGGCCATGCGGGCGGTGGGGGCGTCTCCGCGGGAGCTGAAGAACCGCATTCCCTATGTGCTGGAGCTGGTGGGGCTGGCGGACAAGGAGAACAGCTATCCCGACCAGCTCTCCGGCGGTGAGCAGCAGCGTGTGGCCATTGCCCGGGCGCTGGTGAATAACCCCAGCACCATCGTGGCGGACGAGCCCACCGGCAACCTGGATCCGGGCCGGTCGCTGGAGATCATGACGCTGCTGGAGCGCATCAACGCCCTGGGGACCACGGTGATCGTGGTGACCCACGAGAGGGGCCTGGTCAACCACTTCAACAAGCGGATCATCCTGCTGAACGACGGGCAGGTCATCGGCGACGGCCTGGGCAGCTACGAGGTGTGATATGAAGCACGATTTTAAATTTTTCGTCAAAGAAGGCGCGGGCAATATGTTCTCCCACGGGTTCATGTCCTTCGCCGCCATCGGCGTTACCGTGGCGTGCCTGCTCATTATGGGCACATTCACGCTGGTGGCCTACAATGCCAACGAAAACCTGGCGGACCTACAGCAGGAGAACGCCATCGTGGCCTTCGTGGACGAGACGCTGGAGGAGAGCGAGGCCCGGGCCCTGCAAACGCAGATCGAGAGCACGGAGAACGTGGCCGATTGTACCTTCGTCTCACGGACGGAGGCCCGGGACGCCTATGTGGAGAAGTACGATGACGGCGGTGTGTACGGCGACCTGGACGCCACGGTGTTCCGCCATCGGTTTGTGATACACGTCACAGATCCGAACCGGATCATGGAGACAAAGACCGCAGTGGACAATATCCCCGGCATTGCCAAGGCCCGCGCTGACGAGGCTGTGGCCAACGGCTTTACCACAGTCCGCAACGTGGCCGGCGTCATCTCTGTCGCGCTGATCGCCATACTGCTGCTGGTGTCGGTGTTCATCATCAGCAATACCATCAAGCTGACGACATTTGACCGGCGGGACGAGATCGCCATCATGAAGATGGTGGGCGCCACCAACGGGTTCATCCGCTGGCCCTTTGTGTATGAGGGACTGCTGCTGGGCCTGTTCAGTGCGGTGATCGCCTTTGGCCTGCAATGGGGGCTGTATGCCGCCGTGGCGCAGGGAATCGCCAACTCTGACAGCCTGCAGATACTGAACGTGGTGCCGTTTACGAGAATATGGCAGTTCGTGGCCCTGGTGTTCCTGGGCACGGGTATTCTGGTGGGTGTGGGCGGCAGCCTGACCGCCATACGCCGGTTCCTCCGGGTGTAAAGAAAGGAGCGCTTGCATGAAGAAACCGAAACGTATTCTGTGCGCCGTGCTGGCACTGCTGATGCTGCTGGGTGCGGCCGCCGCCGTGTCCGTCCGACCGGCTTATGCGACCAAGACCGAGGCTGAGCTGGAGGAGGAGCAGCGCAAGGCGGCGCAGGTGGCCGCATTGGAACAGAAAAAGAAGGAGCAGCAGGAAAAGCTGAAGGAACTGGAGAAGCAGATCGCCGAGGCCAAGGCCAAGAAGAACGACGTGATGGCCACCAAGAATTTGCTGGACCAGCGAAACCAGCTGCTGCTGGAGCAGATCGACGATACCCAGAACCAGATCGACGACGCCGCGGTGCAGATCGCCCGGTATGAGCTGCTGGAGGAGGAGCAGTACACACTGTTCTGCCAGCAGGTCCGTGAGGAGGAAGAACGCGGCAGCCTGAGCTATCTGTCGGTGTTGTTCAAGGCCACCAGCATGGCCGACCTGCTGAACCGCATGGAGTTCGTCAACGAGGTGGCGGAGTACAACAAGGGCATTATCTCCGCCCTGCAGGAGACGCGGGAGAACATCAAGGCCGAGAAGGCGGAGATGGAGGCCAAGGAGACCCAGCTGAGTGAGCAGCAGGACGAGCTGCAGGGCAAGCTGGACGAGACCACCAAGCTGATGAACGAGTATGCCGCCGACCAGAAAGCGTTGGAGCAGCTGCATGACGCGGAGGCAAAGGCGGCTGATGAGATCGACGCACAGCTCGAGCAGCTGATCGCCGACTCCGACGTGGTGCCCAGCAACGAGGGCTTTATCTGGCCCGTCAGCACCAGTAAAAAGATCAGCTCGCCCGTCGGTTCCCGCGTGGCCCCCGGCGGCTTCGGCAGCACAAACCACAAGGGTGTGGATATCTGCAACGTGTCCTATACCAGCAGCGTATATGCCGTCAAGAGCGGTAAGGTGATCCTCACCAATACCAGCGGTTGGGGCGGCGGTTACGGCAACTATGTGGTCATTGACCACGGCGGCGGCCTGACCACCCTGTACGCCCATTTGAGCGTGGTGAAGGTGTCACAGGGCCAGACTGTCTCGCAGGGTACCGTGATCGGCGTCACCGGAAACACCGGCGCCTCCACCGGCCCGCATCTGCATTATGAGGTCCGCACCAACACCGTGGTCAACGGTGTGAGCAAGATCGTGTACCAGAACCCGCTGAACTACCTGGCGGGCTACATCAAAGCCTGGTAACTAATGACATATTGAAAATGCTGTTCCATAGAATGGAACAGCATTTTTTTTGCATACCGCCGGGGGAGAAGGGAAACCGCATGATCGTTTACATGACGCAGGGCCAAAAGACAGTGCTTTCCCGCATAACGGTGGAGGGTCTGCCACTCCATTATCTTTCTGTGGGGAGGGGCTATTTCGCCCGCCGCCGTGCTCTGCACTGCCTGCGTCAGATGTATGACTCCGGTGTCCGCCGCTGTATCTGCGCCGATGTTTACCTCCTTTCGCTGGCGAAGCAGGCAGACATAACATCATACCCCGTTCTGCCGCTGCGCCTCGCCCTGCTGGGCAGTCTGCTGGATATTCTCTGCCCCGGCGGTCTGCAAAACGCCGCCGCGGTGCTGCGCTGCGGCCCCGGCGGAGAGGAGACGGCCCGGGCGGCGCTGACGGTGCTGGCCCGGCGGGCGCGATATGTGCAGCTGGACATGGAGGACCCTGCGGCGCTGGCGGCGGAGCTGCTGTACCGCTGGGGGATCGCCGCCGGAGACGGGGGCCGGCGGGCGGCGCTGACGGTGGTGTGCGGCGATGTACGGGAGGATACGGAGGGCCCGGCGATATATCTGACGGAGGACTGCGGGGCGCGGCAGACGCCGGTATGGACATCGCCCCGGGCGGCGGCGCTGGCGGTGCCGGTGACGGAGCCTCTGGCCGCGGTGCTGACGGCGGCCGGAAAATGGCAGATATCCGACATTCATATCACAGACTTGCTTGACATACGCACGGAAAGTCACTATAATGCAACGTGACATATTGTTTATAGCCCTAAAAGGGTATCCTTATGGATAGAAAGGGAAGTGTGCAGCATGGCAAAGGAATTCAAAATGAGCCAGGCTCGGTATGACGAGCTGAAACAGGAACTGGATTACAGCAAGACCACCCGTGCCGACGAGGTGGCGGAGCTGATCAAGGAGGCCCGCGGCTTTGGCGACCTCAGCGAGAACAGCGAATATGACGAGGCGAAAAACGAGCAGGGCAAGCTCTACTCCCGCATTGCCGAGCTGGAGGACATTTTGCTCCATGCCGTGATCGTGGATGAGTCCGAGATGGACTCCGACAAGATATCCATCGGCTGTACCGTCACCGTTACCAATCTGGATATGCGAAAGCAGCTGCCCGCCTATAAGATCGTCGGCTCTCAGGAGGCCGACGTGATGAGCCGCGCCATCAGCGAGGACTCACCCTTTGGCAAGGCGCTGATGGGCCGCAAGGCGGGCGATGAAGTGACCGTGGAGGCGCCCAAGGGCGTGATCCACTACCGTATCGACAGTATTGAAAGATAAACACCGCCGGCAACGGCGGTACGGATAGACGAAGGAGGCTGCATTATGGCAGACGAGACCAACCGCAACGTGAACGAACAGCCCCAGACCCAGGATATGGGCGAGCTGCTGCGCATCCGCCGCGACAAGCTGAAGGCTTTGCAGGACGAGGGCCGCGACCCGTTCACCATTACCAAGTTTGATGTGACCCACCACACACAGGATATCAAGGATAACTTTGACGCCATGGAGGGGCAGGCTGTGTCCGTGGCAGGCCGCCTGATGAGCAAGCGCGGTATGGGCAAGGTGTCCTTCTGCGACCTGCAGGACAAGACCGGCCGTATCCAGATCTACGCCCGTAAGGACGAGATGGACGAGGACAACTATAACCACTTTAAGAAGTACGATATCGGCGACATCGTGGGCGTCAAGGGCGAGGTGTTCCGCACCCAGCGGGGAGAGATGTCCGTCCGCGCACACGACATCACGCTGCTGAGCAAGTCCCTGCGGCCCCTGCCGGAGAAGTTCCACGGCCTGACCGACAAGGAGATCCGCTACCGCCAGCGGTATGTGGATCTGATCATGAACCCGGAGAGCAAGCGGAACTTCGAGATCCGCAGCCAGTTCGTGGCGTTCCTGCGCCGCTATCTGGACGGTCTGGGCTTTATGGAGGTGGAGACGCCCGTCCTCAGCCCCATCGCCGGCGGCGCCAACGCCCGGCCCTTTATCACCCACCACAACGCGCAGGATATCGATATGTATATGCGTATCGCCACCGAGCTGCACCTGAAGCGGCTGATCGTGGGCGGCCTGGAGCGTGTGTACGAGGTGGGCCGTATCTTCCGCAACGAGGGCATGGACACCAAGCACAACCCCGAGTTCACTACCTGTGAGCTGTACCAGGCGTACACGAACCTGGACGGCATGATGGATATCCTGGAGGGCATCCTCACCGGTGCCGCCAAGGAGATCCTGGGTACCTACCATGTGCAGTGGCTGGGTCACGACATCGACCTGACCCCCTCCTGGCAGCGCGTCACCATGGCCGACGCGGTGAAGAACGTCACCGGCGCGGACTTCATGGCCTGCATCGGCGATGCCGACAAGGGCGTGGAGCTGGCCAAGAGCGTGGGCGTGGACATGGACGGCGTGGCCCATACCTGGGGCAACGCCCTGTATGAGACCTTTGACCAGAAGGTGGAGGAGACGCTGATCCAGCCTACCTTTATCACCATGTACCCCGTGGAGGTCAGCCCGCTGGCCAAGCGCAGCCCCACTCAGCCCGAGCTGACAGAGCGCTACGAGATGTTCATCTGCGGCTGCGAGATGGGCAACGCCTTCTCCGAGCTGAACGACCCCATCGACCAGTACGAGCGCTTCAAGGCGCAGGCCGCCAAGCGCGCCAACGGCGACGAGGAGGCCGACATGATGGACGAGGACTTCGTTATGGCGCTGGAGTACGGTATGCCGCCCACCGGCGGCCTGGGCTTCGGCATCGACCGCTGCGCCATGATGCTCTGCGGCACCGACTCCATCCGCGACGTGATCCTGTTCCCCACTATGAAGCCGCTGGACAACTGAAATGGCTGAGAACGCCCCTGCGCCAAAGCGGTGCGGGGGTGTTTTTTCTGTCCCCCACTTGCCAAATGCCGCACCGGATAGTATACTTAGCACATAACATCCCGTCGCGGTGCGTACAGTAGCACAGGCGCGAAGGAGGAGACTATGTACACCATCAACGACCTTTATGATCTGACACATACACTGGCGGGGGACTACCTGGCCCGCTTTACCTATCCCTGGGAGGCGCTCTCCGACCTGGCGGACTGCATTCGTGCGCTGGGCACACAGCTGGACAGCGAGTATCTGCCCTTTGGCCCGGAGGTGTGGGTGCACCGGACGGCGCACGTCGCGCCCACGGCATCCATCACCGGGCCGTGCATCATCGGGCCGGAGACGGAGGTGCGCCACTGCGCCTTTATCCGGGGCAGCGCGCTGGTGGGCGCCCATTGCGTGGTGGGCAACTCCGTGGAGCTGAAGAATGTCATCCTGTTCGACAACGTGCAGACGCCCCACTACAACTATGTGGGCGACAGTATCCTCGGCTATAAGGCCCACATGGGCGCCGGCTCCATCACCTCCAACGTGAAGTCCGACAAGACCCATGTGGTGGTCACGGACGGTGCGGAACGCATCGACACCGGACGCAAGAAGGTGGGCGCCATGTTGGGCGACGGCGTGGAGGTGGGCTGCAACAGTGTGCTGAACCCCGGCAGCGTCATCGGACGGGGCAGCCGGGTATATCCGCTGTCCTCGGTGCGGGGCACCGTGCCGGCGGCGAGCATCTACAAGCGCAGCGGCGACATTGCCGCTCAGCGCTGACAGGGAGGAAGAAAAATGGGCAAGTATTTCGGCACGGACGGCTTCCGGGGCGAGGCCAATGTGACCCTGACGGCGGACCACGCCTATCAGGTGGGCCGCTTTTTGGGCTGGTACTGCGGTGAATGCAAGCGCCGCGGCGGTGACAGTGAGCCGGCAAAGGTGGTCATCGGCAAGGATACCCGCCGCAGCAGCTATATGTTTGAGTATGCCCTGGCCTCCGGGCTGGTGGCCTCCGGCGCGGACGCCTATCTGCTGCACGTGACCACCACGCCCTCTGTGTCCTATGTGGCGCGGACGGAGGGCTTCGACTGCGGCATTATGATCTCCGCCAGCCACAATCCGTTCTATGACAACGGCATCAAGCTGATCGGGCGGTCCGGCGAGAAAATGGACGAGGACACCGTCGCCCTGATCGAGGACTATCTGGACGGGAAGCTCAGCGTGTTCGGCCAGACCTGGGAGACGCTTCCCCTGGCGCAGCGGGATCATATCGGCCGCACGGTGGACTGGTCCGCGGGGCGTAACCGCTACGTGGGCTACCTCATCTCCCTGGGGATGTTCTCCTTCAAGGGGAAAAAGGTGGGGCTGGACTGTGCCAATGGCAGCGCCTGGATGATCGCCAGAAGCGTTTTTGACGCACTGGGTGCCACGACCTACGTCATGGGCGATGAGCCAGACGGCTTCAATATCAACAACGGCGTGGGCTCCACTCATATCGAGGCCCTGCAGCGCTTCGTGGTGGAGAAAGGCCTGGACGTGGGCTTTGCCTACGACGGCGACGCGGATCGGTGCCTGGCGGTGGACGAAAAGGGCCAGATCATCACCGGCGACCATATCCTGTATATCTGCGGCCGCCATATGAAGGAGCTGGGCGAGCTGCCCCACAACACGGTGGTGACCACGGTCATGTCCAACTTCGGACTGTACCGGGCCTTTGACCGGTTGGGAATCCGCTATGCCAAAACCGCTGTGGGCGACAAGTACGTATACGAGTATATGAGCAAAAACGGCTGCGCCCTGGGCGGCGAGCAGTCGGGGCATATCATCTTCTCCAAGTACGCCTCCACCGGCGACGGCATTTTGACCAGCCTGAAGCTGATGGAAGTTATGCTGGAGCGCAAGCAGCCCATGAGCAAGCTCACCGAGGGACTTACCATCTATCCCCAGGTGCTGGAGAATGTGCGGGTGCACGACAAGGCTGCCGCCCGTCAGGACCCGGCCGTGCAGAAGGCTGTGGACGACGTGGCCCGCCGTCTGGGCGATACGGGCCGTATTCTGGTGCGTGAATCCGGTACGGAGCCGGTGCTCCGGGTGATGGTGGAGGCGCCGGAGGATGCCGTCTGCCGGGAGTGTGTGGCACAGGTGGCGGAGATCATCCGGGCGCAGGGACACGCGGTTTGAGTACGCAATAAGGGAACGCCGTACCGCGTTCCCTTATTTTTTGTTGACATTCGCAGAGGATACCTATATTATAAGGAATATTCTGAGAGGGGAGGGGCACCGTTATGACAGAGCGCATTACCAGCCGGCGCAATCCGCTGCTGGAACAGGTCCGCAGGCTGGATACGGCGGCGCTCCGGCGGAAGGCCGGGGTGTTTTTGTGCGACAGCCCCAAGCTGGTGGGCGAGGCGGTGCAGCACGGCGTGTCCGTGCAGTGTGTCATCGCCGCGGATGGTGTGGCCTTCCCGGAGGGACTGCCGGAGAATGTGCGGCAGGTGACGGTGCCGGCGGACGTGATGGCGTCCATTTCGCCCATGCCCACGCCCCAGGGGATGCTGGCCCTGTGTGCCCTGCCGGATATGGCGGCGCCTGCGCGCCTGTCGCCGGGCCGCTATGTGGTGCTGGACGGTGTGCAGGACCCGGGCAACGTGGGGGCGGTGCTGCGGACGGCGGACGCCTTCGGCTGCACCGGTGCGCTGCTGCTGCCGGGCTGCGCCGATCCCTATGGGCCAAAGACGCTGCGCGCCGCCATGGGCGCGGTGTTCCGCCTGCCGCTGTACGCGGTGGGGCTGGAGGACCTGCCGGGCTTGTTGGCAGACGCGGGGCTGCCGCTGTACGGCACGGCCCTGCGTCACGACACGGTGGACGTGCGGCAGCGGGATCTGCGCCGCTGCGCGCTGGTCATCGGCAGCGAAGGCCGGGGCGTCAGCGCGGAGGTGCTGGCGCTGTGCCGCGAGACGCTGCGTATCCCCATGTCGTCCCACTGCGAGTCGCTGAACGCCGCGGCCGCGGCGGCGGTGCTGCTGTGGGAGGCCTATCGCGCGGAGGAGGGGAACTGAGATGGCGGCTTTGAAGTATTGGGTGTGGCTGACCACACTGCCGGGTCTGGGGGAACGGGCGAAATTACAGCTGCTGGCGCATTTCGGCTCGCCGGAGGAGATCTATTTTGCCCCGGAGGGCGAGCTGCTGCTGGCAGAGGGCATTACGAAACTACAGGCCGCCCTGTTGGCGGACAAATCGCTGGACCGGGCGGAGAAGGTGCTGGAGGACTGCGCCAGAGACGGCCAGTTCCTGCTGACCATGGACGACGCGGGATACCCCGCGCGGCTGCGGAACATCTACGACCCGCCCCTGCTGCTGTATGGCAAGGGCAGCCTTCCCCTGTTCGATGATGAGGTGGCCGTTACGGTGGTGGGCACCCGGGACTGCACGCCCTATGGCGTGCGCGCGGCATCTCAGTTGGGCTATGAGCTGGCCAGACAGGGGGCGCTGCTGGTGTCCGGCATGGCCAAGGGCATCGACGGCGAGGCGCTGAAGGGCGCCCTGCGCGCCGGCGGCTTTACCGCCGCGGTGCTGGGCGGCGGCGCGGACGTGGTGTATCCGGCGGCCAACCGCCGGCTGTATGAGGACATCGCCGCCACCGGCGTCATCCTGTCGGAGTACCCGCCCGGGACGGAGCCCAGGGGCGACCACTTCCCGGTGCGGAACCGATTGCTCAGTGCGCTGAGTCTTGCCACCGTGGTGGTGGAGGCCCCGGAGAAAAGCGGCGCGCTCATCACCGCCGCCACGGCGCTGGAGCAGGGCCGCGAGGTCTTTGCCGTGCCGGGCCCCTTCGACGCGCCCAAGAGCCGGGGCTGCAACGCCCTGATACGCGAGGGCGCGGGCCTGGTGTGCGAGGCCTGGGACGTGCTGAGCTTTTACGAGAGCCGCTTTCCCCATAAGCTGCGGCCTCTGCGGGCCACGATCCCGCCTCTGCCCAAGGGCGCGGAGCCGGAGAGCGACGCGCCTGCCGTCCCCGTGGAGGAGGCACCCGCGCCCACCACGCCGGTACTGCCGGTGCTGGATATTTCACAGGACACCGCCGGACTCACCGATGATCAGATCGCGGTGTTGTCCGTTCTGCAAGCGGATATACCCACCCTTACCGATGACGCGGCACTGCTGGCCGAGCTGCCGGTGCGCCGTGTGCTGTCGGCGCTGACGGTGCTGGAGATCGACGGCTACGTCTGCCGTCAGGGAGCGCGGAGCTTCCTGCGGACGGTGGAACTCAAAAAGGAGTAAGTAACAATATGGCAGCAAAGAAGAACCTGGTCATCGTGGAGTCCCCGGCCAAGGCCAAGACCATCGGCAAATATCTGGGGCCGGACTATGTGGTCAAGGCCAGCATGGGTCACCTGCGTGACCTGCCCAAGAGCACCCTGGGCGTGGACGTGGAGGGTGACTTTACCCCCAACTACCGGCCCATCAAGGGGAAAGAGGATATCATCAAGGACCTGAAGACCACGGCGGACAAGAGCAAGACCGTGTACCTGGCCACCGACCCGGACCGCGAGGGCGAGGCCATCAGCTGGCATCTGCAGCACCTGCTGGACCTGCCGGATGACAAGGCCCGGCGCGTGACCTTCAACGAGATCACCAAGAAGGTGGTGCAGGAGTCCATCCAGCACCCCCGCGCCATCGACCAGGACCTGGTGGACGCCCAGCAGGCCCGCCGTGTGCTGGACCGCATCGTGGGCTATCAGCTCTCCCCCCTGCTGTGGAAGAAGATCCGCCGCGGCCTGTCCGCCGGCCGTGTGCAGTCGGTGGCGATCCGGCTGGTGGCCCAGCGTGAGCAGGAGATCGCGGCCTTCGTGCCCCAGGAGTACTGGACGTTGGACGTACACCTGCAAAACCACGCCGCCGCGCCCTTTACCGCCCACTACTACGGTGTGGACGGCAAGAAATACGAGCCTAAGGACGAGGCGGATACCCAGCGCATCGTGGCGGAGCTACAGCAGGAGCGTTTCGCAGTCAAGACCGTGAAGCGTACCGACAAGCAGCGCAGCCCCACGCCGCCCTTTACCACCTCCAGCTTACAGCAGGAGGCCTCCCGCAAGCTGAATATGACGCCCCGGCGGACCATGGCCATCGCCCAGCAGCTGTATGAGGGCGTGGACATCACCGGCGAGGGCACCGTGGGTCTGATCACCTATATGCGTACCGACTCGCTGCGTATCTCCGACGAGGCCCAGGCCCAGGCCCGCGAGCTGATACAGTCCCGCTACGGCACGGCCTATTGCCCCGACGTGCCCCGGAAGTACAAGACCAAGGCCGGGGCCCAGGACGCCCACGAGGCCATCCGTCCCTCCGACCCGGCGCTGACGCCGGAGCAGGTGAAGGGCGACCTGACGCCGGAGCAGTACCGCCTCTACCGACTGATCTGGAGCCGCTTCCTGGCCAGCCAGATGGCCAACGCCGTGTATGACAGCATCTCCGTGGAGATCGCCGCCGGTGCCCATGCCCTGCGGTGCTCCGCCAGCAACCTGAAATTCGCCGGCTATACCGCCGTATATGAGGAGAGCCGGGACGACGACAAAGAGGAGAAGGACTCTCCCCTGCCGCCGCTGGAGGAGGGCGAGCAGGTGACGGCGGTGGGCTTTGCGCCCCTGCAGCATTTCACCCAGCCCCCGGCCCGCTATACCGACGCCACCCTTATCCGCACCATGGAGGAGAACGGCATCGGCCGCCCCTCCACCTATGCGCCCACCGTGTCCACTATTCTGGACCGCGAGTACGTCATCAAGGAGGGCAAGTACCTGCGCCTGACACCGTTGGGCGGCGTGGTCAACGACCTGATGTGCCAGCGGTTCCCGGACATCGTGGATGTAAAGTTCACCGCCCGTATGGAGCAGAAGCTGGACGATGTGGAGGCCGGCCAGGTCAAGTGGAAGGACCTGATCCGCCAGTTCTACGTGCCGTTCCATGAGAACCTGGAAAAGGTCGAGAAGGACATGGAGGGCGTGTACCTGAAGGTCCCTGATGAGGTGACCGAGGAGAAGTGCGACCTGTGCGGCCGCAACATGGTGGTCAAGTCCGGTCGGTTTGGCCGGTTCCTGGCCTGCCCCGGCTACCCGGAGTGCAAGTTCACCAAGCCTCTGGTGGTGGAAATGCCCGGCCGCTGCCCCAAGTGCGGCGGACGCATCCTGAAAAAGACCAGCCGCAACGGCTATACCTACTACGGCTGCGACAAGTTCCCCGCCTGCGATTTTATGACCTGGGACGTGCCGGTAAAGGACGACTGCCCCGTGTGCGGCAAGACCATGTTCAAGAAGGCCGGTAAGGGCTTCAACAAGCCCTTCTGCGCCAATCCCGAGTGCCCGAACTTCCTGCCGGAGGACAAGCGCGGCTATCGCCGCCGCAAGACCGATGACGCCGCGGCGTCTGCCGAGGACAGTGCGCCGGCCGCGGAGGAAAAGCCTGCGGCGCAGCCCGAGACGAAAAAGTCCGCTGCGAAAAAGACCACGGCTGCCAAGAAGCCGGCTGCTGCCAAGAAGACTACAGCGGCCAAGAAGCCTGCCGCGGCCAAGAAGACGACCACAAAAAAGACTACGACCAAGAAAGCGGAAGAATAAATGGAAAGCGTAACTGTGATCGGCGCGGGCCTGGCCGGGTCCGAATGTGCCTGGCAGCTGGCCCAACGGGGCATTCCCGTGGTGCTGCGGGAGATGAAGCCGGAGAAGAAGACCCCCGCCCATGTGACCGGCTATTTTGCGGAGCTGTGCTGCTCCAATTCCCTGCGGGGCGCGGGGCTGGAGAACGCCGTGGGCCTGCTGAAGGAGGAGCTGCGGCGGCTGGACAGTCTGATCCTCCGCTGCGCGGACGCCACGGCGGTGCCCGCCGGCGGTGCGCTGGCGGTGGACCGGGAGGGCTTTGCCCGCATGGTCACCGAGTCCGTGCTGGGCCACCCCAATATCACCATGGTCCCCGGCGAGGTGACGGCTATACCGGAGGGGAATGTGGTCATCGCCAGCGGCCCGCTGACCTCTGACGCGCTGGCGGATGCCATTGCGGAAAAGCTGGGCGGCGGCCATACGCTGAACTTCTTTGACGCGGCGGCCCCGCTGGTGACCTTCGACAGCGTGGACATGGACAGTGCGTATTTCGCCTCCCGCTACGATAAGGGCACCCCGGACTACATCAACTGCCCCATGACCAAAGAGGAATATCAGGCCTTCTGGGCGGAACTGGTGAAGGCGGAGGAGGCCGAGGTCCACGGCTTTGAGGACAGCGGCGTGTTCGAGGGCTGTATGCCGGTGGAGGTCATGGCCCGCCGGGGCGAGGATACCCTGCGCTTCGGCCCCCTGAAGCCCCGGGGCCTGGTGGACCCCAAGACCGGCCGTGAGCCCTACGCCGTGGTGCAGCTGCGGCGCGACAACGCCGACGGCAGCATCTACAATCTGGTGGGCTTTCAGACCCACCTGAAATGGGGCGAGCAGAAGCGGGTGTTCTCCATGATCCCCGCCCTGCATGACGCCCAGTACCTGCGCTACGGCGTCATGCACCGCAACACCTATCTGGATTCGCCCCGGCTGCTGGACCGCTATTACCGGCTGAAAAGCGATCCCCGTATCGCCTTCGCCGGTCAGATGACCGGGGTGGAGGGGTATGTGGAGTCCTGTGCCAGCGGTTTTTTGGCGGGTATAGAGTTGGCACGGCGGCTGAAGGGACAGGCGCCCCTCGACCTTCCCCGTGAGACGGCCATCGGCGCCCTGGGCCTGTATGTCAGTAACGAGAGCGTGGCGGACTTTCAGCCCATGAACGTGAACTTCGGCATTATCCCGCCGCTGGACCATCGGGTCAAGGGCAAGCGCAACAAAAATGCCGAGCTGAGCCAGCGGTCGCTGGCCATTCTGGATACCATGAAAGAGGAGGTGCTCTCTCTGTGAAGATCATCATCGACGCTATGGGCGGCGACAACGCCCCGCTGGAGATCGTCAGGGGTGCGCTCAGCGCCCACAGCCGCTTCGGCTGCGACATCGTCCTCACCGGCGACGAGGCAGCCATCCGGGCCGCGGCGGCCCGGTGCGGCGCGGCAACGCTGCCGCAGGGTGTGACCCTCCGCCCCACCACGGAGACGGTGGAGATGTGTGATGATCCCGCCACCGTGTTCCGCCGGAAGAAGGATACCTCCATGGGCGCGGCGTTGACCATGCTGCGTGATGGAGAGGGCGACGCAGCGGTGTCCGCCGGCTCCACCGGTGCGCTGCTGACCGGTGCGACGCTGATCACCAAGCGTATCCATGGCATCCGCCGTGCGGCCATGGCGCCGGTCATCCCCACCACCACCGGTAGCGCCGTGCTTATCGACTGCGGCGCCAACGCCGAGTGTACCCCGGAGTATCTGCTCCAGTTCGCCTATCTGGGCAATTTCTATGCCCAGCGGGTGCTGGGGGTGGCGACGCCCCGCGTGGGCCTGCTGAATATCGGCGCGGAGGACAGCAAGGGCACCGACCTGCAAAAGCAGACCCTGGCCCTGCTGCGCGCGGCGGACGCCCGGGGCGATCTGCACTTCATCGGCAATATCGAGGCCAAGGACGCCATCAAGGGCGGCTGTGACGTGATCGTTACCGACGGCTTCTCCGGCAACGTGATGCTCAAGTCCATCGAGGGCGTGGGCTCCTTCGCAGGCAGCGCCCTGAAGGGAATGTTCAAAAAGAACCTGCTGACGAAGCTTGCCGCCCTGCTGGTGATGCCGGGGCTGAACGCCTTTAAAGCGCGGCTGGACCCCAACAAGGTGGGCGGCACGGCCTTTATCGGCATCTCCAGGCCGGTCATCAAGGCCCACGGCGGCTCCAACGCCGAGGCCATCGAGAACGCGGTGGGGCAGGCCATTCAGGTGGCCGAAAGCGGTATTACCGAGGCCATCGCGGCGCACATAGACAAAATGCAGCTTCCCACCGTATAAATTTACCAAAAAGGTATTGACACTGTCACACGATTGCCGTATTATTTTCGGAGATAACAAGCAAAGAAGGAGGAATACCCTTGACTATGGAAGAGATCTTCAAGACGATGCAGGATCTGATCGCCGAGCAGTTCGCTATCGATGCCGACGAGATCAGCATGGACAGCTCTTTCGTGGACGACCTGGGTGCCGATTCTGTGGATCTGGTGGAATTGGTCATGGCGATGGAGGAGGAGTTTGACATCGGCGAGATCGACGAAGAAGACCTGGCCGGCCTCAAGACCGTCGGCGACTGCGTCCGCTATCTCAACAGCAAGCTGGGCTGATCCGACTATAACGACAGAAAATACGGCCCGGCAGGGCCGTATTTTTTCAGGAGGTTCCTATGGAAGAACTGGAAAAAAAGCTGGGCTACACCTTCCGCGACCCGGAGCTGCTCCGTGCCGCCCTGTACCACAGCTCCTACGCCAACGAGCACCGCAGCGAGGGCATACGCAGCAACGAGCGTCTGGAATTCCTGGGCGATGCCGTGCTGGGCTTTGTGTCCGCCGAGCACCTGTTCAAAAAGCACCCGGAGCTGCCGGAGGGCGACCTGACCCGCATCCGTGCCGCCCTGGTGTGTGAGGAGAGCCTGCATGAGGTGGCCCAGTCCCTGGACCTGGGCAGTCACCTGCTGCTGGGCAAGGGCGAGGAGCAGGGCGGCGGCCGCTGCCGGCCCTCCATACTGGCCGACGCCACCGAGTCGGTATTTGCCGCCGTGTATCTGGACGGCGGGATGGACGCCGCCAGCGACCTCATCCACCGCGTCCTGCTGGACAAGGAACGCGAGGAGGTGGTGGAGGAGCGCCGCCGGGACTATAAGACGGAGCTGCAGGAGCTGGTCCAGCGCAGAAGCGGCCAGGTGCTGCACTATGAGCTGACGGGGACCTCCGGCCCCGACCACGCCAAGCAGTTCACCTTCCGGGTGACGCTGAACGGCAGAGAGCTTGGCCAGGGTACCGGCCGCAGCAAAAAGGAGGCGGAGCAGTCCGCCGCCCGCAGCGCCCTGGCACAGTGGAACGAGCAATAAGCAAAAAGAGAACGCCCATCGGGCGTTCTCTTTTTGCGTCAGTCCTCCAATATCACCCCGGTACGCCAATTCACCTTATGCATCACGCCGTCAATCAGATCGTAGCATTCTTCCGGGATCGCTTCGGGGTCCACGTCCGCAAAGCGGTGGTGATACCAATCCCGTTCATAGAGAATGACTACTGTGTCCTCCACCTCGGAACTGATGGTATCAGAGCTTCGTCCTCCGGTCAGATAGTCGTATGCGCCGCTGTCGCCTATGGGAAGCGAATCCTTACCGTCCCGGGGATAGAGGTACATCAGCACCAGATAATTATCGTCTTCCGAATCGTCCCAGTTCGGGAATACGTTGGTGCAATAGTAATCCTTAAATTCCAATGGGTCTTGGCAGACGTACATCAGATAGTCCAGGCCAGTGTTGCTGATGACATCGCTTCTGGGAAAGTCGCAGAAGTAATAGTATCCATCCTGCTTGATGTAGTTGAAGATGTGGCCGCCCAAATACTGCACGTAGCCCTGTTCTTCATAATCTCCTGCCAGCAGGCGGTTCATCAGGTTGGAGGTCCCGGCGCACGTCCCCGCCATGTACTCATAGGTGTAGTCCGCAGGCAAGCCCCAGCCCCAGCCATAGCCGTTGATATAGCCGCCCGGATTGAGATTGAAATTGACGTAGCGCCCCCCAGAAAATGGGCGGCTTCCTCATCTATGCGGTAGCCGCTGGCCCGCAGGAACAGCGCGGCGTCCTCTATGGTGTGCAGCTTGTCGGCGGCTTCGTCCAGCGTCAGGCCGGCGCTGGCAAGCGCCTGTATCTCTTCGTCAGTGTACTCCCGCTGCTCAAAGGCCTTCCGCTGTTCCTGCTCCTCTTTGCTCAGAGCGGGGTACGCGTTTGCCGTGTAGGCAGACGTACTGAAGCCGCACGCTGTCCGCAGCGTATCCGCCAGCTTCTGTGCATCCGCGTTCACATAGTTCTCGCCGGAGAGGACGAGCCAGCAGTCGCCGCGTATCTCAAACGGGTCAAATGCATAATACAGTCCGTCCTGCGCTATGGCGGCATAGGCGCTATAATTGCTGCTGGAATGCAGATCGATGCGCCCGCTTTCCTCATAGTCCCCCGCCAGCAGATACAGCAGCGCATCCACCCAGCCGCGGGGCTGGCTGCTGCCGCGCAGCAGCGTGGTCTCCGCGTCCTGACTGTCGATATCCTCGCTGTCCTGCTGCCGTGCCTTCAGCAGCCGCAGCGCGTCCGGCACGGTGCTCACAGTCACCGCCATCTCCGCGGTGTCCCCGCCGTCCAACAGCGCCGTGATCTCCTCCCCGGTCAGCTGCGGTTCGCCGAATACCGCCGGATAGCACACGCCGTCCACGCGGTAACATTCCACACCGTTGGAGGTCACTGCTTTGGCGCTGCTCTCGCCGCACCCCGTCAGCGCCGCCAGCGTCAGCAGGCACAATAGCAGCGCAATACATCTCTTTCGCATGATATTCTCTCCCCTTTTCGTGTTTTTACCATCATAGCACACGGAGTACGGCATGGCAAGCAAAAAGCACCGCCCTCGGCGGTGCTTTTTTGTGCGCATTACGGCTGGTAGTGGTGCGCGTCCTGCAATACCATCTCCTTGACCTTCATCAGCCGTGTGGTGTTGCCGCGCTCGTTCTCGTCCAGCTTCATGGTGATATAGCGGATGTTCTGCTCCGTCTCCGGGATCATCACATACTCCAGCGCGTTGACCCGCCGGCGGGTCTTTTCGATGTCCTGGGCCAGCAGCTGCATGGTCTTTTCCACCTGCGCCAGCTCCAGCATATCGGCGAATACCGCCTGCATCTTCTCCAGCGCCGCGTCCAGCTCGCCGCTGGTCTGGGCGAAGCCATAGGGCAGCAGCGCGTCGTCGCCGCTGTCGGTCTGGAAGGTGAACACCGGCACGTTCACGCTCATGATGTTCCGGGTGGACACCTCCAGCGACACGCTGCGCCGCGGGCAGGACAGGGCTTCCTCCAGCACCTCCGGCCCCATCAGGGCGGCGGCCACGGTGAAGGCGGCGTTGGCCTCCTTCAGCCCCTGCTCCACCTTGGCGCGGAGCGCGCGGTTGCGCCGCACCACGTCCATAAACTGCTTCATCAGCTCGTCCCGCTTGTCCTTCAGCAGCTTGTGGCCCCGGCGTGCGGTCTTCAGCCGGCCCTTCAGCCGGGTCAGCTCCATCCGGGTGGGATTGACAGTCTTTCCCGCCATGGCGCTCACTCCTTCACCGGCAGATACTTGTTCAGCATCTCCGGCTTGATGCGCTTCAGCTCGCTGCGGGGCAGCATACGCAGCAGCTCCCAGCCCAGGTCCAGTGTTTGCTCTATGGTGCGGTTCTCGTCGAACCCCTGCGAGACGTAGCGCTTCTCGAACTCGTCGGCGAACTTGGCGTACAGCAGGTCCGTGGGACTCAGGGCAGCCTCGCCCAGAATGGTCATCAGCTCCTTGGCCTCCTTACCGCTGGCGTAGGCGGCGAACAGCTGGTTCATGGTGGGCGCGTGATCCTCCCGGGTCTTGCCGGCGCCCACGCCCTTGTCCTTCAGACGGGACAGAGAGGGCAGCACGTCCACCGGCGGCAGGATGTTCTTGCGGTACAGGTCGCGGCTCAGAATGATCTGCCCCTCGGTGATGTAGCCGGTCAGGTCGGGGATGGGGTGGGTCTTGTCGTCCTCCGGCATGGTCAGGATGGGGATCATGGTGATGGAGCCCTTGCACCCCAGCTTGCGGCCGGCGCGCTCGTACATACTGGCCAGGTCGGTGTACAGATAGCCGGGATAGCCCCGGCGTCCGGGGACCTCCTTCTTGGCGGCGGAGACCTCACGCAGCGCCTCGGCGTAGTTGGTGATATCCGTCAGGATCACCAGCACGTGCATATCCTTCTCAAAGGCCAGATACTCCGCGGCGGTCAGCGCCATACGGGGCGTGGCGATACGCTCCACGGCGGGGTCGTTGGCCAGGTTGGTGAACAGCACCGTGCGCTCGATGGCGCCGGTACGCTGGAACTCCCGCACAAAGAACTCCGACTCCTCAAAGGTGATGCCGATAGCGGCGAACACCACGGCGAAGTTGGAGCTGTCGTCCAGCACCTTGGCCTGTCGGGCGATCTGCGCCGCCAGATTGGCGTGGGGCAGGCCGGAGCAGGAGAAGATGGGCAGCTTCTGGCCGCGGACCAGCGTGTTCAGTCCATCGATGGTGCTGATGCCGGTCTGAATGAACTCGTTGGGATAGTCACGGGCCGCCGGGTTCATGGGCAGGCCGTTGATGTCCCGGTATTCCTCCGCCAGCAGGGCGGGGCCGCCGTCGATGGGCTCGCCCATGCCGTTGAACACGCGCCCCAGCATATCGGCGGATACGCCCAGCTGCAAGGGGTGGCCCAGGAAGCGGATGGTGGCATCCCGCAGGTTGATGCCGGCGGAGGAGTCGAACAGCTGGACCACGGCGCGGTCGCCGTTGACCTCCAGCACCTTGCAGCGGCGGACCTCACCGCTGTGCAGCTGGATCTCCGCCAGCTCGTCATAGGTGACGCCCTCCACATGGTCCACCACCATCAGGGGACCGGACACCTCGTGGATGGTACGGTATTCCTTCATCATTCCTCTTCACCAGCCTTTCGGATCAGCTCGGCGATCTCGCGCTCCATATCAGCGCGGACGGCGGCGTAGTTGGCGGCGTATTCCTCTGCGGCGGCGTACTTGGCCCAGCCCAGCTTCTCCCGGGCGGGGATGGCGTACAGCGCGGATGGGGCCACGGCCTTGTCCACAGCGCCGCGGCACAGGGACTCGTAGTGCAGGATCAGCCCCAGCAGCTGCATCTGCCGGTCAAAGCTGGAGTAGGAGTCCACGTCCATAAAGGCATTCTGCTGCAGGAAGTCCTCCCGCAGCATCCGGGCGATCTCCAACGTCAGCTGGTCGTTGGCGGACAGGGAATCCTTGCCCACCAGCTGGACGATCTCGTTCAGCTCGTTCTCCTCCTGCAAAAGGTGCATGGCGCGGTTGCGGTTCCGGATGAAGTCCTCGCCCATGTTCTCGTTGAACCAGGGCGTCACCGCGTCCAGATACAGGGAGTAGGAGTTCAGCCAGTTGATGGCCGGGAAGTGGCGGCGATAGGCCAGCGAAGCGTCCAGCGACCAGAAGACCTTGACGATACGCATGGTGGCCTGTGCCACCGGCTCACTCAGGTCGCCGCCGGGAGGCGACACCGCGCCCACGGCGGTCAGGGAGCCGGTGCGCTCGTCGCTGGCCAGGCACTGCACCACGCCGGCGCGCTCATAGAACTGCGCCAGACGGGAGGCCAGATAGGCGGGATATCCCTCCTCGCCGGGCATCTCCTCCAACCGGCCGGACATCTCGCGCAGGGCCTCGGCCCAGCGGGAGGTAGAGTCGGCGATGACGGCCACATCGTAGCCCATGTCGCGGAAATACTCCGCGATGGTGATGCCGGTGTAGACCGATGCCTCACGGGCGGCCACAGGCATATCCGAGGTGTTGGCGATCAGCACTGTACGCTTCATCAGGCTCTCGCCGGTGCGGGGGTCGGTCAGCTCCGGAAACTCCCGCAGTACGTCGGTCATCTCGTTGCCGCGCTCGCCGCAGCCGATATAGACCACGATGTCCACGTCGGCCCACTTGGCCAGCTGGTGCTGCACCACGGTCTTGCCGGAGCCGAAGGGCCCGGGCACGGCGGCGGTGCCGCCCTTGGCGATGGGGAACATGGTGTCGATGACACGCTGGCCGGACTGCAAAGGCTTTACCGGCGGGAATTTCTTTTTATAGGGGCGGCCCACGCGGACGGGCCACTTCTGCACCATGGTCAGCTCACGCACCTCACCGTTGGCCAGCTTCACCCGGGCGATGGGCTGGGTGATGTTGTACTGTCCGGCCTCGGCCAGCCACGCCACCGTGCCCTCGGCGCCCTTGGGCACCATGATCTTGTGCAGCACGGACTCCGTCTCCGGCACGGTGCCTAAAATGTCGCCCACAGCCACGGTGTCGCCCACAGCGGCGGTGGGGGTAAAGTTCCACAGCCTGTCGCGGTCCAGCGGCGGCACCTGAATGCCGCGGGTGATGTTGCTGCCCACCCGGCGGACGATCTCCTCCAGCGGACGCTGGATGCCGTCATAGATATTCTCGATCAGGCCGGGGCCCAGCTCCACGCTCAGCGGTGCGCCGGTGGTGACCACATCAGCGCCGGGACCCAGACCGGACGTCTCCTCATACACCTGTATGGAGGCCCGGTCGCCGGTCATATTCAGGATCTCTCCGATCAGCTGCTGGGGACCTACGCGCACCACGTCCGCCATGTTGGCGTCCGCCATGCCGTCCGCCACCACCAGCGGGCCGGAGACTTTGATGATCTTACCCATTCTCTTGCTCCTTTCAGGAAATATCCGCGCCCACGGCGCGTTCCACCGCATCGTGCAGGGCGGCCCCGGCGATGCCCAGCGAACCGGTCTTGCCGGGGATGAGGATAACGGCGGGCAGGGGTGCGTCTTTATACCGGGCGATCTCGGCGGTCAGCTGCTGCGCCAGCTGCTCGGTGATATAGATGACGGCGTAGTCCTCCTGCGCCAGGCGGTGCAGCGTTCTGCGCCCCGCGTCGGTATCCTCGGTGGGGAACACGTCCAGCCCCAGCGCACGGAAGCCCAGCACGCTGTCCCGGTCCCCAATAACGGCGATCTTATACATATTGCTCACGCAGCCTTTCCCGGAGCGCCTCCGCCGGCACACCGGCCATCCGGCCGGACAGCACGGTACGCACCGCCGTCCACTCCGCCTCCTTTGCCGCCAGATAGCCCAGCGCCACCTCTACGCCGAAGGGTACCCGGCGTGCCGCGCCGGCGGCGCGGAGCACCGCGTCGTCGCAGGCCTTTTCAAAGACGGTCAGGCTGCCGCCCTTGGCGGCCTCGTCTCCCAGCTCCGCCTCCCGGGCGAAGGCCGTGCCCCGCCACAGCGCGGCGGCGCCGCTGCCGCTTCCGGCGCGGATCGCCTCCGGCGTCACGCTGCTGCCGGGGAACAGCACCTCCCGCAGGAAGCCGGCGTCCAGCCCCAGCCGCTGGGTGCGGATGAGTGAGCGCAGGTTCGCCGCGTCGATCATGGCGCGGACATAGTCCTGCAAATAGGGTATGTGGCTGTCCGCCGCCAGCTTTTCCAGCCGCGCGAAGTAGGCCCGATCCAGGATGCAGTCGCTGCTGCGGGCGCTGCCCGTCTCGGCCAGCACCCGCTGGGCCTCATCGGCCGCGGCGGCCATGTCGGCGGGCAGAAAGTCCCAGCCGCCGTTTTCAGCGTGCTTTTTCTGCATCGTCTCTGCCGGTACGGTCCCGGCGTCGATCAGCAGACGCTCCGCATCCTGCGGCGCTTTCAGCAGCGTTTTGATGTTGTGGTAGTCGTATTTCAGCCGGAACACGTCCAGCACCTCCGCCTCCGGCATAAAGCGGGAAACGTCGGCGAACACCGCCTCGCGCTGCGCGCTCAGCGCCGCCTGCAGGGACGGCTCATCGTGTACGGGCGCGTAGCCCCACTCGCTCAGCAGCTGGGCGCACGCCTCGACGGAGGGTGCCGTCAGCAGCTGCTCCAGCCGCTGTGCCGTCAGCAGCCGGCGCTCCATGGCGCGTATGCGGGCGGACAGGAACAGATAGTCCGTGTCCTTTCTCCGTTTTGTCAAAGGGACGCCCCCTTTCAGTCAAACAGCACGGCGGCCACGGCGGAGGAGTCCTCCTGCCGTGCCCGGCGCAGCAGCTCGGCAAAGCCGCAGTTGATCTCCATGCGGCCCCGCTGCAGTACCACGCCGCCGCCCGTCTCCCGGGTGTCGGCAGCCAGCGTGAAGCCCGCGCCGGCCTTTTTGCCGTTGGCGGCGTCCACCACCGCCTGCCCCACCGTGTCCCGGTCGGCGGCGGAGAACACCAGCGCTTCGCCGCCCTGCCCGTTTTCCGCGGCCAGCGATGCCAGCAGGTCGATATACTCCGGGCGCGGCAGCTTCAGCAGCGCGTCGGCGGCGCGGGCGAAGGCCTCGTCCAGCATCCGCTGCTTCTCCGCCAGCACCCGCTGGCGGCAGGCCAGACGGCTGCCGCCCTCCAGGCGCTCCACCTGCTCGCGCTCCAGCACCTTGCAGCGGGCCTCGCCCTCGCGGAGCAGCTTGTCCGCCTCGGCGCGGTACTGGGCCAGAATGGCCTCGGCCTCCGCCGCCGCCTGGGCGGCGATGTCGGCGCACTCGGCCTGTGTGTCGGCCTCCATGCGCGCGATGATCTTCTCGATACCGTTCATAGGCGCACCCGCCTTACTTCATGATGATGTTCAGGGAGATCATAATGGTCGCCACCAGAGACAGGATGGCGTAGAACTCCACGATGCCGCAGTAGATGATGCCCTTGGTAGCGGCCTCCGGGTGCTTGGCCACGATGTTGATGGACGCGGCGGCCACGCGGCCCTGGAAGATGGCGCTCAGCCAGCCGCCCAGCATGATGGGCAGGCAGGCGGCGAAGAAGGACAGCCCCTGGGTCAGGGAGAGATCCAGCACGCTGCCGCTGAGCAGGCCGGTCTGGCCCAGCACCAGGAACAGCGCCACGAAGCCGTACAGGCCCTGGGTGCCGGGCAGCACCTGCAGGATCAGGCACTTGGTGGACTTATCGGGATCCTCGCTGGTCAATCCGGCGGCGGCCTCACCCACCATACCGGTGCCCTTGGCGGAGCCGATGCAGCACAGGCCGGCGGTCAGCGCCGCGCCCAGGATGGCGAAACCCAGTCCGCCCACAGATTCAAGAAAAGCTAACATGATTTAGTATCCTCCTTAATGATCTCTACGTGTTTGGCCCGGACGCGCAGGGGACGGTAGGCCTTGCCGCCGTCCTTGTAGAAGCGTCCGAAAAATTCCAGAAATTGCAGGCGCATATCGTGGACGTAGCAGCCCAGCAGGTTCAGCGCCAGGTTCAGCATATTGCCGACGAATGCGATGATGATGAAGGTGACCACGTTGCCGGTGGTGGCGCCCAGCATATTGAACACCTGGGCCAGCACTGCGCCGGACAGCATCAGCGCCATCAGCCGGACGTAGGACAGGATATCGCTGAAGAAACCCGTCACGCCGTTGTACACCGCCGCCACGAAGCCCGTCACCTTGCCGAAGCCCTTTTTGCCCCGGCCCGCGCCGTATACCAGCATAAGAACGCCCGCGATCAGCACCACCGGCACGCCGGATACACTGCCGATGCCAAGCACCGCAAGACCCGTGCCCGCCAGAATGATCCACCAGGTGATCTCGTCAAACAGGGCATCCATAAAGCAGCCCTTTTTGCATTTTTCCACCACGCTGACGGTCATGCCGGTGAACACCTGCAAGGCGCCCAGGATCAGCGAGCCCACCATGATGGCCATGGTGTCGTCCAGGGGTGAAAACAGCGCCGGCAGGGCAAAGGTGCTCTCCGGGTCAAAGAACTTGAAGAGCTGCGGCAGGAAGTCGCCGAAGAAGCTGCCGGTCATGGCGCCGAAGACCACGGTGGTCACGCCGCACCAGAAGATCATCTCCATAAAGCTGCGGTCGTCCGGCCGTTTTTTCTTCAGGAACAGCCATGAGCCGAGGAGCATCAGCAGCCCGTAGCCGATGTCCGCCATCATCATGCCGAAAAACAGGATGAAGAACGGTGCCATCACCGGGTTGGGGTCCACGCCGTCGTAGGCCGGCAGGGAGTATTGCTCGGTGATGCAGTTCATGGACCGCGCCACCGCGTTGTCCTCCAGCAGCACCGGCACCTCCGGTATCTGCTCCGTCGTGGGATCGGACAGGGTGTAGTCGCAGTCCGCCGTGTCCAGATACGCCGTCAGCCTTGCCGTCTTTTTCTCCGGCACCCAGCCGTCGAATGCCACGATGCACCCGTCGGTCAGCAGTCTGCGGCGGTTTTCCTCCCGCTGCAAGCGGGAGGCCAGCCGGTCGGCGCACAGATACAGCTCCGGCAGCCGTTCCGCCAGCTCATCCAGCTGCTTTCGCAGGGCCTCCTGCTGCCTCTTGACCTCTGCCAGCCGGTCTGTGTCCCGCCGCCGGTTTTCCTCCGGCGTGCCGGTGCGGCCCTTCAGGGGTGAGGCTGCGAAGCCCCGGCCCCGCAGCAGCTCCAGCACCGGTGCCGTCGCTGCCTTGTGGGTGATGAGCAGCACGCACTGCTGCTGCCGGTCGGCGGAGAGCAGATGCAGCTCGCTCTCCGGATATTCGTTTTGTACCTGCCCGCACAGTTCGTCCCAGGGGACGAAGGGCGGCAGTACGCCCAGGGTCACGTCGCAGCAGCGTGTCTCCGTCAGCTCCAGGGGCAGGTCCAGACTCAGCCAGGGCCCCAGGGTGATCCGGTCGGTCTCCAGCTGGGCGGCCAGCGCCGTCAGCTGCTGTAATCGTCCCGCTGCCTCGTTGACCTGGTGGGCCAGCGCCAGCCCGTCGGCCAGCCCTGTCTCGCTCAGGTATTCCGTCTCGCCGATGGCGGGGCGGGGCGCCAGCAGCGGCGCTTTCTTGGGCGGCGCAGCCCGCCGCAGGGCATCGATCGCCGTCTGTACCTGCCGCTGGCGGGCCAGGCAGTCCGCCGTCTCGCTGTCGCAGCGCCGCAGGCTCTCCGGCGCATCCGGCGCGTCCGGCTCACTGATCTCCACGCAGCCCATACGCTCCAGCTGCCGCAGCAGCGCGTCGTGGTCCCGCTCCAGCGCCAGCACCTGCAGGCGCTTCATTTTTGCAATGGGCATTTACCGCTTCACCACCTTTTCCACGATGGCGCGGACAGCCGTGTCCATGCGCTGCTCCGCCTGCTGTCGTATGGCTGTGCAGGTGCGCTCGGCGTCGCTTCGCAGGGCGGCGTCCGCCGCCTGTCCGGCTTCACCGGCCCGCTGCATGGCTTCGTTCTCCAGCACCTTCACGGCGTTCTGCGCCTCACGCACCAAACCGTCGCCGTCCCGGCGGGCCTGCTCGGTCAGTGTCCGGGCAGCGCGCTGGGCCTCGGCCTTCTGCTCCAGAAGCCGCTGCTCCGCCGCCTGCAGCTGGTCTATTTTTTCACGGTACAGTTTACTCACCGCCTTTCCTGATCTGGGAAACAGACAGGGGAAGACCCCGTTTCCGGAAGCCGTCCCCCTTTGAAGTATATGTTCCGCGGAGGAAACTCCCTTCGCCTGCCTCTGATTATACATAGTTTATCATACCACAAAAGCACGGGGAACAACAACAGGCAGAATGGCAAAAATAACCGGTATCCTTTGTGCAGGGTGACGGTAAAATGACAGCCGGGTGACAGACAGGTAAGAAATAAGTGGTGGCATTTTTTTGCCCCATGTGGTATACTCTTCCTATATTGGAACAGTATTCCCGTTTTGCGGGAGTGTATAATGACGTGAGGTGTGTCATGACCTATCTGAAAGCGATCCTGTTGGGACTGGTGCAGGGCATAGCGGAATTCCTGCCCATCTCCAGCTCCGGCCATCTGGCCATTGCCCGCAATCTGCTGAATATGGAGGGAGCGGGGAGCATCCCGGAGTTCTTCGACGTGCTGCTCCACCTGGGCACGCTCATTGCTGTGTTCGCCGCCTATTGGGGCGACATCCGCGACATGGTGGTGGAGTTCTTCCGGGGCATCGGCGACCTGGCGCACCGCAGCACCCCCACACCGGTGCCGCCCGCCCGCCGGCTCATCCTGCTGATCATTGTCGGTACGCTGCCGCTGTTTGCGGTGCTGCCCATCCGCAAGACGGTGCAGGGCCTGGGCGACAATATGTATTTCGTGGGCGCGGCGCTGATCTTCACCGGCTTCCTGCTGTTCCTGTGCGACCGGGTGCGCCGGGGCCGCAAGACCGAGCGCAACGCCACCTGGCTGGACGCTCTGCTGGTGGGCGTGGGGCAGGCGGTGGCCACGCTGCCCGGCGTCTCCCGCTCCGGCATGACCATCACCGCCGGGTGCTTCGTGGGCTATGAGCGTCGCTTCGCCGTGCGCTTTTCCTTCCTGCTGAGCATCCCCGCCGTGCTGGGCGCCAACATCCTCTCCATCAAGGACGCGGTGCAGGTCGGCATCGTCGGCGCGGAGGTGCCCATGTACCTGGTAGGTGTGGCCGTGGCCGCCGTGACGGGCTATCTGTGCATCCGGCTTCTGAAGTATATCGCGGACAAGGGCCGTTTCGGTGCCTTCGCCTACTACTGCTGGGCGGCGGGCGTGCTGACCCTTGTTCTGCAGGGCATCAAGTGAGGTAGATAGACTATGGCATCGACACAAAAGAAAGAAAACAGCCGCAAAAAAACGCCTGCCCCGCCGCCTCCGCCGGCGTATAACGCCGCGGCGCGTATGGCCGGCGGCATCGTCTGCGCCCTGCTGGCGCTGTGCGTGCTGGTGAGCTATTTCAACGTGGACGCCCTCCTCCTGGTGTGGATCGCCAGGGTGCTCAAGGGCGCGCTGGGCTACGGCTATTACCTGACGGCCCCGGTGCTGGCGGCTATTGCCGTCATCCAGCTGGGCCATCGGGGACGGCCCGTCGTCCTGCGTACCACCTGCGTGGCGCTGCTGCCCCTGCTGGTGGGCGTGCTGTGCCACCTGACCCTGTGCCGCACAGCCTACACCCTCGGCCTGGACAGCGTCAAGACCCTCTGGGCCGACGGACAGGCCCTCAAGTGCGGCGGTGTGCTCTCCGGCGGCATGGCCGTGGGCTGCGAGGCCCTGGTCAGCAAGGTGGTGTCCATCATCGTGTTCGTGGTGGTGCTGCTGGCCGCCCTGCTGGGTGCCCTGCACCTGACGCCCCAGGAGGCCGCGGCGCGCGTCCGCAGCTATGGCGAGAGCCTGCGCCGTGACGACGAGGACGCGGACGACGAAGTCCTCCCGGAGGGTTTCACCCCCACCGCTGCTCCCGCCCCGGCAAAAAAGCCTGCCAAGGGCCGCAGGCGCCCCAATATCGACATCCCGCTGGACAGCGAGCGCGACGACACGGTCCTTCCGCCCGCCAGCTCCTTCTTCCCCCGCCGCAGCGACGATATCCGCACGCCGGATCAGGTGCTGCGGGGCGGCCCCGCCCCCGCGCCCCAGCCCCTCAGCGACGAACCTGCACCGCCCGCCGCTCCGGCGGAGCCCCCTGCCCCGAAAAAGCCCCTCAGCGACAAGCAGAAAAAAGCCCAGCTGCAGCAGGAGGTGGAGAGCGCCGCCCAGGAGGTCAGCGACGCCATCGAGCAGGAGCTGGCCCAGGGGGAGGAGACCTACCGCTACCCGCCCATCACCCTGCTGGAGCAGAACCGCGGCGGCAACTACACCGAGGTGGGCGCCGAGCTGCGGAACAACTCCAAGCGCCTGGCGGACACCCTGCGCTCCTTCGGCGTGGACGCCCGCGCCGGCGAGGTCATCCATGGCCCCTCCGTCACCCGCTACGAGTTCACCCTGGACCAGGGCGTCAAGCTCAGTAAGATCACGAACCTCCAGGACGATATCGCCCTGGCGCTGGGTGCCAGCGGCGTCCGCATCGCCCCGGTGCCCAACAAGATATCCGCCGTGGGCATCGAGGTCCCCAACCGCACCGTCACCGCCGTGCGGATCCGCGACGTCATTGAATCCCGTGAGTTCATCGACCATCCCTCCCCGGGGGCCTTTGCCGTGGGCAGGGATATCGGCGGCAGCAACATCGTGGGCAACATCGCCCGTCTGCCCCATGTACTCATCGCCGGCACCACCGGCTCCGGTAAATCCGTCTGCACCAACTCCCTCATCGTCAGCCTGCTCTACAAGTCCACGCCGGACGAGGTCCGTTTTATCATGGTGGACCCCAAGATGGTGGAGCTGGCGCCCTACAACGGTATCCCGCACCTGCTCATCCCCGTGGTCACCGACCCCAAAAAGGCCGCCGGCGCCCTGCAATGGGCGGTGTTCGAGATGATGAAGCGCTACAAGATGTTCTCTGAAAAGGGCGTCAAGGACCTGGCGGGCTATAACGCCCTGTCCGAGACGGACGAGGACGTGAAAAAGCTGCCCACCGTGGTGGTGGTCATCGACGAGCTGGCCGACCTGATGCTGGTGGCGGCCAAGGAGGTGGAGGAGTCCATCTGCCGTGTGGCCCAGATGGGCCGTGCCGCCGGTATGCACCTGGTCATCGCCACCCAGCGTCCCTCGGCGGACGTGATCACCGGTCTGATGAAGGCCAATATCCCCAGCCGCATCGCCTTCGCCGTGGCCAGCTCTATGGAGTCCCGCATCATTCTGGACACCACCGGCGCGGAGAAGCTGGTGGGCAAGGGCGATATGCTCTACTTCCCTCTGGGTGACGCCAAGCCCACCCGTGTTCAGGGCTGCTTCATCACCCCGGAGGAGATCGACCGTGTGGTGAAGTTCGTCAAGGACGAGGCCGGCGAGGCCCATTACGATCAGGACGTGATCGAGAAGATCCAGCAGGCGGTGGACGCCAAGGCCGACAAGGGCGGCAAGGTCCCCTCCGGCGACGTGTCCGACGACGGCGACGATGCCGACGAGCTGCTCTCCGCCGCCGTAGAGGTGGTGCTGGAGACGGGTCAGGCCTCCGTGTCCATGCTCCAGCGCCGTCTGAAGCTGGGCTACTCCCGCGCCGCCCGCCTGGTGGACCAGATGGAGGAGCGCGGCTATGTGGGCCCCTTCGAGGGAAGTAAGCCCCGCCAGCTGCTCATCACCCGCGAGAAGTGGCAGGAGCTGCAAATGGCCAAGGGCGCATCTCCGGCGGAGGCGGACAAGCCCGCCGACCGTTACGGCAGCATCCACGACGTGTTCGAGAGCCACGACGCACTTGAATAATACATATCCCCCGGCCGAAGGCCGGGGGATATTTTCTTGCTTACACCGTGCCGGTGACGGTCAGCACCGCCGTGCCGGGGGTGGTGCTGTACGCGCCGGTGGCGGCGTCCTGCGTGAAGGTGGCCGCGGGTACCGTGACCACGCCGGCCACCGTGGCGAATACGCCGGTAGCCGCGTCATAGGTGTACTGGGTGGGGGCGGTCAGCGCCGTGCCGTTCAGCGTCACCGTCAGGTCCGTCAGCCGCGGGTCGAAGGTGTCGGTGATAACGATGGCCGCCGCGGCGTCCGCCGCCGTGTTGCCGGTGTTCTGGATGGTGAAGGTGTACGTCAGGCGGCTGTTCTCCGTCACCGTGGTGGGGGAGAGGGACTTGTTGATGGTCAGTGCCGGCGCCGCCTCCGGTGCCACCGTCTCCGTGGCGGTAACGGGGTTTGCCAGCCCCGCGCCGGTGACGGACGCGCTGTTGGTGACGGTGCCCTCCGCCGTCGGCGGCGCGAAGGCCGTGGGCACGGCCTCATAGGCGATAACGGCATTGCCGCCCGCCGGCACGGTGATGCCGGTGAACGTCAGCGGCGGCCCGGCGGTGACGGCGGGTGCCGCCTGCAGAACGCCGTTCTGATAGTACCGCACAGACCCGGCGGTGTAGGACAGGGGATACACCGTCCCGGCGTTGAAGGTGTAGCCGCCCAGATCGTCGGTAATGGTCAGCCCCGTCAGCGGTGCGGTGCCGCTGTTGACCAGAGAGAGGATATACGTCACGCGGCCGTCGGTGCCGTAGGTGGGCACCACGGCGGTCTTGGCGGCGGTCAGCGTCTCCGTCAGCTCGCCCACCGTCACGTTGGAGGTGGTGGTCTGGCCGTTATAGGTCAGCGTTGCCTGGTTGGTGAAAGTTGCCATGATAGGACCTCCTGTGTTTAATTTCGCGGGTCGTGCCCGCAGTCCAGTGTATGCGCCGCGGTCCCCGACGGTCCGTACTTGACAGGCGGAGAACCGTATGCTCCGTGCCGAGCTGGAGCAGCTGAAAAAAGAAAAGACCGACGAAAACTGAAAAAAAGGAAGCACCCGTCAGGGTGCTTCCTTTTTGCCATTGTCACAGCGCCGCGGTGACCTCCCGCAGCCATTGCCGGACCTCCGTCGGCACCAGCGGGGCGATCTGTGCATACACCCGCCTGTGATAGCCGTTTAGCCAGTCCCGTTCCGATGCCGTCAGCAGCGCCGGGTCCAGGGCGTCCCGGTCGAAGGGCGCCAGCGTCAGCGTCTCAAAGCGCAGAAAGCCCGCCGCCTCCGCCGGCTGCACCAGCAGCAGGTTCTCGTGCCGTATGCCGAAGCGTCCGGCGGCGTAGTATCCCGGCTCATCGGAGATGACCATGCCCGTCTCCAGTGCCGGGTGTGCCAGCCCCTCCGCAATGCGCCAGCGGAAGGAGGGCGGCGCCTCGTGTACGCTGAGCACGCACCCTACGCCGTGCCCGGTGCCGTGGTCATAGTCCAGGCCCTCCCGCCACAGCGGGCCCCGGGCCAGTGCGTCCAGATTTTCCCCCATGACCCCCTGGGGGAATTGTGCCATGGCCAGCTGTATGTGGCCCTGCAGCACCTGTGTGGACCTCCGGCGTTCCTCGTCCGTGATGGGGCCCAGCGCTATGGTGCGGGTCACGTCCGTCGTGCCCCGGGCGTAGTGTCCGCCGCTGTCCACCAGCAGCAGTCCCTGCGCCTTCAGCGGCACGTCCGTCTCCGGTGCGGGGGCGTAGTGGACCACGGCGGCGTGGGGGCCATAGGCGGCGATGGTCTCGAAGCTGTCCTCCAGAAAATCCGCCTGTTCCGTCCGATACCGGCGCAGCAGCGCCGCGGCGGACAGCTCGGTGTACGCCTCCGGCCGTGTCTTCATCTCATACAGGAAGCGGCACAGCGCCGAGCCGTCCTGCAAGTGCGCCTGCCGGAAACCCGTCTGTTCGCTCCCGGCCTTCACCGCCTTGCGGCGGGCAGCGGGGCTGGGCGTGTCCGTCCACGCCGTGTGGGCCAGACATTCCGCGATGCGGCTGTTGGCCGTGGCGCTGTCCGCCAGCACCCGCGCGCCCTCCGGCAGCGCCCGCAGCGCGTCGTAGATATCCCCGTAGGGCCGCAGCGCTGCGCTGTCTTCCGCCAGCGCGGCGCGTATCTCCGGCGCGAAGCTCTCTGCCTGGGCATATAGCGCGGCGCTGTCCGTGCCCACCAGCAAAAAGCCCAGGAATACCGGCGTGCATGCCACGTCGCCGCCCCGCAGCTCCAGTGCCCAGGCCACGTCCGTCAGATCGGTCAGCAGCAGCCATTCCGCCTTCTGCGCCGCCATGTCCTGCCGCAGGGCCGTCAGCTTCTCCCGCCGCGTCACCCCGCTGTCGAAGGCCCATACCGGCGCGGTGGACAGGTCGGGCCGGTCCGTCCAAACGCCCGCCGCCGGGTCGAAGCCGCCGTCCAGCCGGATGTGCTTGTCCGCCAGCGCCTTTTCCAGCGTCCGGTGCAGCCGTGTGCTGACGGTCCGGCCGTCAAAGCCCAGGGCTCCGCTCTCCGGCAGCTGCTCCGCCAGGAATTGGGACAGCGTCGGCACGCCCGGCTGGCCGGCGCGCATCAGCTGTATGCCGCTGCCCTCCAGCTGCCGTTCCGCCTGCAAAAAGTATCGCCCGTCCGTCCACAGGTATGCGCCCTCCCGCAGCACCGCCAGCGTTCCCGCCGAGCCGGTGAACCCGGACAGGAACTCCCGGGCCTTGAAATGCGCCCCTACATACTCCGAGCCGTGAAAGTCGTCGGTGACGACGATGCAGCCCTCCAGTCCGCGCGCCTCCATATTCTGCCGCAGCGCGGCCAGCTTTTCCGTAACGGTCATGGTGCTCACCCTTTCTTATGGAACAGTATAGCACACTTCCCGCAGAATTCCACCCCCTGTCTGCGCAATTGTGCGCTCCGCCGCCCGAACATTCATATACCGCGTATAAACATATACCAAAGGTGTATATAATGCCGCGTAGAGGTGTATAAAACGTACACGATAGATATGTGAAAGAGAAAGGGAAAGAAAGGGGAATGTTCAATGAGAAAAGAACGGGAACGCCGTACCCTTGAGACGGCGGGAATGCTGTTTACTCTGCTTTTCGGCAACCTGCTGCACTTTGTCTACGACTGGACCGGTCAGGCCGGCTGGGCCGCGTATCTCTCCGCCGTCAACGAATCCACCTGGGAGCACATGAAGCTTTTGGCCGTTCCCTGGCTGGTGTGGACCATCGTCACGATCGCCGTAAACCGTTGTGCCGCAAGCGCTTTGCCCAGGGCCATCGGCCTGCTCGCCGGCCTCGCCGCCATCCCGGCCCTGTTCTATACCTACACCGGTATCCTGGGAAAAAGCGTGGGCGTGGTCAACATCCTGATCTTTCAGGCCGCCGTGCTGCTGGCATATTTTGTCAGTGCCTCCCTGCAAAAGAGCGCCCGCCTCTCGTCTATTCCTTTCCAGATATTGGGCATTCTGCTCCACCTGCTCGCCGCCTTCGCCTTCCTTTTTTTCACTTCCTTTCCCCCGTCCCTTCCCCTGTTTGTGGACCCCACAAACGGGACCCGCGGCATACCGCCAAAAACGCTGTGATACCAACGGTTTGCAGCTGAAAGAAGACGGCGCTTCCCACAACGGAAAGCGCCGCTTTTCTTGTAAAAAATTTGCCTCTTGACAAACGTACAGCTGTTGATATAATAAGCTTGTGATTACAAAAATGCACTTGCTTAGGAGGTGGCTGTGTGACCCGAAGAGAACGGCAGCTGCTGGAGTGGATACGGGAAAACCCGTGTATTTCCCAGCAGGAGCTGGCCGACAAGGCCGGTATTACGCGGTCCAGCGCCGCGGTCCACATTTCCAACCTGATGCGGAAGGGTTACATTGCCGGCCGCGGCTATCTGCTGCGTGAGGCGCCCTACATCGCCGTGGTGGGCGGCGTGAATATGGATATCGGCGCGGTGTCCGACGCGCCGCTGGTGGCCCGGGACTCCAACCCCGGCCGGGTGACCACCTCTCTGGGCGGCGTGGGACGGAACATTGCCCACAACCTCTGCCTGCTGGGTGAGCAGGTGTCCATGATCACGGTACTGGGGCAGGATAGCTTTGCCCAGTCTGTGCGGGAGAACGCGGCGGATATCGGTCTGGACCTGAGCCACAGCGCCACCATTCCCGGCGGCCGGACGGGCACCTATCTGTTTATCGACGGCTGCGACGGCGACATGGCCCTGGCCGTGAACGACATGGCCATCTATGAGCACATCACGCCGGAGTTCCTGCGGCAGCGGCTGGATTATATCAACCATGCCGATCTGGTGGTGGTGGAGACGAACCTGCCGGAGGCGTCTATCCAGTGGCTGTGCAGCCACTGCACCGCGCCTGTCCTGGCCGATCCGGTCAGCACCATCAAGGCGCCGAAGCTGCTGCCGGTGCTGGATAAGCTGACGGCGCTGAAGCCCAACCGTATGGAGGCAGAGCTGCTCAGCGGCGTGACCATCCGCGATGAGACAGACGTTCAAAAGGCCGCGAAGGTCCTGCTGAACAAGGGCGTTCAGCAGGTGTATATCTCCCTGGGGAGCGATGGCCTGTACGCCGAGGACCAGGCGGGGCGGCACGTGCGCCTGCCCTGCCCGAAGGTGCAGGTGGTGAACGCCACCGGCGGCGGGGATGCCATGGCGGCGGCGCTGGCCGCGTGCATCGCCCACGGGAAACCCCTGGTGGAGTGCGCGCGGAAGGCCGCTGGGGCCGGCGCGCTGGCCTGTACGGCGGCGGAGACCATCCACCCCGGCATGAGCTGGGAGAATGTGGACTATATTTTGGACAATACAGGCATGAGCAAGAAAGCGTAAATAGAATTGCATGACATAAGGAGGTACAAGTTATGAACCGTTATCTGGACGTGGCCCCTGAGGTGCAGGAGGCTTTGAAGGCCGGCAAGCCCGTTGTGGCGCTGGAGAGCACCATCATCTCCCACGGTATGCCCTATCCCCAGAATGTGGAGACGGCACTGAACGTGGAGAAGATCATTCGTGACGGCGGTGCGGTGCCCGCCACCATCGCCATCGTCGGCGGTCGGCTGAAGGCCGGATTGACCCCCGAGGAGATCGACTATCTGGGTAAGACCGGCGCCGGCGTCACCAAGGCCAGCCGCCGCGATCTGCCCATTCTGGTGGCGGAGGGCCGCGACGGCGCTACCACCGTGACCACCACCATGATGATCGCCGCCATGGCTGGCATCCAGGTGTTCGCCACCGGCGGTATCGGCGGCGTGCACCGCGGAGCCGAGACCACCATGGACATCTCCGCCGATCTGGAGGAGCTGGCGCACACCCCGGTGATGGTGGTGTGCGCCGGCGCCAAGTCCATCCTGGACCTGGGATTGACCCTGGAGTATCTGGAGACCCACGGTGTGCCGGTCATCGGCTATCAGACCGAGGAGCTGCCCGCGTTCTATACCCGCAAGTCCGGCTTTAAGGTGGACTACCGGCTGGACACCCCCAAGCAGCTGGCCGAGGCCTTCCATGTGAAGCGCGAGCTGGGGCTGGAGGGCGGTATGCTGGTGACGAACCCCATCCCCGAGCAGTACTCTATGGACGCCGACGTGATCAACAAGGCCATCAACGAGGCGGTGGAGGAGGCCAAGGCGCAGGGCATCCACGGCAAGGCCACCACGCC
>CDZI01052603.1_pt1 | contig 38144 bp, 50 predicted proteins | sample 554811 | NCBI WGS metagenome assembly CDZI01 (sample SAMEA3182110, study PRJEB8094) | gut metagenome | biome: human; feature: gut; material: Stool; isolation source: human stools | place: Canada | collected 2013-04-23
CCGAAATCATGACGGCTGCCCGTCGAAATTCCAAGCTCTTCGTAAAGGGAAATGATCGCTTCGATCTTATGAAAGCAGATTTCATCACTTAGCGTATCGTCCCGGATGATCTCCAATATCTTTTTCAACGTGCGGCCCGCGGCGTCAGACACCAGACAGCGATAAAACTCCTGCTCATTCTGCATAAAACTCCCTCCTTTATTTACCTGATATAAGGATATACTTAAATCAGGTAAATGTCAATCAGGGTTATCCTTGCTAAAATGGATAGAGCAAGGAGGGGTCATATGCGTGAGCCAAAAAGCATTGTCAGCTATCAGACAACGGAATACGGTCATGTGAAAGTCACCCTTGCGAACGTGATGGACGCACGGGGAATCACCCGTAACCGTCTGAGAACCCTGACGGGTGTAAAATATGATGTGATCGACCGCTATTATAAAGGGCAGGACATCGCTTTGGTGGATCTGGATTTCTTGGCGAAGGTCTGCTATGTATTGGATTGCACGGTTGAAGATCTGCTTCAATATGAGGGGCCGGATCAATAAATCAGAATCGTTAATAGTTACTTTGCAGATAGTATAGAACAAGAGGTGATGGTCTGATGCCAAGGTCTGTTCACGCGACAAAGGAATATGGAAAGCTTCGGTTTCATTTGTCAGAGCGTATGGTTGAACAGGGATTGAACCGCAACCAGATTGCACAGGCCATCGGAAGCCGCTTTGAGGTTGTGGACAAATGGTGTTCTGACGGTCCGGAGCGAATCGACGCGGATGTACTGGCCCGTTTATGCTATGTATTGGAGTGCGGTGTTGGGGATCTGATCACCTATGAAGAAGCTTAAGGAGGGCGAGGCCCTCCTTTTTTCTTTCTTTTTTTCCCGATTTATGTTAGACTGAAGCTACTTTGAGAGGAGGCGCCTATGAAACGCTTTTTGGCCGCGCTTTTGGCGGCATTGACTGTATTTACCCTTACAGGCTGCGGAAAAACAGAGAATCCCGCTGAACCGGTGACGCCGGGACAGGCAGAGGAACCCGCCACGCCCACGGAACCGGAGCTGACGCCGGAGGAAATCGCGGAACAGGAGCGTCTGGCGGCGGAAAAGGCCCGTGAAGAACGGCTGCAGGGACTGCTGAACTCCATGACCTTAGAGGAAAAGGTGGGACAGCTTTTCTTCGTCCGGTGCCCGGAGACCAACGCCGTGGAGGATATTTCCACCTACCATTTAGGAGGCTATCTGCTGTTCGGACGGGACTACAAGGACGGCGACAGTTGGCTGACGTGGGAGCAGTTCATCCAGAAAATCGAGAGCTACCAGGATGCGGCCGCTATCCCCCTGTTTATTGGAAGCGACGAGGAGGGCGGCACCGTCACCCGGGCCAGCCGAAACCCTAACCTCTTCTCCGAACCCTTCAAATCTCCTCAGAAGCTGAACTACATCGGCGGCATTGAGGAAATTCTCCGGGATACGGACACCCGAAGCCGGGAGCTGCGGGCGCTGGGGATCAACGTGAATTTCGCGCCGGTGTGCGACGTGTCCACTGACCCTAAGGATTTCATCTATGACCGGACGCTGGGGCAGGACGCGAACATGACGGCGGATTATGTGAGGCTGGTGGTGCCGGCCATGACGGAGGGCGGCACGCTGCCTGTGCTGAAGCACTTCCCCGGCTATGGCAGCAACGCAGACACCCACACCGGCATCGCCGTAGATCAGCGGCCTATGGAGACCTTTGAGACTGCCGACCTGCTGCCCTTCAAGGCGGGGATCGAGGCTGGAGCGCCCTTCGTGCTGGTGAGCCACAACATCGTCAACTGCATGGACCCGGAGCTGCCGGCGTCCCTGTCCCCTGCCGTTCACAAAATTCTGCGGGAAGAATGTGGCTTTGACGGCATCGCCATCACCGACGATCTGGCGATGGACGCTGTGAAGGCCTACGCCAGGGACGGCGCTGTGGCGGTGATGGCCTTGCAGGCAGGAAACGATATGATCGTTACCACGGACTACCGGACCCAGATCCCCGCCGTCATTGCGGCGGTACAGGAGGGCACACTGGATGAAAGCGTCATCGATGACGCCTGTCTCCGGGTACTGCGGTGCAAGGACACCTTTTTGGGGATCCCCGAAAGTGATTCCTGATTGGATATTCCATGAAAACAGCCTGATTTGCTGCATTTTTTTGAAAATGTGCAACCAAAACGTCCCTTTTTTCGTCTTTCCTTGTGAACAGCTATTGGAAAGACCGGTCTATGGGAAAGGAGCATTTCTATGAAAAAGTCTCTGCGTTTTTGCGTTTTGCTGGCTTTAGCCGCCGCATTGCTGACGGTCTCCGCCTTTGCGGACACGGGGCCGAAGGCGCAGTTAAAGGTGCTGGTGAAAAATGCCCCGGAGGAGCCATACTACCTCGATCTTTTGGAAAAAGGGGATTATCAGGGGCACACCTATGGCTCCGGAGACGGGGATGACACATACAGCGGGCTGGATTGGAGCTACTCCGAGGAGGAGATCGCTGCACTGGACAGCGAGCTGCTGGACGCGCTGCGGGCGGCGGTGCCGGAGGGCTGGCACGCCTGCACCGCGCAGGGCACCAACGGCGCACCCATGTGGGGCGACCTGATCGGCAGCGACGCAGGCAGGGTGCGGCTCCATTCCTTCCGTTACCATGGCGTACCGGATACGTATCGGATCATTCTCGTAACAAAAAGCGGCGAAAGCTGGGTATCCGGAGTCCTGCACCGGGCAACGCTGCAATCCAGCGCAACGGTGGATTGGGCGGCAAGGATCGCCAACGCGCCCAGTCCGGCCATGGCCTATGCGCTGCAATTCCTGTGCACCCTCCTCCCTACCCTGCTGATCGAGGGGCTTTTGCTGTTTGCCTTCGGCTACCGGAGCAAGAGAAGCTGGCTGGTATTTCTGCTGGTGAATCTGGTGACACAGGGCGGCTTCGCCGTCTATCTCGCCGTAACGGTGTTGAATCACGGTGTAAGCGGCTGGTCTTTGATCTTTTATATTCCCATTGAGGTCATCATCACACTGGTCGAATTGCTGCTGTACCGCCGTCTGCTGACGGAAAAAAACAAGGTGCGAGCCGCCGTGTACGCCATTGCCGCCAATCTCTGCTCGGCTGTGTTGGGTCTCTGGCTCATTGACCCGCTGTGGCATTTTATCGTGTCGATCTCTTAAAAATGAAAGGAATTTTCCCCATGGAAACTGAAAAGCTATACTACGCGGACCCGTTTTTGACGGACTTTACCGCTACGGTTCTGGACTGTCAGCCGGGTAAAAACGGCTATTTAGTCACATTAGACCGCACGGCCTTCTACCCGGAGGGGGGCGGACAGCCTGCCGATCACGGCGTTCTGGACGGAGCGGCTGTGACGGACGTCCATGAAAAAAACGGCGTGATTCTCCACAATGTGGACAGAGCCGTGGAAATTGGGAAAACTGTCACCGGTGCCATCGACTGGGAGCGGCGGTTCGACCACATGCAGCAGCACTCCGGAGAGCATATCTGTTCCGGGCTGATCTGCGAGCGGTTTCACTGCGACAATGTGGGATTTCACATGGGCGCGGACATCGTGACCATCGACTTCAACGCTGATATTTCCTGGGAGGAGCTGTTGGAGATCGAGGCTAAGGCCAATCAGTATCTTTATGAAAACCACCCCATCGACATTCAGTTCCACCGGGGAGCGGAGCTGGAGGCCATCGACTACCGGAGCAAAAAGGCGCTGGAAGGGGATGTGCGGATCGTGGCCTTCCCCGGCGCGGACTGCTGCGCCTGCTGCGGCACCCATGTGCTGCGGAGCGGGCAGGTGGGACTGGTGAAGTTCCTGTCGGTGCAGAAATTCCGGGAGGGCGTGCGGATTGAGCTGCTGTGCGGCAAGCGGGCACTGGAATATCTGTCCAAAACATGGGAACAGGCCAAGGCCATTGGTCAGCGGCTCAGTGTAAAACCGGTGGACAGCGAGGCGGCTGTGGAGCGGCTGGAGGGCGAGTTAGCCAATCTGAAGCTCCGCTGCGTTCAATTGGAGGAATCCGTATTTGAGTCCATGGCAAAGGAGCAGGCGGGAAAGGGTAATGTGCTGCTATTCCAGCCTGCCATGCGGCCGGACAGCGTCCGGCGGCTGATGGACGCCGTGTCCAAGACCTGCGGCGGTCTGGCGACAGTTTTCTCCGGAGAGGAGGTCCATTACGCCTACGCCCTGGGCCGGGCGGACGGACAGGATATCAGCCCTCTGGTCAAGGCCATGAATACGGTGCTTCACGGGCGGGGCGGCGGACGGAACGGCTTCGCTCAAGGCAGCGTGGAGACGGAGCGGAGCGCCATCGAATCGTTTTTCAAGGAGAATGGATATGGAATATGTGATTAAGGAATTGCTTCACCCGGAGGAGGATGACGAGGCCAATTTCATCTACTCGGAGCTGGACAGCCAGCGCCGGGAGACCCGGCGGGTGGAGTTCTATCCCTCCGGTATGTGCTTTGCCTACGGCGGGGATATGGGACAGGACGAGGTACTGGACCCCGCGCCTTTCCCGGAGGACCTGCGGACACTGAACCGTCCCGGTGAGGTGGAGGTCCGGACCATCCCCCGGCAGTTGTTCATTGAGGTGTGGAATCAGGCACAGGAGCGTCCCGACGGCTTCATGGGGATGTTCTATTGACTTCTTTACCGCTGCGGAAAATTTGTTTTTCATAGTAAAACCCCGGCCCCGGACAAAAGTCCGGGGCCGGGGCTGCTATTCTGTTATTCTGCGATTTGCGGTTGCCTGTTGTCTGCGGGGTGGCGGATCACACCACCGCGAAGAACTTAATGAGGAACAGGACAGAGATCACATAGGTCAGCACGCTGACGTCCTTGGCCTTGCCGGAGAGGAGCTTGACCACCGCGTAGGAGATCAGGCCGAGGCCGATGGCGTGGCCGATAGAGCCGGAGATCGGCATACCGATGAGCATGATGGACACTGGCAGCATCTGGTCCATATCGTCAAAGTTGACATTCTTGAGACCCTGAAGCATCAGCACACCGACGTAGATCAGCGCAGCAGAGGTCGCGGCGCCGGGAATGATGGCGGCGACGGGAGCGAGGAAGATGCAGGCGAGGAACAGCACGGCAGAGGTCAGCGCGGTCAGACCGGTGCGGCCGCCAGCCTCCACGCCGGAGGCGGACTCGATGAAGGTGGTAACGGTGGAGGTACCGGTGGCAGCGCCCGCGACCGTACCGATGGCGTCGGAGAGCAGGGCCTCCTTCATGTTGGGCATCTCGCCCTTCTCATTCACCATGCCGGCGCGGGAGGCGGTGCCCACCAGAGTGCCGATGGTGTCGAACATATCGATCATGCAGAAGGTGATGATCAGCGTGATGGCGGTGAACCAGCCGATGTTCATAAAGCCCGCAAAGTCAAACTTGAAGAGCGTGGTAGAGACCATGTCGGCGAAGGGCGGCACGAAGCTTGCGGTCTCAAGGCTTGCAAAGGGATTCACGCCGAGGAATGCGAAGCTGCCGATCCAATAAAGGACGGAGGAAAAGAGCATACCAAGCAGCACGGCGGCCTTGATGCCCTTCTTGGCCAGCACGACCATGACGAACACACCGAGGAACGCGGTCACGACGGTCAGGACCATCGTGTCATAGCCAGAGCCCATGTTGCCCTTGATAATACTGGGGGTCAGGGCGCCGAAGAAGTCGCGCATCATGTAGAACGGACCGCCGTTTTCGGAATAGATGCCAATGTTGGAGCCGAGACCCACGTTCATCAGCATCAGGCCGATGGCAGGGGCGATGCCGTAGCGCACGCCGAGCGGGATGGCCTCCACGATCTTCTCGCGCACCTTCAGCATGGTGAGCACAAGGAACACGATGCCTTCGATGAGGATGATGACGAGGGCAGCCTGAAAAGCGCTGGTGTAGTCGCAGTCATTGATCACGGCGATGTTGGCCACCACCACAGCGAAGAAGCTGTTGAGACCCATGCCGGGCGCCATGGCAAAGGGCTTGTTGGCCAGGAAGGCCATGCAGGCGGTGCCGATGGCGGAGGCGATGCAGGTTGCAAGGAACACGCCGTTCCACAGCGGCGTGCCGACCGCGAAGCCGGTGAGCAGATTGGGGTTCAGTGCGATGATGTAGGCCATCGTCATGAACGTAGTCAGGCCCGCCAGGATCTCTGTCCGGACGGTGGTGCCGTTCTCTTTCAGTTTAAAGATTTTTTCCATAGTTTTCCCCTTTCTCTTATCATAGGGTCCCATAAAGGTCCACCTCTGCTATAACGAAATCTTAACACAAATTCCCGTTCATGAATAGTTCTGAGATTTACTGAAAAAATAGGTGTATCTTTAGCATATTGTACAAAAACAGCCCTGTCATTTCGACAGGGCCGCTTCGTTCAGGCAGTATGATGGGGTTCAAAGGCTTCTTCGATCCTTTCCCGCATCCGGAAATCCCGGCGCTGCCAAACAAGAGCCAGAACCGCAGGTAGCAGAACAGGCAGGATCGTGCAGCTTCCCCACCCCATCGCCCACAGCACACATTCTGCAATAACGCCGGCATGGAAGGCCAACAGCGTTCCTCCGTAGAGATTCATCCGGGGGATATGGTCCGAATCCCGGAATAAATGGGCCTGGACCCAGGCATCCACAAACTGGCGGAGGTTGTTGGTAGAAAAGATGGTGGAACAGGGATACCCGTATTTTCCGGCAAACACGCACCACTGGAAGCCCATGGCGAAAATGCAGATGTAAACACCCAGCTCCGATAAGTGCTCCGGCAGAACACTCAGCACACAGGCCGCAGCTGCATCTGAGAGAATGGCCCACATCCGCAGATCGCCCTTACAGCGCTTCGACAGGCAGGCTGCCAGAAAGATCGTAAAAACATACAGGATAACAATTCCCATACGCAGCAGCGCTTTGATCCAGTTTTCCTGAACCGCGCTTGTGAAAACCTCAATGAAATTGACGGTCACTGCCGAGGCGAAGTGATGAAAGCGCAAAATAGCATACGCGCCGAACCAGCCGCCGATCAGTGCCATGCAGAAATGCAGGCGCCGTTTTGATTGCTCCAACTGTTCTTCCATGTTCCTCTGATCCTTTTCCTTAAAGAGGCGGAGAGTCGATCAGACCCTCCGCCCTGTTACTGCGTTTTCTTAGAACTTGATCTTCTCTTCCAGATAGCTCTTCACCTGATCAATGGGGATACGCACCTGATTCATGGTATCACGCTCACGGATGGTGACACAGTGGTCAGCGGGGGTGTTCTCATCGCCCACGGTCTCAAAGTCCAAGGTAATGCAGAAGGGAGTGCCGATCTCATCCTGACGGCGATAGCGCTTGCCGATGGAGCCGGTCTCGTCATAGTCCACCATGAACTCCTTGGACAGCTCGTTGTACAGCTCCATAGCGGGGCCGGAGAGGACCTCCTTCTTGCTCAGAGGCAGGATGGCGGCCTTAAAGGGAGCCAGAGCGGGATGGAAGTGCATGACCACGCGGACATCGTCCTTGCCGTTCTTGTCCTGACCCACAACTTCCTCGTCATAAGCGTCGCACAAAACGGCCAGAACACTGCGCTCCACGCCCAGAGAGGGCTCGATGACATAGGGGATATATTCCACCATGTCCTTGCCCTCGCCCTCGCGGTAGACCATCTTCTGACCGCTGGTATTCTGATGCTGGGTCAGGTCATAGTCGGTACGGTCGGCCACGCCCCACAGCTCGCCCCAGCCGAAGGGGAACAGGAACTCGAAGTCCGTGGTGGCCTTGGAGTAGAAGCACAGCTCCTCGGGATCATGGTCCCGGAGACGCAGGTTCTCATCCTTCAGACCGATGGACAGCAGCCAGTTGTGGCAGAAGGTACGCCAGTAGTTGAACCACTCCAGATCGGTGCCGGGCTTACAGAAGAACTCCAGCTCCATCTGCTCGAACTCGCGAACACGGAAGATGAAGTTGCCCGGGGTGATCTCATTGCGGAAGGACTTGCCGATCTGGCCGATGCCGAAGGGCAGCTTCTTCCGGGTAGTGCGCTGGACGTTGTTGAAGTTCACGAAGATGCCCTGAGCGGTCTCGGGACGGAGGTAGACAGTATTCTTGGCGTCCTCAGTGACGCCCTGGAAGGTCTTGAACATCAGGTTGAACTGACGGATGTCGGTGAAATTGTGCTTGCCGCAGGTGGGGCAGGGAATGTTATGCTCTTCAATGAAGTCCTTCATCTCGGCCTGAGAGAAAGCGTCCACTGGCTTGGGCAGTTCAAAGCCGGTCTCGGCGCACCAGTCCTCGATCAGCTTATCGGCGCGGAAGCGCTCGTGGCACTCGCGGCAGTCCATCAGGGGATCGGAGAAGCCGCTGAGGTGACCGCTGGCCACCCAGGTCTGGGGGTTCATGAGGATGGCGGCGTCCAGACCCACGTTATAGGGGTTCTCCTGAACGAATTTCTTCCACCAGGCGTTCTTGATGTTTTTCTTCAGCTCTGCGCCAAGAGGGCCGTAGTCCCAAGTGTTGGCAAGGCCGCCATAGATCTCGCTGCCGGGGAACACGAAACCCCGGTTTTTGCACAGGGCAACGATTTTGTCCATGGTCTTTTCAGTGTTTTTCATGGTTTCCTCTCCTTTTTGTTTGGTGGCTCAGAGCGATTTCAAAATTGCATGCACGCAATTCTGATGCCACGCGTCCCGGCTGCCGTGTCTGCGGCGAGGGGCGCGGTTCAACTCATGCATTTTTGCGCAGCAAAAAACGCCCTGAGCCTATTTTAGTAGGCTCAGGGCGAACATAATGTCCGTGGTTCCACCTGAATTCCCCGTTGGAGGCGGGGCACTTCGTTCCCGGTAACGGCGGGGTCCGGCGAAGCATTTCCGCTCCGCGGCTCCAGGGCGCCATCCGATGCTTTCCGGAGGAGCTTGCACCAACCGCTCCTTCTCTGAAACCGGATCCAGCAGGACTTCCCTGTCACAGCCTTTCACCCGGTCACTGTATCACGGTTTTTGAACATTGTCAAGGCAAACAGCAGAAAACGGCCTTTTTTTCATTGAGTTTCTGAAAAAACTCACCGACTTTTTCACAATGTTGAAAGAAATCCGGAAAAATAGGACAACGCTCCGCCTGAAAGACGGAGCGTTGGTTCGGTTTACTTTTTCTCCCGATCGTAGGCCACGATGACCCGACGATTGGGGTCCACACCCGTGGAATAGGTGGTGACACCGGGAACCTCCTGCAAAGCCGTGTGGATCACATGGCGCTCGTAGGCGTTCATAGGCTCCAGAGTGACGCTGCGGCGGTACTTGACCACCTTGCCCGCCACCTTGTTGGCCAGACGCTCCAGGCTCTGTTCCCGCTTGGCCCGGTAATTCTCGGCGTCCAGCTGGACACGGACCCGGCTGCCGGTGCGGTTGACGGAGTAGCTGGTGAGCTGCTGGATGGCGTCCAGAGTCTCGCCCCGGCGACCGATGATGGCGCCAAGGCCCTGACCTTCCAGGAACACCTTGTAGCGGCCCTTTTCAGGGAGATACACCTTGACCTCTGCCTGAACCTCCATCTGCTGAAGGAGGCCGGAAAGGAACTTGCGGATCTCCTGAGCCCGCTCGTCATTCACTTCCTCGCCCAGATCCTCCGGGGACTTGACGGTCTGTGCTTCCTCGGTCTTGGGAGCGGACTCCTTTTTGACCGGCTCTTCCCGGCGCTGAGGCTTTTCGGCGGGCTTCTTTTCTGCCCGGGGCTTCTCGGCCTTGGGCTTGTCCTCCCGGACCTTTTCCGCCTTGGGCTGGGCGGGAGCGGCAGGCTCCTCGTCCTCACCGTAGCTGACCCGGACCTTGGCAGGGCAGCTTCCCAGACCCAGGAAACCGGCCTTTGCCCGCTCCAGGATCTCTACGGATACATCGTCCCTGTCCAGCTTCAGCTGCTCCAGGGCGCGGTTAATGGCTTCTTCTTCCGTTTTGCCCGTTACATCAATAAACTGTCTCATAACGGCTCCTCATTATGTTTCGTCATAGCGGTCCGCCTTGTAAGCACGGCCACGGGCATAGGGGCGGTCACCCACCCGGCCAGCCTCGGTGGTGCTGGTAGCGGCCTTGGCAGCTTTGACAGCCTTGGCAGCCTGAGCAGCCTGCTGCTTTTCCCGCAGGGTCTTTTTCTTCTGCTCTTCCTGCTTTCTCTGCTGCTCCTGAACGCGGGCTTCTTCCATGCGGCGCTGGCGGTCAGCCTGGCGGGCCTGGAAGCGGGCCTCCTCTTCCTCGCTGAGCTTGGCAGAGAAGGTTTTGTTGAGAATTGCCTCCTGGATCAGGGAGAACACACTCTGGGCGATCCAGTACACGCCCAGGGCGGCAGGCATGATGAAGGCGATGTAGACGCTCATCAGGGGCATCATATACATCATGGACTTCATAGAAGCGCCGCCGGCGGCGTCCGCCTGAGGCTGGGTCTTCATGGTGAGCTTGCTGAACACAAACTGGGAAAGGCCGGCCAGAATGGGGATCAGGATCACGCCGATCACGGCCCAGGTGAAGGTGAAGTTCTTGACATACTCCCAAGGCGTGGCGGTAAGATCCAGCCCTAAGAAGTTATAGTTCATGTCGAACCAGCCCTCCGGCGTGGAAAGGCCCATCTCTTGCACGGCCTTCACCAGGTTGATTTGGCCATAGGAGGCCAGCTGGTACAGACCGTCCTTCAGGGCCGGTGTACCGGTTGCCTTATCCATCATGACGATGTTCGTCAGATTGACGCCGGCATCCGCAGCGGACTGCACCACGGTTTGCAGCACATCCTTGGAAAGCATCATGAAGTGGGTGATGGGCTGGCGGATGATGGAATACAGTGCGATCAGGATGGGAAATGGGATCAAGCTCCAGAGGCAGCCGCTCATGGGATTGACGCCTTCCTCTTCGTAGAGCTTCTGCATTTCCTCTTGGAGCTTGGCCTGGTTTTTGGCATAGCGCTTCTGCAGCTCCTGCATCTGACCGCTGACACGGCTCATGCGCATCATGCTCTTCTTGGACTTCATCTGGAAGGGCAGCATGATGAGCTTGATGACCAGAGTAAACAGGATCAGAGCCACACCGTAGGAGTTCGTCAGGTCATAGAACAGACGGACCAGCCAGGCAAAGGGTACGCAAATGTAGTAGCCAATGGTGGACATTCTTGTCTTTCCTCCGATATTCTTTTGAATCAGGGAACGGGGTCGTAACCGCCTTTGTGGAAGGGATTACAGCGCAGGATCCGGCGGAAAGCCATCCAGCCGCCCTTTAGGGCGCCGTATTTTTCAATGGCTTCCAGCGCGTATTGAGAACAGGTAGGGGTATAGCGGCAGCAGGGCGGCCGAAACGGAGAAATAGCCCGGCGGTAAAACCGCACCAAAGCCAAAAGAACCCGCTTCATACGGACTCCTTCATCAGATCTACCTTCCAGCACAGACGGCGGAACTGTTTTTGCAGCTCCGGCCAAGGGGCCGTGGCAGTTCTGCTCCGGGCAACCAGGATAATATCATATCCCGTTTTCAGCTGGGGCTTTTCCAGACGGTAGACCTCCCGGAGACGGCGGCGGCAGCGGTTGCGCACCACGGCATGTCCCAGCTTTGTAGAGGACACCAGCCCCAGACGGTTCCGGCCCAGACGGTTTTTCCGGCAGTATAGCACCATGACGGGACTGACAGCCGAAACGCCCTTCTGATAGGTTCTCCGGAATTCATAATTCTCTTTCAGCGTGACCGCTGCTTTCATGACTTGTTCCCTGTCCTTTCACCCTGAACAAAGTTTCCATGGATACAATTCCAGGGACGGAGGACGCTTGCAGTCCCACCGTCCCTAAAGGACATTGTTCAGGTGTCTCCCGCGCATGAGTCCTTCTTAGTAGCTCAGGCGGGCACGGCCCTTGGCGCGGCGGCGAGCCAGGACCTTGCGGCCGTTGGCGGTAGCCATTCTCTTGCGGAAGCCATGGACCTTCTGGCCGTGGAGCTTCTTGGGCTGATAGGTACGTTTCGTTGCCATGTTGAGACACCTCCTGTCAGATTTCCGTCCGCCTTGCGGCGGCATTTACTCGACACCCCCGGAGACCGGCGGCGCAGTAAGCATATCAGTGCGTACTTATGACGCACGGATTAGTATACATACTTTTTCAAATTCTGTCAAGAAAAAGTTGCAGATTCCGTGAAAAAGCTGTCCATTATCATTAAACGCACAGAGACTCAACTGAGTCGGCTGTGCGTTTTTTCTTTACTACAACCCCATAGGACGGAGGTGAGACTGACGGGAAAGTACCGCTACCTGACCTTCGAGGACAGGAAGAAGATCGAGGCGTGGCATCTGCTCGGAGATCGGCCGGTCGACATCGCGGCCCGCCTGAGCGTCCACCACACCACGATCTACAAGGAGCTCCAGCGAGGCGCGACCGGCGCGCTGGACGCCAACCAGCGCGAAGGGTACAGCGCAGAGCTCGCCGAGAGGCGGCTGCGTGAGAGCTTCAAGCGCAGAGGTAAACGAGCACCGGCCGCACAGTAGCCAAGAACACCCGGCAGCGCCGGGCCGAAGAAAGGAGAGCCCAACATGAAAACGACCACACGACCCCGACGCTGAAAATGGACGAGCTGCGCACCCCCTCCGCGCTGCCCTCTGAAGCGATCCGGCGGTCGTGTTTCTGCTTTTCAGGGACTCGACACCACTAAGATCCCCGGCTCTGGCCGGGCCAAGACGAAAGGAGACCACCATGACACAGAAAGAGCTCGAGCAGAAGGTCATCGACGCCGAGGGCCGCGTGGCGAAGCGCGAGGCCGTACTCAAGAAGCACAACAGCCAGCTCGCCAAAATGATTGAAAAAGGCGCCGACCGCTTCGACATCAGCATCAAGCGCGAGGACATCAAGAGCGCGACCTCCAAGCTGGCCGAGGCCCGCGAGACCCTCGCAAACTGGCAGGATAAGCTCAACACCCGGATCACCCGCGACGCCTACCTCGAGGCAAACACCCCGGAGATCCTGAAGGACTTCCTCGAAAACTGGAAACAGCACGCGATCGGCTACTACCGAGAGAAGCGGATCCGCTTCATCGAGTACCGCAAGGATCTGAAGGCAAAGGAACGGGCCGCCCGGCTGGAGGCGCTTCAGACACTCCCCTCTCTCGAGAAGTACCGCGAGCTCTACAAGGGCCGCGAGCTGACCGACTACGACCTCGCAAACCTCTGGCCGCGTCGTGACGTCGACGCCTTCCTGAGTGAGCGCGGTCTGGAATACCACCAGATCCAGAAGAAGCTCCGCGAAGCAGGCGACCAGATCACGCTCAGGCTGCTGGAGATCCGCGACGAGGACGAGCGCGAGGCGTGGCTCGAAAAGACGATGGACGAAGAAAAGCGGGCCAAGCTGCTTGACCTGATCGGCCGCATTATGAGCACGGTCGGAACCATCACCGACGCGGCCGCCCTCTACATCGGCCCCGAGGGCGACATCAACGGCATCATCGTCGGCACGGAGGGCAAGGCAAAGATCCAGACCATCGGCGCCGGCGGCTACAACATCCAGTGCTTCCACTTCAGGACGCTGATCCACGAGATAAAGTGAGGTGAAAAGCATGAACACCAAAGCCATCCAGCAGCTCGCCGACGCCACGCTGGACAAGTACCGCAGCTCGATCCCTCGCAAAGCCTTCGAGGAGTTCGTGAAGGACATCATCGCCGGAGAGAACCGCGCGACCGCCTTCAGATACGAAGCGAGCCCCATTTGCCGGGCCTCGTTCCCGTCCGCGCTGGACGAGGACGGCACCCGCTGCACCGTGGAGGTCACGGTCTACCGGCTGAACGCCGTGGCCGTCACAGCCTTCCTGCTGGACGGGCCCGAGACGCTGCTGCGGTACATCGGGCTCGACGAGCGGGACACATACACCACCAAGCACGAGATCGACGACCTCGTCACCGTCGTGCACATCACCAGAGAGGAGGCGCCAGCATGGCAGCACTGAGAGACATCGCCCGAGACTTCGCCCCGGAGATCCGCGACGGCATCGGCTGGACAATCGTGTATCGCACCGGCCGCTCGTGGAACGCCCTGACGATCTGGAGCGACATCTGGAACGGCGAGTGGGAGACTGACGACCTCAACGAGGCCATCGGGATCCTGAAGGCAGACCCGGACGCCGTCATCGTCAACGGCTACTACTGCGGCCACTTCGGTGAGGACATGACCATCGACGAGATCGCCGCCGGGATCCGCTGGCACTACGAAGGCGGCCGCAACCGCCTCGCGGACTATTGCGAAGTCACGCAAGGCCGGGACGCCCTCGAGGAGGGCCGCAAGGCTGCCGAAGCTGCCGGCCTCCCGTTCTGTGAGCGTCTGGCCGACGGCGGCGATGACGAGCTGAGCCCCTACGTCTACGACGGCAGCATGGCGCTCGCCGATCACGAGAAGATGCAGCAGGCCCGCGAAGCCTTCGAGAAGCTGGCCGACGCTCTGCGGGAAATCGCCGCCAAGCTGGCCGAGGCCCTGAAGCCGGTCATCAACGCCGTGCTCTCTGCCCTCAAAAAGCTCTGGAAGGTATCGGCCAAGGCCATCGGAGTGCCGCCGAAGTGGCTGCACCTCGCAGCTCATGCAAAGAAAGCCAGAACCCGGAAGAAGTACCGCAACCGCATCCGGCGCTACGTTTTCGAGGCTCTGGCTGCGGAAGGAGGTGGAGGCCCATGACAGCCAAGTGCGTCGGCTGCGGGCTCGACTGGAACGTCAGCATCTACCAGAAGATCCCCCGCACCGGCTACATCTGCCCGCACTGTGAGAGCCGGCTCCGCGCCGGCGAGACCCTGCCAAACATTCAGGCCAGCCAGAAGGCTCGGCCGCAGAGAACGAAAGGAGCAACCCCATGAAAAAGATCGCACTCAAGAACGCCGCCCGCGGCACGGCCTTCGACTATGCCGGCCAGAGCTGGATCCTGCTGGAGAATGATGATGGCCGCGCACTCTGCCTGAGCAAGGACATCATCGAGACCCGAGCCTTTGACGAGGGCAACTGCAACAACTTCGCCGCCGCCAGCAGCAAGGAATACCTCAACGGCGCCTACCTCGACAACCTGCTCGAGGACGTGAACGGCCCCAACGCCTTCCTGACCACGGAGCTCGACCTGACCACCGACGACGGCCTGAAGGACTACGGCACCTGCACCGTCACCATCTTCCTGCTGACGGTCGACCAGTACCGGCGCAACCGCGACGTCATCCCCAACGCAGACGACTGGTGGTGGCTCTCCACCGCCTTCAGCACGAAGTCTAACGGCTACGAGTCACTCGCCCGCTACGTCAGCGCCGGTGGCACTCTGAACTGGTACTTCGCCTGCTACGGCCTCTACGGCCTGCGCCCCGCTTGTTATCTGGACTCCGATCTCCTGATCTCCATCGAGGACGACGAAGCCACCGACGACGTCACGCCGGAGCACGCCGGCGAGATCATCGCGGCGCTGGCCGAGCAGTTCGGCGGCACCTTCGCCACTGAGGATCAACTGACCACAGCCCTCTCGTTTATGCTCGGCACCCTGAGAGCTACCCGCGAGAAGGAGGCCCGGCATGAGTAACCTCTCCACCCTGTTCGACCGCTACAAGGCCCTCGTCGTGTTTGATACCGAGACCAGCGGCCTCGACTTCGACAACGACCAGATCATCGAGCTCGCCGCCCTGCGCGTGGAGCGCACGGCCACCGGCGGTCTACGGATCGCCGGCAAGATGGACACCTTCATCAAGCTGCCCGAGGGCGAGACCCTCCCGGAGAACATCGTCAGCCTGACCGGCATCACCGACGAGCGGCTCCAGACCGAGGGCGTGCAGCCGGTCAAGGCAGCCGGCCAGATCGCCAAGCTCATGCAGAACGGCCCGACCCTGATGATCGCCCACAATGCGCAGTTTGACGCCTGTTTTCTCCGTGGCCTGCTCCGCGGCCAGAAGGTCGGCCGGATCGACTGGCTGGACAGCCTGACGGTCTACAAAGACCGCAGGGCCTACCCGCACAAGCTCGCCAACGCGATCATCGCCTACGACCTCACCGGCAAGGTGCAGAACAGCCATCGCGCCATCGACGACGTGCTGGCCCTGTTCGAGGTGCTGAAGGCGATGGACGACGAGCGCGAGGATCTCGGCAGCTACGTCAACCTGTTCGGCTACAACCCCAAGTACGGCGTCAGCGGCCGCCGGATCGTGGGCGTCAGATATGAGCCGCAGAGCTTCAGCAAGGGCCTGACTCGCCCGGAGCAGACGCTCCCGGCCCGCGTGGCGCGGAGGTGACAGCATGAGCCCGGAGATCACGATCACGAGCGAGGAGCTGCGCGAGCGCGTCGAGGATCGCCTCGACCGCTGGATCCCTGACGACGTCTGGAACCGTGCCGAGCCCTACGCCCGCCACAAAAACGAAGTAAACCGGCAGCGGCACCCCGAGATCGACTACTACGACAACGACTACCTTGTGCTGCTGACCGCTGACACCGTCCGAGAGACCGAGTTCAGCGACCTCACTCACGCCCTCTGTGATCTGACCGTCGCACGGGCTCAGTGAAAGGAGAAACCAATGGAAACCACAAAAGAAAGGGCCGCCCGTTGCGACCGGGCGACCCATGCGAGAAGATCCAGCAGCCTGCCAGCATACGGATCCCGCACCGCAAGTATAACACGCCGGCGCCGCCGTGCCAAGAGGAAAGCCCTGAGAGCTGCCACGCTGGCCGCTGCCGTCCTTCTGCTGGGCGGCATCTCTGTGGCAATCTTCACCACCCCGGCCGGCAGCAAGCAGGAGACCAACATCCTGCCGCCGACCACCACTGTCGGCACATACATCCCGGACACCTCCGCACCGGCCGCTGAGACCGTGGAGCCGACCGAGCCCGCCGTGCGCTACCCTCTGACCGACGCCGAGCGCGACGTCGTCGAGCGCGTGGTCATGGCCGAGGCCGGCGGGGAGTCCTTCGAGGGCCAGATGCTCGTCGCTCAGTGCATCCTCAACGCAGCCGAGAAGCGCGGCGTCGACCCCTCTGAGGCCGTCGTCCTTTACAGCTACACCAAGAGCCGGCCGGATCCCACGCAGCGCGTCAAGGACGCCGTCGCGGCCGTGTTTGACCGAGGCGAGACCGTCGTGGACGAGCCGATCCTCTACTTCTACAACCCCGCCCTCGTAACCAGCGACTTCCACGAGAGCCAGATCTTCGTCATCGAGGAAGGCGGGCACCGTTTCTTTGCAGAAAGGAGTACCAGATGAAACACCTCACCGAAATGAAGCCGGGCGAGACCCTGCACCTCCGCAGCGGCCGCGACCTCGAGCTCGAGAGCGTCACCCCTGTCACCTGCGGCGTGATGCTCACCTTCAACGTCACCGAGAGAAAGGAGGCTGCTGAAAAATGATCCAAGCCAACACCGTCATCACCGGCGACAGCCTGACCGTGTTGCGTGACATGGAGGCCGACAGCGTCGACATGGTCATCACTGACCCGCCCTACGGTATCGACTACCAAAGCGGCCGAAAAGAAAAGGCCCGCCGTCTCGCAAAAATCGCCAACGACAAGGCCCCGTTTATCTGGTGGATCTATGATGCCGCCAGAGTCGTGAAACGCGGGGGGGGGGTACTCTGTTTTACCCGCTGGGACGTTCAGCAGGTATTCATCGACGCGCTGCGTCTCGCTGGCCTGACGGTCAAGTCGGTCATCGTGTGGGACAAAAAGGCGCACGGCATGGGAGACTTGAAAGGATCTTTTGCCCCGCGATATGAGGCCATCATCTTCGCAACCAAGGGACGCTACGAGCTCCCGGGAAAACGGCCGGACGACTTGATCGCCTGCGCCAAGGTCGGAAACCAGAGCCTCACCCACCCCAACGAGAAGCCCGTGGCGCTGCTGGAGCAGCTCATCGAAGCTACCACCATCCCCGGCGCCCTGATCCTCGATCCCTTCGCCGGCAGCGGCTCCACGCTGGCTGCGGCCGCGAAAACCGGCCGGCAGTACATCGGGATCGAGATAGACGAACAATACAGCAAGCTCGCGGCCGCCAGAGCCGCCGAGCACCATCAGAAAGGAGAAACAACATGAGCGATAAGACCACCGCGGCCCTCGCTGCCGAGCAGGCAGACGTCGAGGCCACCACCACACAGGAGCCCGAGCTGCTGCCTGCTGCCACGCTGGACGAGCTGGAGCAGGTCGACCTCGGCACCGTCGCAGAGGGCGAGCGCGCCCCGTTCCGCATTACCGACGACCGCTGCGCCGACTGGGCCATCCGCAAGATCACCGACGAGCGCAGCGAGTACGACCGCCTGAAGGCACTGGCCGACGAGCAGATCGCGGCCATCAACGAGAAAGTAGCGGCCGCCCGCAAGCGCATGGAGAACGGCACCTCGTACCTCACGAGCTGTCTGGCTGACTTCTTCGCCACCGTCCCCCACAAGGAGACCAAAACGACGGAGAAGTACCGCCTCCTCTCTGGCACCCTGACCTTCAAGAAGGGCACCACCAAGACCAAGCTCGACGAGACCAAGCTGGTGCCATGGCTCAAGGCCAACGGCTACGGCGAGCTCGTAAAGGTCGAGGAGTCGACCCGCTGGGCCGACCTGAAGAAGCTGCTCAGCTACACCGGCGACATCGCAACCCTGACCGAGACCGGCGAGATCGTGGAGGGCGTCACCGTCTACGAGACCCCGGGCATCTTCACGGTCGACGTGTAAGGAGGCACCGATATGGCAGAAACCAAGAAAACCGAGGCGGCCGCTGCTGCGGCCCCTCCTGAAGCCGCCTGCCTGACGCTCCGGCAGAAGCTCGTCGAAATGCGAAAAGCCTGCCCGGAGATCGTAAAGAAGCAGCACAGCGACGGCGTCAGCTACAAGTACGCCAAGATCTACGACGTGTGGGAGAAGATCACCCCCATAATGAACGAGCTCGGCGTCGACTTCGACGTCATAAGCGAGCAGGCCACGCGCCACGCCGAGAACGGCGACCCGGTCTACTGGATCACCATGCAGACCAAGACCCGCAACGGCGACAAGCTCATGTTTCTCTACGAGGCCGACCTGACGATCCGCTGGCTGAACCTCGACAACGACGACGAGACCATCGAGGCCACCGTCCACGCCGTCGGCTGGAACGATGACCCCGCCAAGGCCAAGGGCGCGGCCCACACCTACGCCCTGAAATACTACCTTTTCGAGAAGTTCACCGTTGACCAAGGCGAGGACGACCCCGACAACAGTGACTTCGGCGCGCAGGGCAAAGGATCCGGCGCTGGAGGCCGCCAGCAGGCCGCACAGGGCCGTCAGGGGCAGAGCTCCGGCCGTCTGAGCGACGCGCAGCTCGCGCGCCTCTACAAGAAGGCAGAGGCCGCAGGAATGACCAAGGAGCGCACCAACGCCCGGATCGTGGAGAAGTACAAAAAGCAGGATCCGGCCACCCTGACCCGCCAAGAGTACGACGAGATCTGCACGTCCCTCGACAACGCGGCCGCACAGCATAACCAGCAAGGAGGAAACGCCTAATGTATAACCACACCGGCCTCCAAGGCCGTCTAACCGCCGACCCTGAGCTCAGGTACACGCAGCAGGGCACGGCGATCACCAGCTTCACCCTCGCCAGCGACACCGGCCGCAAGACCAAGGACGGCAAGAAGATCACCAACTTCATCGAGTGCGTCGCATGGCGCGCACAGGCCGAGTTCGTCTGCAAGTACCTGAGCAAGGGCCGCCTCGTCCTCGTCGAGGGCGAGCTCACGAGCCGCAGCTACGAGGACAAGGACGGAAACCGCCGCAAAGCCGTCGAGATCACGGTCGACTCCGTCCACTTCTGCGACAGCAAGAAGGACGGCGGCCAGAGCTCTGGCAGCGACTTCGCCGATCCGGGCTACTCTGAGGGCTCCGGCGACTTCACGGAGATCGAGGACAATGGCGACCTTCCTTTTTAACCTGACCGCCGGACGACCGGCAGACGACCAAAAGCAGACCACAAACAAACGACCACAGAAAGGAGGTGACGACCGTGGCATGGCTGCAAGTGCATCAGACACTCAAGGATCACCGCAAACTGTTCGACGCTGCTGACCAGCTCGAAGTCGAGCCACCGCACATGATGGGGCTGCTCGTCTCGTTCTGGCTGTGGGCTCTCGACAACGCCCCGACCGGCAGCCTCGTCGACATCACGCCGCGCATGATCTCGCGGGCCGCTCAGTGGGACGGAGACCCCGAAAAGCTGGCGAAAACGCTGATCCGGGCGGGATGGATCGACGAAAAAGAGGACGGGACGCTCGAGATCCACGACTGGTACGAGTACGCCGGCAAGCTGATCGACCAGCGTCAAGCCGAGAAAGAGCGCTCCCGCAGTCGCCGGGCCGCTGCTGCGGCGTCTGCCGACGCCTCGCCAGACGACCCAACGCCGACCGCCGGACGACCGGCAAACAGCCGCAAGAAAGCCGGAGGCAGAGTAGACCAGAGTAGAGAAGATAAGACAAGAGAAGGTAATACACCCCCTTCCCCCTCTGACGAGGGGAGTGACGGCGGCACGAAGTCGCTCGTCGAGGCCAGATTTCTCGAGTTCTGGAAAGCCTACCCGAAAAAGACCGGCAAGCAGTACGCTCTGAAGGCGTGGAACAAGATCAAGCCCACCGCTGAGCTCCACGAGAGGATCATGCAGGCGGTCGACGCTCAGAAGCGGAGCGACCAGTGGCGCCGGGAGAACGGGCGCTACATACCGAACCCGAGCACATGGCTCAACGGCGGCTACTGGGATAACGAGGAGGTGAACGAAGGTGCAGAAAATCAGCGAGATCCTGAACAGCCCGACAGCTCCGGCCGAGACTGGGGCAAGGGCTTCAAGCCGGCCGACGATGAGTGACGCCGGTAACTGGATCTGGAGCAACGACGAGCGCCTCGCCGGCCGTCCCGGAGTCCCTGAGCCCGTCCCCTGCGAGTTCTGCGGCGCCCTGCGCTACCACAAGGGCATCCAGCTCGGCAACCGCATCCTCTGGCCTCCCTACGGAGCCGAGCGATGCACCTGTCCCGAGGCTGTGGCTGCCTACGAGAAGGAGAAGGCAGGGCGCGAAGCTGCTGAGGCCGCAGCCGCCAAGGCTGAGGAGGAGAAGAAAATGCGGGAACGCATCAAGCGCATCGTCGGCGAGTCCGGCATGGGCGACCGTTTCCTGCGGCGCACCTTCTCCACCTTCCAGCTCACCGACGACAACAAGCGCGCAGCGGCAGCCGCCCGGCGCTACGCTGAAGGCTTCGACACCATGCTGCCGCAGCCCGGCCGTCAGGAACCCGGCCGCAACGGCCTGTTCATAGCTGGCCCGCCGGGCACCGGCAAGACCCACCTCGCCGCTGCCATCGCCAACCACCTGATCGCGCAAGGCAAGCCGGTCATCTGCATGACGATGATCGACCTGCTGGAGCGCATCAAGCGCACCTACTCCACGACCGGCGGCAGCGAGAGCGACGTCCTGAAGATCTACAAGACCGTCCCACTCCTCGTGATCGACGACATCGGCAAGGAGCCGCCGACCGAGTGGGCGATCTCCACGGTCTACAACATCATCAACGGCCGCTATGAGGCATACCTGCCGACCATAGTGACCACCAACTACGACACCGAGGCCCTGATCGACCGCATGACGCCGCGAGAAAGCCACGACAGCATGACGGCCCGGGCCACCATCGACCGGCTCATGGAAATGTGCATGGGCATCACCCTCACCGGCCAGAGCTGGCGCTCACGATAGGAGGAACAACATGAAAAAGGTTTACATCTGCTCCCCGTGCCGCGGGGACTACGAGAACAACATCCAGCGCGCCAAGGAGTACAGCCGCGCGGCTGTGGAGAAGGGCGTCATCCCCGTCACCCCGCACATCTATCTCACGCAGTTCATGGACGACAACGTCCCCGAGGAGCGTGAGCTGGCCCTGAAGATCGGCAGCGAGCTGGTGCTCGGCTGCTCCGAGCTGTGGGCCTTCGGTATTGACCACCCTTCGGCCGGTATGGCCGCGGAGATCGAGCTCGCCAAGGCGCACGGCATCCCCGTCCGCAACGGCTTCGAGGCCATCAGCGAGCTGAAGCCTGACGAGGAGCTGGAAAACAGCGAGGAGGACAAGCCGGACATCGGCAGCGTCACGTTGCACCTGCCCGCCTTCAGGGCGATGGCCGTCTGCAACCAGCACCTCGACCACGGCCCCATCAGCATCGAGCTGGATGGCAGCGTCATCCTCGAGCTCGCCGACCGCCTGATCTCCGATCCGGGCGTCCACATCGAGATCGGAGGCTGAACGCCGTGACGAAGTACGACCCGAGAAAGAACGCGGAGGGCTACAACGACCCGACGCCATACGCAGCCGAAAAACACATGATGGCGCAGATCCGCGGCAAGCAGGCCAGAGTCGCCGGCGGCTACTTCGAGAATATCATCTCGGCCTCGTGCGACTACTACCTCAGCCGCGGCCTCGCCAAGATCGAAAAGACGCCGGAGCCCATGAAGCCCCTCGGCGCCAAGAACCGCAAGGGCCAGTTCCTCGCCTGCTACACCAAGCAGGCCCAGCCGGACTATGGCGGCACCCTGAAGGGCGGCCGGAGCATCTACTTCGAGGCCAAGCACACCGACGACGAGCGCATCGAGCAGCGCCGGCTCACTCAAGAGCAGCAGGACGACCTCGAGGCCCATCACAAACTCGGCGCCATCGCCTTCGTGCTCGTCTCCATGAGCCTGACGGACTTCTACCGCGTGCCGTGGCCCGTCTGGCGCGATATGGCCGAGATCTACGGCCGCAAGTACATGACGCACGCAGAGCTCTCCCGCTACGAAGTACCGGCGACGGCCGGCTCCATCAAGTTCCTGCACGGCATCGAGTCGGAAGTGCTCGGAAAGGAGGCAACAACGTGATCCCGTTCCCGGATAAGAAATACAGCATCATCTACGCCGACCCGCCGTGGAGTTACAGCGACAGCGGATGCTCGGGCGCGGCTGCCGCGCAGTACGCGACCATGAGCATCAATGAGCTGAAGCAGCTCCCCGTCAACCCTGCGGGGGGGGTATAGCTGCTGACGACTGTGTGCTCTTTATGTGGGCCACATACCCGAAGATGCAGGAAGCCCTCGACCTGATCGAGGCGTGGGGCTTCAAATACAAGTCGATCGCCTTCCAGTGGATCAAGCAGAACCGCAGCGGAAACGGCTACTTTTTCGGCCTCGGCCGCTGGACTCGAGGTAATACCGAGCCCTGCCTGATCGCTATCAAAGGTAAGCCGAAGCGCATCAGCGCCGGCGTCGGTCAGCTCGTGTTCTCGCCGCTGCGTAGGCATAGTCAAAAGCCTGCCGAAGTGCGCGACAAGATCGTCGAGCTGATGGGAGACCTGCCCCGCATCGAGCTTTTTGCCCGAGAAGCCGCCCCGGGATGGGACGTGTGGGGCAACGAAGCACCGACGCCTGAAGTCAAGGACGCGCCAGCCGACAGCGTCGAGCTGGCCGGAAAGGAGGAAACGCATGAACCAGACAACCAAAGAGACCCGGCGCCGCAGCTATGACGCCGTACTCCCCAAGCGGGCCGCCCGCTGCCGCCTGATCCTCGAGACCCTCGGCAACCGTGAGCTCACGGCCAGCGAGATCACCGAGGAGCTCGTCGCAGCCGGCCGGATCCCGTACTTCAATCGCAACTACGTCGCCCCGCGGCTCACGGAGCTGAAGGAGATCGGGATCCTCACGACGGTCGGCCGCCGCAAGGCCACCCGCTCGGACGCCACCGAGGCCGTATGGGCCAGAGCGGAGCCTTCGGGCCCCACGGGCCAGACGGCCGCAGCCTACGCAGACAACCCGACCGAGGCCGAGCAGATGACGCTCGGATCGGCCACCTGAGAGGAGGGCCAGCATGGAACGTCTGACCCACGAGAGAGTCAACGGCATCAAGACGGGCTACTGGAGCGCAGCCACCAAGGAGGTGCTCGTCCAGAAGCTCGCCGCCTATGAGAACACGGGCTATGAGCCCGACGAGATCCGCGCAGCCATTGAACAGGCTGCCAAGAGCAGCGAAACCAAAACCGCGACAGTCATGGCCGAGTGTATTGCGGGTGCCCTGAAGGACACGCTCGAGAAGTACGGAACGGCCGGAGACAAAGAGAAAGGAGCAACCACATGAACGAACAGAACCAGCGTGACAGCATCATGTCGATGGCTCGCGGCGCCTTCGAGGAGCGCGTCGACTATGAGATGGACAAGGTGATCCAGAACATCCTCGACCCCAACACGAAGGCCACGGCCAAGCGCAAGATCACCCTCACCATCGAGCTGACCCCGGACGACGAGCGCCGCACCATCGGCGTCTCCGTGACGGCCAAGTCTACGCTCGCAGCCACCAACCCCGTCGCCACGGCCCTCTATGTCACCTCTGACAGCAACGGCGAGCTCGTCGTCGCTGAGATGGTGCCGCAGGTGCCCGGTCAAATGAACATGGACGGCACGCAGCAGGAGGCCCCGAAGCTCCTGAAGCTCGTCCAGCACGCATAACAACCCACAACACAGAACAAGGAGGACAACACAATGCTCGCAAAAATGATCGACAAAATCGTCAGCCTGAAGGAGACCAAGATCTTCGAGATCGGCGGCCAGACCTACGCCGACGCATCACTCACCCGCATCCCGCCCCACGTCGACCGCCCCGACTGCATCAGCGTCAGCGGCCTCGATAGCATCTGCAAGCTGATCCGCACCGAGCTCGAGAAGGTCGGCACGACCATCATGGTGCAGGTCAAGAGCAACGACACCGTCGAGGTGATGACCACCTACCTGAGCGACTTCTCCCGCAACACGCTCTACCGCGCCAAGGCTGACGCCCCGGGCCTGTACACCGGCTTCAGAGGACGCGAGGTAGCCCTGATCGAGCTGCGGAGTCTCTGCATCCCCAACGAGGGCACGGCCTACCTGCTCGACCTGCTGAGTCGCATGACCAACGAGAACAGCGTCAGCACCAACGACAACGGCGTCACGCAGACCGTCGAGGCCCGTCAGGGCGTCGCCCTCAACGCGCTCATCGAGATCAAGCCGCGCGTCATGCTGCGGCCGTTCCGCACCTTCCTCGAGGTGGAGCAGCCCGAGAGCGAGTTCCTGCTGCGCGTGGATCCCGACGAGGGGATCGGCTTCTTCGAGGCTGACGGCGGCATCTGGAAGCTCGAGGCCAAGAAGAACATCGCCGACTACTTCCTGAAGAATATGGGCGATCTGATCGACGCCGGCAAGGTCGTCGTCATGCAGTAAATGGAGCGCCGGGCGGGCTCCGGCCCGCTCGGCTTTTCTGAAAGGAGCAGCACCGTGAAAGAATACGAAACCCTCACCCGTGAGAAGGTCGACGTCGTGCCCTTCGGCTGCGGTATGCCGGAGACTCACCTGATGCAGGACTGGAGCGACAGGATGCTCGACCTGATCCTGAACGGGCCCACCATCAACGGCATCAAGAAGGACGAAGTGCGGGCCATGCTGCGCGAGACCTACACGGCCCTGAAGCAGTACGAGAAGATCGGCCCGATGGCCTCGCCCTTCATCAACGACCCGACGGCCATCGTGGCCCGGGCCTTCTCTGAGCTCTACCCCGGCGTCGAGTACGTCGCGCAGTACGTCCCCGACCTGCGGGACGAGACCAACGGCACCGCCTACGGCCTGACCATCTTTCCCGACGACGGCAGCACGCCGATCGTCTGCATCTCGGCCGAGGCGCCCATCAGCGCCGCCCCTGAGCTGCTGGCGCACGAGCTGGCCCACGTCGCCACCCCGGAGGACACGGAGCACGGCGAGAGCTGGAGCGCAGCGTCGGAGGCCATATTCAAGAAGTACAACGAGCTCCTCGACGCCATGATCCCCGACGGGCCCGAGCCTGTCCTCTCGCCCCACCGGCCCGGAGACGGCGGGATCCTCACCATGCCGCTGCGTGATAACGTCCCGGAGCCTCCGACGGACGACTGGCAGCTCACCACCTGCCCTGTCTGTGGCGCTGAGTGCTGGCAGACAGACACGGCCCGCCGGATCCTCGCACTGGAGCCCGACGTCCGAACAGCCTGCACAGCCTGCGCGCTGAAGGGGCTCGGCAAATAATACTGGAGGTAATACATGAACAACGAAAGAAACAACACGACGGCCGGCGGGATCGGCTTCTGCGGTCTTCTCGCCGTCGCCTTCATCGTCCTGAAGCTCACCGGCGTCATCAACTGGAGCTGGCTGTGGGTACTGGCCCCGATCTGGATCCCGATCGCCATCACCCTCGCCATCATCGTGATCGTGCTCGTGGTCATACTGGTCAGAGAGCTGACGAAGGGAGGCCGCCCGTGATGACCACGGAGGAACGCCGGGCCCTGCTGGATCGTGCGATCACGACCTACGGCGCGCCGGCACAAATGGACATGGCCGAGCTGACCAAAGCCATCTGCAAAATCAAACGGGCACAGGCTGGCTGCGAAGTGACCGCAGCGATCGGCAACGTGATCGAGGAGATGGCCGACGTCCAGATCATGCTCGACCAGCTCCGCATCATCTTCCACCGATCTACCGAGGAGATCGAGGAGGCGAAGCTGGAACGGCTGAAAAACCGTCTTGACGGCCGAAACAACTGGCGGGACTCCAGCCTCCACAAGTGGATTGAAAATCAATTCTCAGCAGGAGGTGACAGCCATGAATAAACCACAGCCGCAGACCGGCCCCGAGATCGAGGAGTACAGCACCACGGCCACGCCGAAGGCATACGCCGGCAGCGTCCCCGTGTTCTGTGCGCACGACGCCATCGTCCCGCTGAAGGATCTGCGGCCTAATCCCAAAAACCCCAACCAGCACCCGCCGGAGCAGATCAAGCTCCTCGCCTCTATCATCAGAGCGACGGGCTGGCGCGCCCCGATCACCGTCAGCAAGCGCAGCGGGCTCGTCACCAAGGGCCACGGCCGTCTCATGGCCGCACAGCTCGACGACCTGACCGACGCCCCGGTCGACTATCAGGACTACGCCAGCGAGGCCGAGGAGCTGGCCGATCTGACGGCTGACAACCGCATCGCGGAGCTCGCCACCACTGACAACAAGATGCTCGCCGAGGTTTTCGCCGACATCGACACCGGCGAGATCCCGTTCATGCTCAGCGGCTACACCGAGGACGACTACGGCAACATCGTGACGGCGCTCTCTGAGGCGCTGCACACCAATGAGCCGAGCAGCGACCCTGATGCAGAGATCCCGGCCCCGGCCGCGCCGGTCACACAGTACGGCGACCTCTGGATCCTCGGCCGGCACCGCGTCCTCTGCGGAGACTGCACCCGGCCGGAGGATCGCGCCCTGCTGCTCGACGGCAACAAGCCCGAGATCCTGCTGACCGACCCGCCCTACTGCTCGGGCGGCAGCAAGGAGTCGCAGAAGTCGACCGGCAGCATCGGCACCGAGAGAAAGAACGGCAAGGCCCCGAAGATCGCCAACGACATCCTCAGCACGCGCGGCTACCAAAACCTGATCCGCGGCGCACTCACCGACATCCCCTGCCTCTACGCCTACATCTTCACCGACTGGCGTATGTGGGTATATCTGTTCGACCTCGTCGAGGCGGCCGGCTTCGGCGTCAAGTCTGAGATCGTATGGGACAAGGGCACGCCGGGCATGGGCGTCGGCTGGCGCTCGCAGCATGAGCTCATTCTGTTCGGCGCCAAGGCTGCCACCCACTTCGACGGCCACAAGGGCTACGGCAACGTCCTGAGCATCTCCCGCTCCGGGAATGAGCTGCACCCAACACAGAAGCCCGTCGAGCTGCTGGAGAAGCTGGTCGACAACACGGACTTCGCCACGGGCGTCTATGATCCCTTCGGCGGCTCAGGCACGACGCTGGCCGCCTGCGAGGCATACGGGCAGCCCTCCTACATTATGGAGCTGACGCCGGCCTTCACGGACGTGATCGTCAAGAGGTACATCAGAATAACAGGAAAGACAAACGTGCGCTGCGTCCGTCAAGGCCAAGAGCTACCGCGCGAGGAGATCGCCGCGATCTTCGAGCCTGACGAGGAAGGAGGTGAGCAGGAGTGACGCCCTGACATAATGAGCGAGAAGCCGATCACACAACGGATCAAGGACAGGCTCGCGGCCTACACCGCCATGCTGAGGGACATCGACAACCAGCTCGAACGCCTCGACCGCATGGAGATGACGATGGCCTCACCGCCCGGCCCTGATCTGACAGGTATGCCACGCGGATCCGGCACACCATCCGACCGCACCGGCATGATGGTGGAGCGGAAAATGGAGCTCGAGGAACAGATCGACCGGCTCAAGGCCGAGGAGAAGCAGGAGCGCAACGCCATCGAGGGCCTGATCCTCCAGCTCTCCGACCCCGACGAGCGCGCCGTCATCCGGCTGCGCTACTTCGACCGGGCTGACTGGGAGAGCACCTGCGGCGTCCTGTTCGGTGATCGGCGGGACTACGTCGACAGAGCGGACGCCTATCAGAACAGGACATACAAGATCCACGGCCGCGCCCTGCTCAACCTCGCCGCAGTGCTGGACGAGATGGAGCCGACTGCCTGAGCTGCGGCAGTAAAACGCAGTAAAAGGAACAAAAGGGAAGTAAAAGGAATTGAAAAGCAGTAACGCCCCGTGCTATTCTATATCCTGCAAAAGACCGCAGGACGCACGGGCAACGCCGTGACAATTCCGAGCGGCCGACCAAAAGAAAACCAAACAGAAACCGACGGCAAGAGGCCGACGGGCGAACAAACGCCCGCCGGTCTCTTTTTGCATATTCAGGAGGTGACAACAACGGCAAAGGCAACCATCACCATGCAGGTCGAAAACTTCCAAAAGCTCATGGACACCGTCGCACAGATCGACGAGCAGGGCCGCAAAGCTGTGAAGGCCACCGTCCGCGACGTTAAGGCAAGAGCGCCGAGCTGGATCGCTCAGGAAGTCACGTCGGTCTACAACATCAAGAAGGGAGAGATCACCCCGTCCGGCAAGAACAGCAGCAAGCCGAAGAAGATGGCGGGCATCGTCAGCGTCTCAGGTGAGACCATCGAGGAACTGACCATCACCTATTCCGGCCGACTGCTCACCCCAGTGCACTTCGGCATGACACCAAAGACCGCCCCGCCGGGAAAGAGCTACACGCTGCGGATGCAGGTGGTCAAGGGGCAGAAGAAGGTCATCGGCCGCTATCTGAACACCCGCACCCCGGGCGGCCCGTACTCCGAGCGATCGCACAATATCCTCATGGGGACGGGCAACACCAAGGCCGGCGGCGTCAGCACCATTCCATTCCAAAGAATGAGCCGGACACGCACCGACATCAAGAAGTTTACCACCATCTCGGTGCCGTCCATGATAACCAGCGAGCGCACCAATGAGAAGATCCTGAAGCGACTCCAAGACGAGACAGCCAAGCGACTCCAGCACAACCTCGACAGAGCCCTCGGGAAATAGCCCACAGCGGCGCACAGGGCGTCCCACCAAGACGCCCGGCACCGAGCCCACCAAACAACACCAGACACGCACAGAGCGCAGCACAGCGCCTCGCAGACGCCTCCACGCGCGCACCGACGCGCCGAAGGTACTGTGACGCGCCTCTCTGGCCTGCGGTGCTGGCGAGCCCAAAAAACGCGCAGCCGGGAAAAATTTTTTTCGGGCCGTTTCGTTTCGCCCGAGCGGCAGAAAGGAGGGAACGCCATGCCGAACCCAACCAACAACAAGCTCGTCGACAGCAAGACCATCGCGGCCCTGTTCGACATGACGCCCCGCCGAGTGCAGCAGCTCACCAAGGATGGCGTCATCGCCGCGGTCAAGGAAGGCAACGCCAACCGCTATGACCTGCTGCCGACGATCCAGAGGTACATCCGATACCTGACGGCCAAGGCCAACGGCCGGGAGCCGTCGAAGAAGGACAGCGAGATCGAGGGCCGACGTCTGGAGGCTGAGGCTGACCTCAAGCGCAGCAAGGCAGACATCGCCGCCCTCCAGCTCAGTGAGCTCGAGGGCACCATGCACCGCAGCGAGGACGTCGAGGCTGTGATGACCGACCTCGTCTACAATATCAGGTCGATGCTCGTGGCCCTGCCGGGCCGTCTGGCCGTCGACGTCACCGGCGCAGCAACACCCGCCGAGGCGTCTGAGATCATCCGCACAGAGGTCTACAAGATCCTGACGGAGCTGGCCGGTTATAAATACGATCCCGAGGTGTACGCCCGGCGAGTAAGGGATCGGGAAGGCTGGAGCGAGCAGCTCGCCGATGACGCGGACGACTAAAAAAGCCGCCGCGAAGCTCAATACCGCCATCGCCGGAGCGGTCAAACGCTTCGCCCCGCCTGAGAGCCTGACCGTGGACGAGTGGGCCGACAAGCACCGCCGCCTCTCCCCGGAAAGCTCAGCCGAGGCCGGCCCGTGGCGTACCAAGCGCACCCCGTACCTCGAGGAGCCCATGCGGGCCTTTACGGATCCGAAGGTGCACAAAATAGTCATGGTGGCCGCCTCTCAGGTCGGCAAGTCTGAGCTCGAGCTCAACATCATCGGCTACATCATCGACCAAGACCCCGGCAGCATCCTCTACGTCCACCCGACCATCGACGACGCCCGGAAGTTCAGCCGCCTCCGCGTGGCCCCTATGATCCGCGACAGCAAACCCCTGAAGGCGAAGGTGCACGACGTCAAGGCCAAGGACAGCGGCAACACGATCCTCCAGAAGTCGTTCCCGGGCGGGATGCTCACCCTGACCGGCTCCAACAGTGCCTCGGCTCTGGCCTCCACGCCTGCCCGCTATATCATCGGCGACGAGCGCGACCGCTGGGCGACCAGCGCCGGCACCGAGGGCGACCCGTGGGCGCTGGCCGAAGCACGTCAGGCCACATTCTACAACGCCAAGGCGGTCGAGGTCTCGACCCCGACCATCAAGGGCAACAGCAACATCGAAACGAGTTTTTACCAAGGCACGCAGGAACGCTGGTGCCACCGCTGCCCCGAGTGTGGGGAGTACAGCGAGATCGTGTTCGACAATATCCACTTCGACCCGGAGGCCAAGAGGATCCGCGGGAAAAAGTCGTGGAGCCTCAAGAGCGGCGTCTCGTGGAGCTGCCCGGCCTGCGGCTGCCTGATCCCCGAGGACGTCATGCGAAAGCAGCCGGCCAAGTGGATCGCCGACAACCCGGACGCCTACAAGAAGGGCGTCCGTTCTTTTTGGCTCAATGCCTTCTCGAGCCCGTGGACTCCGTGGGAGAAAATCGTCCTCAAGTTCCTCGACGCCAAGGATGACCCGCAGCGCCTCAAGGTCGTCTACAACACCCTGCTCGGCCAACTGTGGGAAGATCGCGGCGACCTCGAGGACGAGGACACCATGCTCGCCCGCCGTGAGGACTACGGCACCCGCCCGGACGGCACCCCTGTGGAGCTGCCTGACGGCGTGCTCGTGCTGACCTGCGGCGTCGACACTCAGGACAACCGCCTCGAATACGAGGTAGTCGGTCACGGGAAGTACGGCGAGACGTGGGGCGTCGTCAAGGGCTACATCATGGGCCGGCCAGACACCCCGGAGGTCTGGCAGCGACTCGACGACGTGGTCGACCACGTCTACAAGTTCAAAAACGGCCGCGGCCTGAAGATCTCCATCACCTGCGTCGACTCCGGCGGCCACTTCACCCAAGAGGTCTATGAGGCGTGCCGGGCCCGCGCCGGCAAGCGCGTCTTTGCCATCAAGGGCAAGGGCGGCGACGGCATCCCCTTCGTCTCGCCCCCGAACAAGGTGCCGATCCGCGACAACAAGCGGATCACCTGCTGGCTCTACACCATCGGCGTCGACGCCGGCAAGGCGACGATCATGGCTAATCTGAAGGTGCAGGAGCCCGGGCCAAAATACTGCCATTTCAACCGGCACCCCGACGCCGGTTATGACCTCAATTTCTTCAACGGGCTCCTCTCCGAGAAGCTGGTGCTCACGCGCACGCGCCGCGGCGACCGCTGGGCGTGGGAGAAACTGCCCGGGCACAACCGCAACGAGGCCCTCGACTGCCGCGACTACGCCAACGCCGGCCTCAAGATCATCAACCCCGACATGGACGCCATCGAGCGCCGCCTGCAAGGACTGGAGGAAAAACCGAAGGCCCCGCAACAGCGACGGCAGCGGCAACGGCACAACCGGGCCGACGCCTTCGACGACTGGTAAGGAGGACAGACCACAATGAGAAAGACCCGCGAACAAATCGAGTACCAGCTCTCCATCAAGAGGAACCGGCTGGAGCTCTACCTGAAGCGAGAGGCCGAGATGCTGGACGGAGGCGTCCAGAGCTACGGCATCGGCTCGCGCAATCTGGCCCGCTACAACACCGACCTCGGATCCATCCGGGCCGCCATCAAACAGCTCGAGGCAGACATCGAAGCCCTCGAGGCCGCACTGAACGGCGAGAAGCCGCGAAAAGCTGTGGGAGTAGTGCCCCGAGACTGGTGAAAGAAGCCCCGAAAGGGGCTTTTTTCATAGGCCGACGCCGGGAGTTTTCGCTCCTTTTCTCCCGGCTCGGCCATCTTCACCATGAAGGAGGTGAGCACCATCAGCAAAAGAAAAAGCAGAAGCCGCCCGCAGAACAGGCGGCAGCAGCCGCGCCCTGTGAATAAGGGCTACGGCGACGCCGGCGCGAGCTGGCACAAGAAGGCGACCAAGGGCTTCAGAGCTATGAGCGGCAGCCCGAAGGAGGACATCGACGCCAACAACTACACCCTGCGGCAGCGTGCCCGGATGCTTTACATGGCGGCCCCGATCGCCACCTCTGCCATCCGCACCAACCGCACCAACGTCGTCGGCATCGGCCTCCAGCTCAAGAGTCGGATCGACCGCGAGGCGCTCGGCATGACGCAGGAGGCCGCCGACGCATGGCAGGCTCAGGCCGAGCGTGAGTTCGCTCTCTGGTCTGAGAACAAAAGGGCGTGCGACGCCACCGGCGTCAACAACTTCGCAGCCATGCAGCAGCTCGCACTCTCCTCGTGGCTGGTCAGCGGCGACGTGTTCGCCGTCGTGAAGCAGTACGAGCCGACGCCGCTCACACCCTACTCGCTACGCCTGCACCTGATCGAGGCTGACCGAGTCGCCACGCCAACGACCTCCGGCATCATCACCCCGATGCTGCTGACCACCGGCAGGGCGGCCAACGGCAACACCATCTACGACGGCGTCGAGGTGAACGACGACGGCCAGATCGAGGCGTACCACATCCGCAGCACCTACCCCTTCGAGCTCGGCAGCACGACGACAACGTGGGCCCGTGTTCAGGCATACGGCGAGCGGACTGGCCTGCCGAACATCCTGCACGTCATGGAGAGCGAGCGCCCGGATCAATACCGCGGCGTCAGCTATCTCGCGCAGGTCATCGAGCCCCTGCTCCAGCTTCGCCGCTACACCGAGAGCGAGCTGACTGCGGCGGTCGTCGAGTCGTTTTTCACGGCCTTCATCAAGACCGAGGCAGGCGCCGGCGACAACCCGTTCAACGAGGTCGGGAGCAGCCTGCCGGAGGTGAGCCGAGATCCTAACGAGTACGAGATGGGCCCCGGCCAGATCAACATCATGGAGCCCGGCGAGGACGTGACCTTTGCAGACCCCAAACGGCCGGCCAGCGGCTTCAACACCTTCCTGCGTGCCATCTGCGAACAGGTGGGCGCGGCGCTCGAGATCCCGGCCGACCTGCTGCTCAAGAGCTTCAACAGCTCGTACAGCGCCAGCCGCGCCGCCCTGATGGAGGCGTGGAAGGCGTTCCGCATGAGGCGCAAGTGGTTTGTCGATGACTTCTGCACGCCGGTATATGAGATCTGGCTCTCTGAAGCCGTCGCCCGCGGCCGCATCAGCGCCCCGGGCTTCTTCGCAGACCCGGCGATCCGCGCCGCATACCTCGGCGCCGAGTGGATCGGCCCCTCTCAGGGACAGCTCGACCCGACGAAGGAGATCACGGCCGAGATCCTCGCCATCGGCGAAGGCATCACGACCAGAGAGCAGGCGACCATCCGACTCAACGGCGGTCAGTGGGACGCCAACGTCGACCAGCTCGCTCGGGAAAACGAGAAGCTGCGCGCAGCGCAGGGGCAGGTCGACCAGAGCACAGCGGCCAGCGGCACGATCTCCGCAGCTCTGCGGGAGGCGATCGTCGCCGAGGCCATCAAAAGCATCAAGGAAGGAGACAAGCATGAGAACGCATAACACTCCCCGGCTCTGCGCCGGGCCTCAGACTGCGGGCACGCCGATCAAGTTCTGGAACGTCGCCAGCATCGGCGACGACGAGGGCGAGATCACCCTCTACGGCGACGTCGTGAGCCGTCAGCCTGTGGACTGGTGGACGGGCGAGCCCGAGCCCGGCCTCTACATCGCGCCCGAGAGCTTCATGGAGGATCTCGCGGCCGTCAAGGGCAAGAGCAATATCACCATCAAGATCAATAGCTGCGGCGGCGACCTCTACACCGGCATCGCCATCCACAACGCCATCAAGGGCCTGACCGGCCACAAGGTCGTCGTCGTGGAAGGTATCGCGGCCAGCGCGGCCAGCGTCATCGCCTGCGCGGGCGACGAGGTACAGGTCTATCCCGGCAGCATGGTGATGATCCACGGCGTCGCCGGGCTGCTCTACGACTACTACACCCTCGCAGACCTGAAGAAGCTCCAGAAGGACTTCGACGCGAGCGAGCGGGCCATCGCGGAGATCTACCACGCCAAGACCGGCCTCGAGGTCGACCAGCTCCGCAGCATGATGACCCGCGAGACGTGGATGGTCGGGCAGGAGGCCATTGACAACGGCTTTGCCGACACCCTGCTCACAGACGAAGGCCCCGACGTCACCCTGAGTGCCGACAAGAAGGTGCTCCTCGTCGCTGGCATCCGGCACGACGTCAAGGGCTTCAGGCACATCCCGGGGACGATCCCCATCGACAACAGCATCCACGCCGCCCCTGCGGCTGGAAATAAACACGCGGCCGCCAAGAACGACGGCCCCAAGAAGGAGGACAACAAGACCATGACCCTCGAAGAAATGAGAGCACAGCACCCCGACGTCGTGGCTCAGATCGAGCAGCAGGCGGCCGAAACTGCCAGAACGCAGGAACGCGCCCGCATCGAGGCCATCGACAGCATCGCCGCAAGTGTGGGCGACGCGCAGCTCGTCAGGGACGCCAAGTACGGCGAGACCCCCTGCACCGCTGAGCAGCTCGCGCTCAAGGCTATGCAGAAGCAGGCGGCCCTCGGTGCCAAGCACCTGAAGGACGCCAAGGCTGACAACGACGAGTCCGGCGCTGCCGGCGTCGGCGCTGCCCCTAACGGCGGCGAGGAAGGCAGCGAAAACGACGACAAGGCAAAGGTGGACGCCATCGTCGGCCTCTACAACTCCACCAAGTCTCAGAACGGAGGTAAGAAGTAATGAGCAAGAGACTGGACGAAAACCTCGGCATCGTCAGCTATGACGGCCTGATCGTTGCCAACGAGCCCGTCGCTGACGTGTTCACCGTGACCATCCGCAAGGAGGCCACCGCCGCAGCCACCTATAAGCGCGGCACCGTGCTGGCCCTGTCTGCCGGCACCGCCGGCGACGGCAAGCTGGTGATCCTCGGCTCCACCGCGACCACCAACGAAACCCTGACCGCCAACTGCATCCTCGCCGAGGACGTGGAAGTCGGCACCACCGCGGACGTGACCGTGCTGGCCTACCGCACCGGCCACTTCGCCCGCAACAAGCTGGCCGTCGCAAGCGGCTACACCCTGAAGGCGACCGACGAGGAGGAGCTGCGCAAGGCCGGCATCCTGCTCTCCGACGCCATCGAATACTAAGAGAAGGAGGACAACAAAATGCCTTTTAACTTCTACGACACCCACACGCTGCTCATGGCCGTGCAGCAGCTCACCCCTGCTGCAACCTTCCTGCGTGACCGCTACTTCCCCACCAACGACGCGAGCGACATCTTCGCCACCGACGACGTGCTCGTCGAGTTCCGTGACGGCAGCAAGAAGCTGGCGCCCTTCGTGGCCCCTCGCAAGGGCGGCGTCACCGTCCTGCGCGCCGGCTACAATATGGAACGCTACACCCCGCCCTTCGTGGCTCCCCGTCGCGTCCTGACCCTCGACGAGCTGCGCAAGCGCGGCTTCGGCGAGGCTCTCTACTCTCAGCTCACCCCTGAGCAGCGCCAGCAGACCCTCATCCTGCGCGACGCTGACGAGCTGGGCGAGCTCATCACCAACCGCGAAGAAGCGATGGCCGCCGAGACCATGCTGACCAATGGCTGCGTGATGAAGCACATCGCCGACGACGTCGACAAGGCCGACGAGATGGAGATCCGTTTCTACTCCGAGGCCAGCAACCCCGCGACCTACACCCCGACGGCCAAGTGGGACGCCACCGGCGGCAAGATCCTGAAGGATCTGGAGGCCATGATCCGTATGCTGACCAAGCGCGGCCTCCGCGCTTCTGATCTGGTCTGCTCCCCGGACGTGGCTGACACCATCATCAACGACGCGGCCGTGCAGAAGCTCCTCGACAACCGCCGCATCGAGATCGGCAACGTGGAGCCTGAGCTGCTGCCTGACGGCGCTGCCATCGTGGCCCACCTGAACGTCCTCGGCCGCATCATCAGCGTCATCTCCTACGACCTGACCTACACCGACGACGAGGGCAACGACAAGCTCTACATCCCGTCCGGCAAGTGCGTCCTCACCGCTCCCGGCGCTGGCCACACCGCCTACGGCGCCGTCTCTCAGGTCGAGCAGAGCGACGGCGAGTTCCACACCTACACCGGCCGCCGCGTGCCGAAGTATGTGAGCAGCGCCGAAGGCAACAGCCGCACGCTGACCATCTCCAGCCGCCCGCTGATGATCCCCAACAACAAGAGCCCGTTCATCGTTGCGGACGTCCTGACGGACTGAGCGCAGCAGAAAGGAGCAGAGCATGATCCAGATCATCAAGGGCACCTTCGGCTACTATAACGGCCGCAAGGTGATCCCCATCACTGAAGCAGACGGCCCTCAGAAGTTCGACGACGAGCTGGAGGCCCGTCTGGTGAAGGAAGGCGTCGCCAAGTACATCGGCGAGCCGGGCGAGACTGCCGAGCAGCCCGCACCCGCTCCCGGCGACGACGTCGACGAGCCTGCCAGCACCAACACCGCGGCCGACGAGGCCCCTGAGTACAACGAGGACATGAAGCTCGACGAGCTGAAGGAAGTGGCCACGCGCTATGGCGTGGACGCCTCTGCTATGCGCAAGAAGGCCGACGTCATCGCTGCCATCGAGGCCACCAAGGCCGAGCAGCCTGATGACGGTGCCGACGACGAGGAGCCCCCTCAGATCGGCGCCGCCGATCCAGTCTGATGGCCTTCAGCTTCAAGGCGATGGTCGAGGCTGACCGTCGGCGCACGTTTCTCAATCTCGACGAGTTCGGTGAGAAGCACACCGTCGAAGGCAGAGCCATCGCCGCCGTGCTGGACGACAACGCCCTGAAGGAACGCCAAGGGGGGCAAGAGCTGAGCGTCGCGGAGTCCTCTCTGCTGCTTTACGCAGCGGTCGAGGATCTGCCCGCTCGGCGCCCGGCGGGCGAAGGGCTCAACGTCGACGGCCGCGAGTACATCGTCAACGACTGGAGCGAGGACATGGGGATCGCCACCGTGGCCCTCGGCCAGACTGTCACCATGTAGGAGGTGCCCCATGTCCATCGTCAACAGCATCGAAACCGTCCGGGACTGGCTGACCGCCGAGGTCTGCCCTCTGGTCAAGCTGAAGCTCCCCGACGACAACGCAACGGACGCCTCCTACCCATACAAGCTGGTAAACCCGGCCGCGTTCTCGCTTTTCGTACCATCGAAGGACAGGACGCCCCCGAACATCGCCGCGCCGATCCCGTCGGTCTGCGTGCAGATCGTTCAGGGCGACGACGACCTGCTCCAGAGTGCCCGAGACATCAAGATCCGGCTCTGCTTCTCAGCGTGGGATCCCGGCTACCACGGGCCCGACATCTTCAAGCCGAAGGGCGACGGCAGCGGCACCTACATCCAGCAATACAACGAGGCGGCGGCCTCCTACTTCGTGAAGAACGGAGAGGGCTGGCGTGACGCATGGAATTTTGTGGACACAGCTCTCCGGCTGATTGAAAACGCCGAGTACCTCGGCGACCTCCGCGTCATCAAGGAGAAGGGCATCACCTTCGGCCCCGTCACGGAGCAAGACGCCGTCCCTGACTTCTACCCGTACTGGTTTGCATGGGCTGAGTTCTCC
>CDZI01053928.1_pt1 | contig 37066 bp, 28 predicted proteins | sample 554811 | NCBI WGS metagenome assembly CDZI01 (sample SAMEA3182110, study PRJEB8094) | gut metagenome | biome: human; feature: gut; material: Stool; isolation source: human stools | place: Canada | collected 2013-04-23
AGGTTACCTTGTATGGCTGCGAGTTCAGCAAAAGCCACATCAAGCCTTTGTCGTTGAGACAGATTGATAGTGCGCTGCTGACTGCGGTAGCCATCCTTCTTTGCTTCGATAAGGTGCATGCCCTCCTTTAGACTTCCTGTCCAAGGAGCCATGCCAACGGATTTCTTGTCGACATATAGCGACACGGCAGGTGTGGGGCAAGTGACAGAGACTGTAGCCATAGCTGAGACAAGGCTGACATTGATGGGAGTCATGTCGCTGCTGCTGATAGTGAATGATCCACTCTTGGAGATATAGCCTCCTGCCTCCACTTTATAAGTATGACTGCCATAAGGAAGCATGGCAGAATATTCACCGTCGGTGGATACCGTCTGCGGATTGCCGTCGATGGTGACGACAGCATTTTTGGGGGTTACGGTGAGCGCATAGAAGTTGCCTCCTGCATCAGTAGGCTCTGTGCTGCCTGCTGGCTTTGACAAAGTAAGGATGTATGTCATTCCACTCTCCACCTTGCCAACACCATAGTCGTAGAAATTGACCATAAGTGGAGTGTAGTTCTTATGCAGAACCTGAAGCATGGAGACTCCCTTAGGCATATACACCCAATATTCGCCCAACTTATGAATGGGTTCGCCCATGATGCTGCCATCAAACTTCACCCCATCAAGAGCAATGCCCACCTTGACAAGCGCGCAATTAAGATTGTTGAGATCTTTGCGAGGTTGAGATTGGGCAGTGAGGTCGTTTGAGGCAAGCTTGAACGACTCCACTGTGAGCTTTTGGGCAAATACCGTTGAGATTACTGCAAAGAGCATGAAAAAGGATAAGAATATCTTTCGCATGATGGTTGTCGACTTTTATATAGTTTTGTTTGTTATCTTATTATCGTTTCTATTTTCTCTCCGTCACGATAGAGAGCACCGTTCTGAATCACTCCATTTTGGCAGTAGCCAATGATATAATCGCCAGCCTGAGGAGTCGTAGAACAACCGCTCACGGCATGCGAACGATGAAACATCATTGTTCCGTTGCCATGAGGCTTGCCGTTGAGCAGTTCGCCTTTCCATGTGGCATAGCCAAGATTGACAGTGCCAGACTTGGGAGATAGGGTATGCTTAGGAGAAGGAATAGAAGTTGGCTTGTGAGAATCCGCAGGCTCAATCTTTTCTTCTGACTTGTTTGACTGTTTTTGCTCATCCTTTTTAGAGGTTTTAGCTACATGTTCTTTAATATCCACATGCTCGGGCATTAAACTATCGGCTATGACTGATGTGGTGTCCTTCTTTTGTGATTGCTGTGTATCGTTATTAGCCGAATGCTCAGTAGCATTGCCTCCTTCATTTTTATTAAATTTATTCCAAGCAAACCATCCACCAAGAGATACGACTGCCACACATGCTATAGCAATGAGTTTGGTACTTATAGGCTTAGGAGAATCGGGAATGATAGTGTCGGTAGGAATACGTCCGTCGCCTGCATTATTTGAGAATGAGCTGTTGGCAGTTGAATGTATGCCATGCTCCAATATGTTCTGAAAGGAAGCGATGTCATTAGGTCGGCGGACGGTTTCCTTCTGCAATCCGCATATAATGGCATCCATAGTGTTCTGCGACACAGACTCAGGCAATGTCTTATAGATTTTGTGAGTACTCTGCTCCTCAGCATCACACGGGTCAACACCGCTAAGCATATAGAGCAATGTGGCAGCAAGCGAATAGATGTCGAGCGATGGAGAGAAGGTGCTGACGTTTTGTTTCAGTTGCAAAGGAGAATAACCCTTGGAATAGCCACGGATACCCTTGTCCTTTTTAGGCTTGCCATTGACGAAATACATAGCCTGACCGAAGTCAATCAATACAGGTTTTATGGTGTTGCCATGCCTAACCATCATGATATTATCGGGCTTGATGTCGAGATGCAGGATGTTGCGGTTGTGCAGATAGGCAAGAGCACTCGTAAGCGGCAAGATGATGCCTTTAGCTTGAGACTCCTGCAATGCCCCACAATGCTCAGCCACATACTGATAGAGCGACACATTGCCAAGATAGCTCATGACATAATACACTGTGTTGTTCTGCTCGAACACCTCGTTCACTGGCACTATGTTGTCGTGTTTGAGCGAGTGCAGAATCTCAGCCTCTGTCTTGAAGTCGGCTTTGGCACTTTTGAACGCCTGCTGGTTTTCTGCAGTCACCACAACATTGCCATTGGCATCGCGTGAGCAAATCTTGCCCATAAAAAACTCCTTGATGGTGAATGTGGCAGTCTGCGGAATGTTGCCCACCATGATTTGGGCTGTGGCACGATAGGTGATGCCAAAGCCACCACTATGCAATGGCTCTACTATAGTATAAAGAACGGCTCCTTTCAATGAAGAGCCGATATTTAGAGCGTTATGTATCATGTTGTTTATTTAGAAAGACAAAAACGTGTTCTACCAAGCACAAACTCCTGGTTTGGCTGGATATAAATAGAAGTGCCCTCGGCAATAGGTTTGCCAGAGAGATAAACAGGATTCTTAGAACGGTTGACAGTGAACAGATACTTATAGGAGCTGCCCACAGACTCAACCATTATAGTAATAGAGCGATGGCTGATGGTACGGTCGCCCTCAATCATGATGTCGGAAGGCGACTGCGGGTCGAACATACCAATGGTGTTGGCACCCAGATGCAGCACATGAAACTTATCCTTGTTGTAGAAATGCTTCTTTTTCTGCAACAGTCGGGCAATAACGCCCGAAGGAGTGCCACCAGTGTTCACAATAGGGTCGGTGACTGGATGGGACTCTCCTTGCTGTTGCGTTGCATCAGACTGTTGTTGTGTGGCACCATTGCCAAGATGAATTTCCTTCTGTGTGATATTCACTCCAAAAACATGTCCGCACTGCTGTTGCGGACATTTAAGTTTTACCACACATTCCTGCTCAGGCATATAGAACTTTACAACCTGTCCGCATTTGGGACATTTGGCTGCCATTACTTTTCTTTTATTATCTTCTGCCATATTGATATTCCTTACCAGCTCATTAGAACATTATCGTATAGTGACTTGGAAGTGACCAATTGCGGATGCTGCTTATTGTTATGAAGTTGCACATCCTTGTGTACATACTTAAACAATTCCATCACAGTAACCTTCTTGTCCTCGTTGCTGTCAGCCTTGCCACGCAATCCCTTGATGACACCATTTATGAGGAATCCCGAACCTACAAGTGGACTTTCTGCCGAGAGTTCATCAGCACGTGAGGACAGAAAGACAATATATCGTGGATTGTTCTTCACGATGTTCTTCCAAGAAATGCGGCTCATGTCCTTGGTGGTCATCTCTTTAGTGTTCATATTATTGACAGCAGTTCCTGAGAAGCAAGCGTCAATATAGCAAACAATGTCCTTAGCCTGGCATTTGTCCAATTCGCTGAACAGCTCATTATAGGCAAGCATCTTTGAGCCACCCGACACATAAGTACACATATAATTCTCTATGCCATGTCCGCTATACGAGAACACTATATGGTCGTTGGCATTGGCAACAGCCTTCACCTTACGGATGGCAGCAATGACATTGGCACGTGTGGCATTCTTGGATGTAAGCAACACCACCGTTGCATCTTTTGTTTTGTAGAGCATTGCAAGACGCTTGGCATCTTTGGTAGACTGGGTAAGGTCGTTCCGGTCGCCCTCATAGTTTGACACGCCAGTAATGATGGCATACGTTTTCTGAGCCTCTGCCGAGATACACAGCAGGAGCATAATAATGATAGTGGTGAATAGTCGTTTCATTTTTCTGTCGTTTTAATACATTATGCATGGGCTTTACACCTACTGCACATTTGATTTTTAAATTCTATTTCAGAGAGAGGTTTAGAGCAACAAGGACAGGTGAGTTTGTTGGAATACTTGTTGCTGAAATCCTTTAGTTTCGAGTCCTTGCCCAAATAGATATTGATGATAACCTGTAAAAGTGCCGTGAATAAAGCAGTTACTGCTACACCATACACCTTCTGGTTGAAAGGAAGAAGCAATGTAAGTAAAAGACCTATGACTGCCGAGATAATACCCGGCAAGAATCTCATCATATTTTTCTTTTGTATCTTGGCATCTATCTCAGCCTTCTCCTTCAAAGCCTTGTCGTGAATACGAAGAACATATTGAAACTCAGCCTTGTAATTTTGGGGATCATCCTCAACAACATGGTGGGCAAAGAAAGTGAAACCCATACTTGTCTGGTCGGCAAGGACGACACGAGTAAACTCTGTGATGCTCACCTTCTTGATTTGAACAAGCTCGTCGTTGTCGTCAATGATATAAGTGCCGTTGGTGGAATTAAGGTCTTCAAGAGTCCATTGTCCACTGTCCGATACAGTAATCTTGGCATGTTGTCGGCTCACTCTCGAATTGTTGATAGGGAACTTCTGTGTTCCCTCCTTACCGATAATAACTTCTTGCATAACTATTTTTTTAGAGTTGTGCTACTACTTCTGTTCACCATATCCTTATATTTTTTAAGCAATGGCTTGGGAAGTTTGAGTGTTACTGAATTTTTAAGGCAATCGGACAGTACAAGGTGCTGTTTGAGAACATTGATGTCGTAGAGGAACATCTGGTTGATGATAACGCTACGTCCAAGGCGTATAAACGGACTCGTCGTTCCTTTGGGGTAAGCCTGCGACAACATAGCCTCAATCTTTGAGATACCCAACGACAGCACTGTAGAAAGTCCACCGATATAACATATTTTGGTGTAATTGCCGTCTGCCATGATATATGCGATATTATCGACAAACAATATAATCATCTCGTCGCGATTGTTGATACAAATCTTTTTCATAAGTTTTATGATTTAAAATACCAAATCTACTATTTTCATTGTCTCCTCTAAATCTTTTTAATAAACGCGCTCGGTATATATGCAGTTGTCACCATGCATATTCCGTCGAGTTCCACCACAACTCTTTGTTGTCCTGCCACGCGAGCCACTCGCCCCACGATGCCTTTGAAATCCCCTTCTATGATGCGCACAAGGTCACCGTTGCGGTAATGGCATTGGTCGGGGTGTATCAATCTGATATGTTCGTTGTCGATTGATGTGATGCGTATGAAATTCATCATTGCGTTGTAAGGAATAATAAGAGGAATGTTTTTGCCGTCGTTTTTGGTTCGGAAATGGTCGAAATAAAACGATATGAGGTTTTTTGTATTGGTCTTGTCGCTGATAGACTTTACAATGTGGTCTATCGTTTCTAATTTTGAGTAGACGAAGAGTAGACTGTGGAGCATTGGGGTGGTGACTCGTCGGTTGCGACCGTTGATGTTGCGAATGGTGTAGCGTACAGGCATGTACACCTCTATGCTTTCTTGGGTAGATAGAACGTCGTGGGCTTTTAGCACTCTACCGTAGGTGATACGCAGCACGAACCAATGCTTGTCGGGATCTTTACAGAATCGTTCTTGCGCCTTTGGCAATTCGTTAGTCACGGGATTTTTGTTGTGTATATTGTGTTGATTGAAGGACATTTTCTACCGACACCCCTGTATGTGATCCATAGGCTTCGGGGATGACATTGGAGGTAAGTCCAATGTAGGAGGATTGGTTCCGCCTCGTCGGATTTTTGCATTAGACAATGCACTCATGAATAGACACTGTTTATGAGGTCTATATGTTTGATATGTAAAGATAACGTTAATTAATTGGATGTGTTGAAAGGTGCAACAGATGTTAACGTCTACAACAAAATTAATATATTTTTTAAACTTTGACAAGAAAATGAAAGGGAAAAGCGATAAAAATACAATATTTAACAAACGAGGTTTTGTGAAAATATACAGAAATGTATTATTTTTGTGAACCGAATTGGCATTTTTCATGAACAAAATGTAATATCCGTGTTCAAACTGCATTTTTAACATTTTGCGAGACTATATTTGTATTAGATAGATTTTAATAGATGTTAACAAGAAAGTCGGCTTTATTGAGCAAATATTTGTGTAGGATAAAGGGGCGCATATACAATAAAGTCTTTCCGTAAAATCTTTAGATTTTTATCGTGCGCATACGCATATCTGCACGATAAAAATCCAAAGACGTTCAAATTTGGACACGTCGCACTCTCTCGCCCCACGCTTGTTGTACGTTTCGATAACGCTCTTCTTTTCACTGTCCCAGTCATTGGTTATAAATTTCTCCGAAAGGAGTGATTTTGTCAGATTTTATGTTTACCTTTGCCATATGTTAGATATTCTTTATTTGAGTTTTAAGCAGCACTAAGGTGAGTGAATTTTCTGACATATGCAAGCATTGGGTAATTTATTGTTATCCAATGACTTGCTTTCTTGTAAAAATAACAAGTCTGCTAATTTAAGGATGATATGGAAACTAAATTGAAATTGGTTTATAAGATTTTGCGATGGGGATTGGCGTTGTTTTTTAGCAGCACAATTCTCGTTGTCGTTGTTTATCGTTTCGTGCCAGTATACGTTACTCCATTGATGGTGATACGTTGTGTGGGACAGATAGCAGACGGAAAGTCGCTCACGATGCACCATAAATGGAAGCCACTTGACAAGATTTCACCGTCATTGCCTATTGCTGTGATGGCGAGCGAAGATCAACGTTTCCTTCTGCATCATGGTTTCGACTTTGATGCCATACAACAGGCTGTAAAACGCAACAAGCAAGCAGCAAAGCATAAGTATGGAGCAAGTACAATATCGCAACAAACAGCCAAGAATGTATTTCTGTGGCCTGGCAGAAGTTGGGTGCGCAAGGGATTTGAGGTGTATTTCACGGCTCTTATTGAAATGTTGTGGGGGAAGCATCGTATCATGGAGGTTTATCTAAACTCAATAGAGATGGGTGATGGTATTTATGGTGCAGATGCTGTTGCTAAGTATCATTTTAGTAAGACGGCAGAAGAGCTCACTCGTTCAGAGTGTGCTTTGATTGCTGCTACGTTGCCTAATCCGCGTAAGTTTGATAGTAGTAATCCTACAGCCTATTTGCGTGCGCGTCGCGGAAAAATTGAGTTTGAGATGAAGTTTATGCCGCTTTTTCCGAAAGAAGGAGAGGACTATGATCCATCGACTGCATCGGGTGGAATTTACAAGAATAATTAGTTTTGTTGATAAACGTTCAATAGTCTCAATAAATACTTTGTAGTATTGCATTTAAATACGAATAAAAAATAGTGGATACTCTTCTTAAATCATTGAACCCCAATCAGCTTGCAGCTGTAGAATATACCGATGGACCAGAACTTATTATAGCTGGAGCAGGGTCTGGCAAAACCCGAGTCTTGACGTATAAGATAGCATATCTCTTGCAGAAGGGACTTGCCCCGTGGTCTATACTTGCTCTTACCTTTACAAATAAGGCAGCACGCGAGATGAAGAGCCGCATCGCTGACCTTGTCGGTGAGGAGCGTGCGCGTTATCTGAATATGGGTACGTTCCATTCTGTATTCCTGCGCATACTGCGTGCTGAGGCGGAAGCCGTAGGCTTGGAGCGCAACTTCTCAATCTATGATGATAGCGATTCGCGTGCAGTTGTAAACTCAATTATTAAAGAACTGAAACTTGATGATAAGCAATACAAGGCATCTTCCGTTTTGGGACGTATCGGGGCGGCAAAGAATAGTTTGGTTACACCAGATATATATATGTCCGATCCACATCTTGCGGAGCGCGATAAGGTTTCGGGTATGCCCAAAGTGGGACAGATATATGCTCTTTATGCCGCACGTTGCAAGGCTGCCAATGCAGTCGACTTCGACGACATGCTTCTCTTTACCTATAAACTCTTTGCAGATAATCCGCAGATTGCGCAAAAATATGCAGAGCGATTTAGTTATGTTCTTGTAGACGAGTATCAAGATACAAACTATGCTCAGCAGTCAATATTGACCCTCCTTACTAAGGAGCGACGCAATATCTGTGTTGTTGGTGATGATGCGCAGAGTATCTATGCTTTCCGTGGCGCAAACATTGATAATATTTTAAAGTTTCAGAACATATACGAAGGTGCACGCCTCTTTAAGTTGGAGCAGAATTATCGTTCTACACAAACTATAGTGAAGGCTGCTAATAGTGTCATTATCAACAATCAACGTCAAATACGTAAAGATGTGTATAGTGAGAATGGCGATGGTGAAAAGGTACATTTGAATATAACTTATTCAGACAAGGAGGAGGCGAGCGTAGTATGCAACGAAATTCGGCGTTTGCATAACCGTTATGGTGTGGCGTATGGTGACATCGCTGTGCTATATCGCACCAATGCGCAGAGCCGTTTGTTTGAAGAGGAATTTCGTCGGCAGGATACCTCATATCGCATTTATGGTGGTATGAGTTTCTATCAGCATAAGGAGATAAAAGACGTGATAGCCTACTTCCGTTTAGTAGCCAATCCGAATGATGAAGAGGCGTTGAAGCGTGTTATCAATTATCCGAAGCGTGGCATCGGCGATACGACAGTGTCAAAGCTTATCGCTGCATCGCGCGATTGTAATGTCTGCTTGTGGAACGTTGTCGGCAATCCGAGCATGTATAACGCAGGGGTGTCGGCTGCAACGGAGAAGAAGGTGCAGGGCTTCTATTCCATGATAGACGAGTTTATACGCGACAATAATACAACCGATGCATACGTATTAGGTAAGGCCATCTTGGAGAAGTCGGGTTTGAAACAGGAATTGGCTGCTGATAAGTCGATGGAGGGGATGGAGCGACAGGATAACATAGAAGAGTTTATGTCGGGTCTGCACGACTTTGTTGACACTAAGCGTGAGGAGGGTTATAAGGATGAAGTGTATATCGCCAACTTCCTTCAAGAGGTAGCTCTACTTACAGATAGCGATGAAGAAAATAGCGACGAAGTTTCTTCAGGTGAACGCGTCTCGCTGATGACAATACATGCGTCAAAGGGTTTGGAGTTCAACTCTGTTTTCGTTGTAGGTTTGGAGGAGAATATCTTCCCGAGTCCGCGCTCAAGCTCATCGCTCAGAGAGTTGGAGGAGGAACGTCGTTTACTGTATGTAGCCATAACACGTGCCGAGCAGCGTTGTTTCTTGTCGTGTGCAAAGAGTCGTTATCAGTATGGCAGTATGATGTTCAATGAGCCAAGTCGTTTCTTGAAGGAGATTGATAAGCAGTATTTGATTGTTGAGGGTAATGTTGGAGGTTTTCAGTCGCCAGCTCAGCAATATTCACAGCGTCCAGAGTCTCCGTTGCGCAGTTCGCATCAGTCTTCAGCGCCTTCTGGATTTCGTCGCATATCTACCGCTACATCGCAGTATCGGCAGATGTCGACTACGCCTCAGCGTACACAGAGTGAACTTTCTGCTAAACAAACGATACATGTAGGTGCGCGTGTTGAACATCAGCGCTTTGGTATAGGCAGCGTGATAGCCGTAGAAGGAGTGGGCGAGAACGAAAAGGCTACTATAGAGTTTCAGAACGCCGGAACCAAGACTCTGCTCATGAAATTCGCAAGATTGACAATTTTGAAGTAGGAAAAACAGAATAGTATTGTGTATGTTTGGAAAAATTACTACCTTTGCAATCGATTACACACTAATATTCATTTAATACAAATTTTATGATTCTTCAAAATTTGCAAAACGATTTCAAAGGTTCTAATTGGAAGCGCGAAATCGACGTGCGTGATTTTATTCAGTCTAACTACGAGGCTTATGACGGTGACGAGTCGTTCCTTGTAGGTCCTACAGAGCGTACAAACCATCTTTGGAATGTGCTTTCAAAGATGTTCGAGGTGGAGCGCGAGAAGGGCGTTTACGACGCAGAGACAAAGTTGCCTCAGAGTATAGACACTTATGGTGCCGGCTATATAGATAAGGATAGCGAGGTGGTGGTTGGTCTGCAGACTGATGTGCCATTGAAGCGTGGTATCTTCCCGAAGGGCGGTATCCGCATGGTGGAGAAGGCTCTGAAGTCTTACGGCTACGATCTTGATCCTGCAACAAAGACTATCTTTACAAAATATCGCAAGACACACAATGAAGGCGTATTCTCGGCTTACAATGATGATATAAAGGCTGCACGCCATGCTCATATCATCACCGGTTTGCCCGACGCTTATGGTCGTGGACGTATCATCGGTGACTATCGTCGTATAGCTCTTTATGGTACAGCAAACCTTATTGAGGAGAAGAAGCGTTATTTCAAACGTATCGATATTCAGGAGTTTACAGAGGAAATCGTACGCCATCGCGAGGAGGTTTCTGAGCAAATCCAGGCTTTGAAGCAGTTTGAACGCATGTGTGCTGCATACGGTTTCGATGTTACCAAGCCTGCGACAAACGCTCGTGAGGCAGTGCAGTGGACCTACTTCGGCTATCTCGGTGCGGTTAAGGACCAGGACGGTGCTGCCATGTCGCTCGGTCGTGTCTGCGCATTCTTGGATATCTACATCCAGCGCGACCTTAAGAACGGCACACTCACAGAGCAGGAGGCTCAGGAGCTTATCGACCAAATGATTATGAAGTTGCGCATCGTACGCTTCCTCCGTACACCTGAGTACAACGATTTGTTCTCTGGCGACCCGATCTGGGCTACCGCTTCTATTGGAGGTATGGGTATTGATGGTCGTTCGATGGTTACAAAGACCGACTACCGTTTCCTCCATACACTTTACAATATGGGACCGTCACCAGAGCCAAACCTCACTGTGCTTTGGAGTGAGCACCTACCTGAGGCATGGAAGAAATATTGTGCAAAGGTAAGTATCGACACAAGTGCTATCCAGTACGAGAACGATGACCTTATGCGTGCTGACCTCGGCGACGACTACGGCATCGCTTGCTGCGTGTCGCCAATGAAGATTGGCAAACAAATGCAGTTCTTCGGTGCTCGTGCAAACCTTGCTAAGTGTATGCTCTATGCTATCAACGGCGGTCGCGATGAGATGTCGGGCGAACAGATCGCTCCGCGTTTTGCTCCTATCACTGGCGATTACCTCACATATGAGGAATTCATGCCTAAATTTGAGCAGATGATGCGTTGGTTGGCAAAGACTTACGTCAATGCTCTGAAAATCATTCACTACATGCACGACAAGTACGATTATGAGGCATTTGAAATGTCGCTTCACGATGGCGACGTAGAACGCACACGTGCTACAGGTATCGCAGGTCTGTCTATCGTTGCCGACTCTATTGCTGCAATGAAGAACTGTCGCATCCGCATCATCCGCGACGAGAGCGGTCTTGCTGTCGACTATAAGATAGAGGAGGGCGAGTATGTACCATTCGGTAACAACTGCGACGAGACAGACGAGATAGCAGTGTCGCTCACAGAGACATTCATGGAGTATCTGCGTCAGCATCGTACATACCGCGATGCTATTCCGACACAGAGCTTGCTCACTATCACATCGAACGTTGTGTACGGACGTAATACAGGTGCTACACCCGATGGTCGTGAGAAGGGCGTTCCGTTCGCTCCGGGTGCAAACCCGATGAACGCACGCGATACCAAGGGCGCTGTGGCAGCTCTCGCTTCTGTTGCTAAGTTACCGTTCCAGCACTCGCGCGATGGCATTTCTTACACATTTGCAGTCGCTCCGTCAGCTCTCGGCAAAACAAAGGAAATGCAGGCAGAGAACCTCACCCACTTGCTCGATGGCTACTTCACACCGACCGGTGGACAGCACATCAATGTGAACGTGTTCGATCGCGACCTCTTGCTCGACGCAATGGAGCATCCGGAGAAGTATCCGCAGCTCACCATCCGAGTCAGTGGTTATGCTGTGAACTTCGTGAAGCTCACACGCGAGCAGCAGCTTGACGTGCTTTCGCGTACAATCAATCTCGGAATGTAATTCCGGAGGAATATAACTGTTGAATATAAGAGGCTGTGGTTTCTACGACGTGGAAGCTGCAGCCTCATATTGTTAAAATCAATATTTTTCCTTTACAGGTTTTAAACCAAAAGCTCTGCGCTGCGTCATAATATCAAAACAAAGATGCTATGGAAAAAGAAGAACAGTATATATACGATCGTTACGGTAAGCAGAACCCGTTTACTGTGCCCGACGGCTATTTCGATAGTCTGCGCACAGGACTTATGCAACATGCTACAACTACCACAAAAGCAATTCCTTTTTGGAAGCGTTGGCGAGGTTATGTGGCTGCGGCATGTTTGGTGGGTGTGGTTATTGTTGGGCTTGCTACCTATTGGGGCTTAAAAACGACAGACGTTGCCGATACACATGTGGCTGTTGCCGGATATGCTACGGTCGATGATGACTTCTCTGACGATGAGTATGCCGATTATACAATGCTCGATAATGACGATATATATTCGTTTTTAGCAAATAATTAGAATCATTATAGTAACCGATTTTAAAGATATAGATACAATGATAGCACTTTTTTGTAAGAATGTACGTAGCGTGTTTGTGTTTTTGGCTATAGCTGTGTTTTGTAGCCAACCAGTCAATGCGCAGAAAAAGCGAGCATTCGACCCCGTAAAATTTGAAGCTGATCTGGAAAAATTCATAGCTTCCGAAGTGGAACTAACCCCCGCTGAAGCTTCCGAGTTCTTTCCTGTTTATCGCGAAATGCGTAAGAAACAGTTGGCGTATTTTAGGAAAGAGCGTTGCTTTAGAAAAGTGGATACCAAGGACGCGAAGGCTTGTGCAGAGGCAATACGTAAACGCGACAAGAATGAGGTAGAGTTGAAGGTACTTCAGAAAAACTATCATGAGCGTTTTCTGACCATTTTACCAGCCACGAAAGTATTTAAGATATTGAAGGCAGAGCGAAAGTTCCATAGACAATGCTTTAGAAAGGCAAAACCACAGAAGAAATAAAAACTGTAAAGTAAAGGAAAAGAATAGTAAAAAGAAGTGATGGGTAGATATTTTGTAGAGTTTGCATACGACGGAACCGACTATCATGGCTGGCAGATACAGCCCAATGGCAATTCGGTGCAAGAAGAATTGCAGAAAGCCTTGTCCACAATATTGCGTCAGTCGATAAGCGTTGTAGGTGCAGGACGTACAGATACCGGCGTACACGCACGTCGGATGACGGCACATTTTGAGACCGACACTGAAGTTGATTGCATCCAGCTGGTGTACAAGTTGAACCGCTTGTTGCCACGCGATATTGCCGTCCGCTCGGTATTCCCCGTTGCCGGTGACATGCACGCACGCTTCAGTGCTACGCTCCGTACATACCATTATTACATACATACCTCGAAAAATCCGTTCTTGCGAAAGTATTCTTGCGAGATGCACTATGATCTCGACTTCGATTCGATGAACAAGGCAGCTGGCTATTTACTTGAAGTGGAGGATTTTGGGTCGTTCTGCAAGGCTCATAGCGATGTGAAGACCACTCTTTGTGATGTGTCTGAAGCCGTATGGGTGCGCGATGGTGAGAATGCTTGGCATTTCCGCATATCTGCCAATCGCTTCTTGCGCAATATGGTACGTGCCGTAGTGGGCACACTTATAGAAGTGGGTCGCCATCGGCTCACGCTTGAGCAGTTCCGCGAGGTTGTTGCCAGTGGCAATCGCTCGTCGGCAGGTGAGAGTATGCCCGGTAACGCATTGTTCCTGGAGGATGTAAAGTATTAATATTTAGAATTCTAATATCTCACCCCTACAACATTTTTCCTTTTCTTATGTGGCTAATATTAGCATTTTGCTCAGCAGCACTGCTGGGCTTCTATGATGTATGCAAGAAGAAGGCATTGCTTGATAATGCTGTTCTGCCAGTGCTGTTTTTGAACACCGTAATCTGTTCGCTTATATTCATTCCGTTCATTGTTCTCTCGTTGGGCACAAGTGTGCTCGACGGTACTGCTTTTTATGTAGAGCCGAGCACTTGGGCAGAACATAAATATATTATTCTGAAAGCGTGTATAGTGTTGTCATCGTGGGTGTTTGGCTATTTTGCAATGAAACACTTGCCGATAACCATCGTTGGACCGATCAATGCAACGCGCCCGGTTATGGTGCTTGTGGGTGCGATGCTCGTCTTTGGCGAGCGTTTGAACGTATGGCAGTGGATTGGTGTGCTCTTGGCGATTGTTTCATTCTTTCTGTTGAGCAGAAGCGGTAAGAAAGAAGGTGTTAATTTCTCGCATAACCGTTGGATATTCTTTCTTGTTGCAGCAGCCATACTCGGTGCCGTGAGCGGTTTGTACGACAAGTACCTCATGGCTCCGCCTGCGGATGGAGGAGTCGGCTTAAGCAGAATGGTGGTGCAGAGTTGGTACAATATCTATCAGTTGTGCTTGATGGGGGTTACGATGTTTGCTATATGGTACCCGACACGCAAGAAAACTACTCCTTTCAAGTGGCGTTGGAGCATCATTCTGATAAGTGTGTTCCTAAGTATTGCCGACTTTGTCTATTTCTACGCTTTGAGCTTGCCGGGTGCAATGATATCTATCGTGTCAATGGTGCGTCGAGGTAGTGTGGTAGTGAGCTTCTTCTGTGGTGCGATGCTCTTTAAGGAGAAAAATCTGACAAGCAAGTTGGTTGATATGCTGTTTGTTATACTCGGAATGCTATTCTTGTATATAGGTTCGCATTAATTGAATTTACGTTTTTTAGTAATTACATTATTCGGCAATCCAATATAAAGTGTTAACTTTGTAGGCAAATCGTAATATAACAAGACAATATCTATGGCACGAAATATATTTAAAGGACTTGGTGTAGCACTTATAACGCCATTCACCTCAGATGGTAGTGTTGATTTTAAATCGTTGACCTGTTTGGTGGAACATCTGATTGATAATGGCGCAGACTTCCTCTGTATCCTTGCCACGACGAGTGAGGCTCCTTGCTTGTCGGCATATGAAAAGGAAGAGGTGAAAAAACATGTGATTGACATCAACCGCGGACGTTTGCCAATACTTATGGGATGTGGTGGCAACAATACAAAGGCTATTGTTGACGAACTGAAGAATAGTGATTGGCGTGGCATAGATGGTGTGTTGAGTGTTTGTCCGTATTATAACAAGCCCTCGCAGGAAGGTCTTTACCAGCATTTCAAGGCAATAGCAGAGGCAAGTCCGCTGCCGGTTGTTCTTTATAATGTACCAGGACGTACCGGTGTGAACCTTAAGGCAGATACTACAGTTCGTTTGGCTAACGATTGTGAGAATATCATTGCAATCAAGGAAGCCAGCGGCAGCTTGGAGCAAGTTGACGAGATTATAAAGAACAAGCCGGCTCGTTTCGACGTGATTAGCGGTGACGATGCTCTCACGTTCTCTATGGTGGCGAGCGGGGCTGCCGGTAGCATATCCGTTATAGGCAATGCCTTGCCCAAGGAAGTGTCGCGTATGATTCGCTTAGAGTTTAACGGTGAGTATGAGGCAGCACGCACAATACATCATCGTTTCACCGAGTTGTACTCGTTGCTCTTCATTGATGGAAATCCGGCAGGTGTGAAAGCACTGCTGCATGAAATGGGATTTATAGAGAACGTGTTGCGTCTACCGCTTGTTCCGACACGTATCACAACTCTTCAGAAGATGACAGAGATACTGAAAACTCTGAAAATATAACTCACAGCATTTTGCTGTACGAACATTAACGTGGTTTGACACACAAGGCTATCATATTTCCTACGCTATGCATAGTGTTGTTAGCAATCTTTCTTGTTAATATCTTTTACGGAGCAGTTAAAATACCAGCATCCGAAGTGTTAGGAATATTAAAAGGAGACATTGCTTCCAACGTCTCATGGCAGTACATAGTTATGAGCTATCGCTTTCCGCAGGCTCTTACGGCGTTGCTTACGGGTAGCGTGTTATCGGTATGTGGTCTGATGTTGCAAGCTATATTCCGCAATCCGCTTGCCGACGCTTCTATTCTTGGCATAAGCAGTGGAGCCGGATTGGGCGTGGCTTGCGTTATGCTGTTGTTCGGTGGAGGCTTGTATATAGGCGGTTTGTCGTTTGGAGGGTTCGCTGCAGTGTTTACTGCAGCTCTTTCGGGCGCATTGGCTGTCACGTTTATAATGCTTTTTCTTTCAAGTGTTATTCGTAATAATGCCTTGCTTTTGGTAGCTGGCGTTATGCTCGGTTATGTCACGTCATCTGTGGTTATGCTCTTGAATTTTTTTGCGTCGGCTGATGGAATACGAGCTTACGTCCAATGGGGAATGGGCAATTTCTCGGGCGTATCCGAAACGATGTTGCCATTATATGCTGCTGTTTCCATGATTTGCATAGTTGTCTCATCCCTACTTGTGAAGCCCTTGAATCTGATGCTTATTGGAAGTAGATATGCAGAGAATTTAGGAGTAAACATAAAGCGTTTGCGGACGACGATACTGTTGCTGACAGGAATAATGACCGCCTTGTCAACATCTTTCTGCGGGCCGATAGCCTTCATTGGCTTGGCTGTTCCGCATCTGGCTCGCTTATTGTTACGTACAGACGATTTCCGGCTTATTATGCCAACCACAATCCTTATTGGTGCCTTGGTCGCCTTACTGTGCAATTTCGTATGCGTACTGCCAAGCAATGGCGGAATACTGCCGCTGAATGCGGTGACACCATTCTTGGGTGTACCAATAATATTATCTGTAATATCAAGAAAAAGCTACTCGTTATGATCGAAACAGAACGTATTAAACAGCTACGTCAGTTGCTGCATGAATATAACCACAACTATTATGTGCTGAATATGCCCACGGTCACCGACCGTGAGTTCGACGATTTGATGCATGAATTGCAGCAGCTTGAAGAAAAACATCCTGAACTCTACGACTCCAATTCGCCGACACAACGTGTGGGTAGCGATCTTACACAGGGCTTCGCGCAGGTCGAACATAAATATCCGATGCTCTCATTGGCTAATACATACAATGAGCAGGATGTGCAGGATTGGTACGAGTCGGTTAAGCGTGGACTTGAAGGCGAGGAGTTCGAGGTATGCTGCGAGATGAAGTACGACGGATTGTCGATATCGCTCACATACGAGAATGGACGTCTTGTCCGTGGTGTCACACGTGGCGATGGAGTGTATGGCGATGACGTGACAACTAATGTGAAGACTATCCGTTGCATACCGCTTGTGCTCAATGAGAACGTTGCATACCCGGAGGCGTTTGAAATTCGTGGCGAGATACTTATGCCGTGGAGCGTATTCGACAATCTGAATGCAAAACGTGAGGCAGCAGAAGAACCATTGTTTGCCAATCCGCGTAATGCAGCAAGTGGCACATTAAAGAGCCAGGATCCACGCCTTGTGGCCGACCGTCATCTTGATTGCTACCTCTACTATCTGCTTGGCGAAACTCTACCCTCCGACGGACACTATGAGAACCTGGCTGAGGCTGCGAAGTGGGGATTTAAAATCTCGCAGGGTATGCGTAAGGTAAAGACTCTTCAGGAGATCTACGACTTTATTAATTACTGGGATGCAGAACGCAAGAACTTACCCGTGGCAACAGACGGAATAGTGCTAAAGGTGAACTCTATTCGTCAGCAACAGCACTTGGGATACACGGCAAAGTCGCCACGTTGGGCTATCGCTTATAAGTTTAAGGCAGAACAGGCGGTTACACGTCTGGAAAGCGTGTCGTTCCAAGTGGGACGCACCGGAGCCGTAACACCGGTGGCTAACATGGATGCAGTGCGACTTGCCGGTACAATGGTCAAGCGTGCCACGCTTAACAATGAAGATTTTATAAAGAATCTCGGTTTACACATCGGCGACTATGTATATGTTGAGAAGGGGGGCGAGATTATCCCCAAGATCGTAGGCGTTGATGTGACGAAACGCTCTGCTGAAGCACAGCCGGTAGAGTTTGTCGATTGCTGTCCTGAGTGCGGCACTCCGCTTGTGCGTTACGAGGGGGAGGCTGCGTATTATTGTCCGAACGACACGGGATGTCCGCCACAGATAAAAGGACGCATCGAGCACTTCATTGCTCGCAAAGCAATGAATATTGACTCGTTAGGTCCCGAAACAGTTGACGACTACTATCGTCGTGGACTAATACATAACATAGCCGACCTGTATTGCATACAAGTGCAGGATATTAATGGCAGCGGTAATCGCGAGCGTTCGGCACGCAAGATAGTATCAAGCATAGAGGCTTCCAAGCAAGTGTCCTTCGAGCGCGTTGTCTTCGCTCTCGGTATACGCTTTGTTGGCGAGACATCAGCACGCCAACTGGCTCGCCATTTCAAAACGATGGAAGCATTGCAGAATGCTTCGTTGCAGCAGCTGATGGAGGTAGATGGAGTGGGAGAGGTGATAGCCAAGAGCATAGTGGCTTACTTCCACAATCCTGCAAACATAGCGATTGTCAACCGTTTGCGCGACTATGGTCTGCAGATGCAGCTTTCTTCTGAACAGATAGCAAGCGCAACGAACAAGCTCGAAGGTAAGAGCATAGTTATCAGTGGTGTCTTCTCCAAGCACAGTCGCGATGAGTACAAGGCTATGATAGAGCAGAACGGAGGCAAGAACGTCGGCTCCATCAGTGGCAAGACTTCCTTCATTCTTGCAGGCGAGAATATGGGACCGTCGAAACTGCAGAAAGCCGAAAAACTGGGCGTGCAGATAATAGACGAGGATACGTTCCTCAGTATGTTAGAGTAATAATGTAGAAACCATACATTCAGAATATGAAAATAGTAATAGGTATAGACGTAGGCATTAGCACTACAAAAATCGTAGGTATCAACGAGGAAGGCGATGTCGTGTCCCCAATCCGAATACGTGCTACCGATCCCGTCACCTCGCTTTATGGCGCATTCGGAAAGTACCTGCACGACAACCACATCCAGTTACATGATGTAGAGAAAGTGATGCTTACCGGTGTAGGCAGCGCATACATCAACGAGCCGGTGTACGGGCTGCCGACAGACAAGGCTGAAGAATTCCTCGCCGACGGTTTGGGTGCTCGCTACGAAACCCATCTCGACCGTATGCTCGTTGTCAGCCTTGGCACCGGCACATCCATTGTGAAGTGCGACGGCGACGACATCAAGCATATCGGCGGTATCGGTATCGGTGGCGGTACGTTGCAGGGCTTGTCGCGCCTGCTACTGAAGACCGACGATATAAAACAGGTGGCAGCGTTGGCAGAAGAGGGCGATCTCTCGCATATCAATGTGCTCATCAAGGATATCTGCACAAACCCTCTGCAAGGTCTTCCGATGGACGCCATCGCCTCATTGTTCGGCAACGCCAAGATGAATGCCTCTCGCGAAGACATAGCCCTCGGACTTATCTGGATGGTGCTGCAGTCAATTTGTAGCGCAACGATTCTCTCGTCGTTGGGAAGCGGTATAAAGGAGTTCGTGATGATAGGCAATCTTACGCTTCTTCCGCAGGTGCGCCATGTCTTCCCCGCAACCGAACGTCTGTACGGTGTAAAGTTCCGCATACCGCGTTATTCCGAATTCTGCACAGCCATTGGTGCTGCCCTGTCTTACCGCAACGTTCAAAGCACAACGCTTTAATACTCAATGTACGGACCTATCCGTTCAATGTCATGGCTGGAGAATTCTTTCATCAGTTTCAGCTCCGATATCGAACGGATATTTCCGCGCAAACGTCTGTAGTCGCTTATAGCGCGAGCCTGATAATAATTCAAGTACGGATGTCGCTTAAGTTGTGACAGCGTCAATTGGTTTATGCGCAATCTACGGATGCTACTCTCGTCAATACTGATGTATTTGACAGCATCCTCCGGGAAACCTTCTATTTCCAGCAACTGCTCCTTACTTACAAAACCGCCCAATTGGTTGCGGTACCTTACAATTTGTCGCGAGTAATAGCTGCCGATACCCGGTATCTTCATCAGTTCCGTAGTATCAGCACCATTTATCTCAATGTGTTCTCCAATGCGTATTTTAGGTGTATAGGCTTTACGTTCCACGTTCGGTGCGTTTTCGCCATTATCCGATGCGTATCGGCTGCTGCGTTCGTATCCTCGTTTGCGGTTTCTTACTTCTGCCAGCGAACTTGCAGGCAAGTAGTCCGCACCGATACGTATATACGGCTCCAAACGCTTGTAGTCCTTAACAGTCAGTCCATAGACATATGCAAAGTCCTCCTTGCATTGATACACACCGCCCCTCGCCCTGTACTTATATATATTGCGAACCTGCCAAGGACGCAACCCCAATTGAAGAAGTTGCGTACTGTCCGCAGTGTTCGGGTCGAAGTAAAACAACTTCGACCCTTTGTTCGTCTCTTCCACAGCATAACCTTGCCCGTCAGCACTCTCATGGCTTTCGTCCTTTACCGTGGCAGTCTCCTTTCTCTCCTCAATCTTGTTGCTGGTGTCATCAGTTAGCGACACCGCACCAAAGAAGATGATTGCAACCAACGCTAAAGAGCATAAGCATATAAAAGTGCGTCTGTCGGCTCTGGTCATATAGAAGAATTCTTTCAGAAACATTGTGGCGTATTATAAATGGGTTAGTCCTCCATCAATTTTCTGTAGCGACCCTTCTTTATTTCTTCATTTCCGAGTCTGCGAGCCTTGTTGATCTCGTAGTCCGAATAACTTCCCTCAAAGAAGAAAACCTCGCCGTCACCCTCAAAAGCAAGAATGTGCGTACATATACGGTCAAGGAACCAACGGTCGTGGCTAATCACTACAGCACAACCAGCGAAACCCTCAAGACCCTCCTCCAGAGCACGCAGCGTGTTCACGTCGATATCGTTAGTCGGCTCGTCGAGCAACAGCACATTGCCCTCCTGCTTCAGTGCCAACGCCAGCTGCAGACGGTTGCGCTCACCACCAGAAAGAGTCTCGCAGAGTTTGCTCTGGTCCGTTCCCGCAAAGTTGAAACGCGAGATGTAGGCACGCGCATTCACATCCCTGCCACCCATACGTATCGTCTCGTTACCCTGCGAAATAGTCTCGTACACCGACTTCTTCGGGTCAATATCCTTATGCTGCTGATCCACGTAAGCCAACTTAACAGTCTCTCCAACCTCAAACGTACCGCCGTCAGCATGTTCCAATCCCATAATCATGCGGAAAAGCGTAGTCTTGCCCGCACCGTTCGGACCGATAACACCCACGATGCCGTTAGGCGGAAGCATGAAGTTCAAGTCCTTGAACAGCACCTTCTCGCCGAAAGCCTTCTTCACATGCTGCGCCTCAATCACCTTGTTGCCAAGACGCGGACCGTTCGGGATGAATATCTCCAGCTTCTCCTCACGTTCCTTCTGCTCCTCACCGAGCATCTGCTCGTAAGCATTCAGACGAGCCTTACCCTTAGCCTGACGAGCCTTCGGAGCCATGTGTGCCCATTCCAACTCACGCTCCAATGCCTTGCGACGCTTCGAAGCCTGCTTCTCCTCCTGCATCATTCTCGTAGTCTTCTGCTCCAACCACGACGAGTAGTTGCCATGCCAAGGAATACCCTCACCACGGTCCAGCTCCAAAATCCATTCGCTCACATCATCCAGGAAGTAGCGGTCGTGAGTCACAGCGATAACCGTACCCTCATACTGCTGCAAGTGCTGCTCCAACCAGTCGATGCTCTCCGCATCCAAATGGTTCGTCGGCTCATCCAGCAACAGCACATCCGGCTTCTGCAGCAACAGACGGCACAGAGCCACACGGCGGCGCTCGCCACCCGAGAGATGCGTAACCGGCAAGTCGCCCTTCGGGCAACGCAGCGCAGCCATCGCGCGGTCCAGCTTCGAGTCCATGTTCCATGCGTCCGTCGCGTCAATGATATCCTGCACCTCCGACTGGCGCTGCATCAGCTTATCCATCTTCTCCGGATCACCATAGTACTCCTCCAGGCCAAACTTCTCGTTTATCTCCTCATACTCCTTCAGAGCATCATACGCCTGCTGCACCCCCTCCATAACGTTCTCCTTCACCGTCTTCGCCTCATTCAGCGGTGGGTCCTGCGGCAGATAACCGACCGAGTAGCCCGGACTCCACACCACCTCGCCCTGAGTAGGTTGGTCCAGTCCGGCTATAATCTTCATCAATGTCGACTTACCTGCACCATTCAAACCGATGATACCTATTTTTGCACCATAGAAGAACGAGAGATAAATGTCCTTCAATATCTGTTTACGATTCTGCGGGATGATCTTCGACACCCCAACCATAGAGAAAATAATTTTCTTGTCGTCTACTGTTGCCATTTTTATATAGAATGTTGAAAAAGACTCACTGTGATAAATAAGATTTAAGATTTACTTTTGCAAATTTAAAAAATATATCCGACAAATCAGCATCTTTTCATTAAATCACACCCTATTTTGCTTTCTTTTATATGAAACCCAATAAAATATTACAAAAAAGCATTGTGTTTGAAAAAAAAAATATTACCTTTGCAGTCGATTTGGAGGTTCCGTAGCTCAGTTGGATTAGAGCAACAGCCTTCTAAGCTGTGGGTCTTGGGTTCGAACCCCAACGGAATCACTTTGTGACCCCATGCGGGTCACATCGGAACAAAACAACGTCAAAGAGGATTCTACTTCGGTAGTATCCTCTTTGTTGCTTATATACAGTTAGTTACGAGCGAGTAACTTGAAATTCAGACAGTTATTTAGAGGACGAGCGTAATGTCTAATTAACGCAGCGGATTTGAACCAGGTGCTTTGATGATGACATAACGGGACACAATGATACATAAATGTGTGACACTTTGTGTGACACTTTTCTGAAATGTGTGACACTTTCTAAAAACGTGTGACACTTTCAGCCACTAAATAGCTGGAATTGGTAAAACTACCAATTAAAAATTGTTAAACTCCCATTATTCTCATCTTCTCCACTTATTTGTCCGCTGTACTAAAACCTACTTTAACGATGAAGAAGGAATTGGTAGAGGTCGTCTTCGACCGTAGAAAAAACTCCGAGAAGAGGGGTTACGGATTTTTGGAAGTGCAAGTTTATCTTGGACGTGCCACTCGTAAATACATTATGATTGGCAAGTATTCACCCGACGACTGGCAAGCAGCAGCAGCTTCGCCCGAAACACAAGCTCTGGTAGCAAAGTGTAAGAAAATCATTGCTGCGATGGACGTTCTTGATGAAGAGCGTACCTACGACAATTTCATGTATCACTTCAATGGCGAAGACAAGAAGCCTAAGGTGGAAGTAAAGGAGGAGCAGCCAAAAGAGCCGGAGAAAAGTGGAAAGAGCTTTCTCGACTTTATGGAGGAAGCTCTCGCCAATGAAGATTTGCGCGAAGGTACACGCAAGCACAAGATTTGTGCCATTGAAACCGTGCGCACATTCGGTAAACTCAACACCTATGGCGACTTGACTCCGAAGAACATCATCGCCTTTGACAACTGGCTGCATGATGGCACCCGTACCGATGTGACGTGTTATGGCTACCACAAGAAAATCCACAAGTGGGTTCGCCAACTTTATCAGATGGGCGAAATTCCACAGGATCCTTATCAAGTGGTGACGTTGAAGCGAGGCAAGTGCCGTGAACGTGAACCGCTCACCGAACTTGAACTGAAGCTCATGCGCAACTACAAGTTCGAGGGCAAACTTGCCAGGGTGCGCGACCTCTTCATCTTCGCAGCCTACACTGGTCTGTCGTTCTGCGACACACAGACCTTCGACTTCGAGAGCATGACGAAGAAGGAAGGCAAGATGTACTACATCGATGGCAGCCGTATCAAGACTGAAACGAAGTTCTTCACGCCTATCCTCTCTCCTGCGATGAAGGTGCTTGAGAAGTACGACTACCAACTGCCTAAGATAAGCAATCAGAAAGCCAACGACTACCTTCATGTGATACAGATGGAGCTGCACTTCAGGCAGAAGTTGACTTTCCACGTGGCTCGCCACTCCTTCGCTACAATGGCATTGGCTCACGACGTGCCTATAGAGAATGTGGCTCGTATGCTTGGGCACCAGGACATCAAGACCACACAGATTTACGCCAAGGTGCTGCGCACCACCATCGAGCGCCATGCCACAGCCCTGCAGCGTTCAATCAGCTAAGACACGATAGAATATCCCCTTTAGTAACTGCGACTTTCCCGACTCATGGAAGGTGGCAGTTATTTTTTCGCATATATAGCGCTGTCCTCTTATGTAGAAGAGCGCCCGTGGGTTTGGTATCGTGTCGGATAGGAATGAGAACGTGTATTTCTTCTTTCCGTCGATCTGATGCATGACACTGCGCATGGAGTTGGCAATTCCTTCGTTGAGACGCAATGTGAATGTTGATGTACTGAAGGCGAAGTCGTCAAATACCTCCACCTTATCTATTATAGGGTGCGGCTGTCGTCCTGCCGTTATATTGTTACCGCTCCAGAATCCGACATATATGCATGAGAAGTATTCCTGTCCGTTGTCCTTCTTTCCTTTTGATATTTCAAGACTCGCCCTTCCTTGTGCGAGGTCTCCGGCGTTGTAGTCCAGTGTCGGGTCTGCTCCGTTCGACTTCCGATTGTATGTGATTGTTCCGTATATGTCGTCAGCTTGGGTTATTGATCCGTTTGCGTCCTCTTTCACAACGGCGTTTTCCCCCATCTCTCCGCAGTCCAGGAAGAGCACGTTGCCGTACTTGTCGTCCGTTCCCTCTATCCATGCTGGCACGATTTTCAGTTCTATGTCTTCTGCGTCGTCACCTGCGTACATCGGTCCGAACTGGTTGATTGGCAGCAGACGGTTATAGTAGCGGTAATACTTGTTTCCATTGAGTTTCTTCACGTACACGGACTTGTAGCAGTACATCACAAAGTATGTGTCGTTCTCTTCGCAGTAGTAGAGGTTGTGTCCGGTGGATGCTGGCGGATAGCCTCGGTAGTAGCTCGTTAGGCTTCCGGTGTTAAGCGTGGTCTTGTACACTCCGCTCTCCTTCAGTGTCTTCACAGCATCAATGAGCGTGACCATGTCGGGGAACGACCTTGCCTTTTGTCTGTTCGCCCGTATGTACCAGTCACAGGTGTAGTAATCCCATAGCAGTGCGTTGTTGTCTGCATATCTGAGGTTGCATGAAGCCAGGTACTTCGATTCGTCCTCCTTAGACACCTCTGCTGTAAAGCTATCCACTACCTTATCAATGAGCACGTTTCCTGCCGTTTCCGCCATCTTGTTTGAGAAGTGGAATGAGATATTCTTGGCTTTGTGTGAGATGTCGAACTCACCGAAGAGGAAGTTTTCAAGCTGCTCGAAGAACTCCGTGAGCGTCCAGTGTGGCAGCGCTTTTGCAAAATTCCACATCTCCCATGAAGCCGGAAGTGTATTGCAGATGAGCAGGTATTTGTATTGTGATTTTTCTATTTCCGAGAAGTCATGCGTATACCCGATTTCCTTGCATATCTTCTTCAATATATATAATAGGTATGGCTGGAAAGTGTGCTCTTCCTTCGGGAACTCGAATCCGGTGACGGCGTGTGATCCTACAATGCAGGGGTTGTGTATGTTTCCAGAGTGGTTGTTCACCCACGGCAGCGGCACATATCCGAATCCGTAGATAAGTGAGCTGGAAGTGATTCCGGTTCGCTTTGCCGGGTATCCCAGTTGCAGCTCATTCAGATAGATGTCATCGAAAGTTTCGTTAAAATTCTGTTCACTTCTTCCCTCCAAGAACTGCGTTTTCACTTCTACGTCCGAAATCTCCGTGATAGTTATGGAGCCAGACTTCAGGAAGGCACCATCGCGTATGTCACAATCGAACGCCACCTTAGAGCTGGTGAAGTCAGCGCGATGTATGTGTCCAAAGATAGCGATATTCTCCGGGCATCCCTTCAATGGGAAGGTGATGGTCATGGTGTAGCTGTCGCTACCCGTAAACAGTCGGTTCTCGAAGATGAAGTCAAACGAAGTGTTCTTCTTCAGATAGGCTTGTTTGCCATTGATTGTTATTTGCATAAGCTGAATGTTGAGTTTTGAATGTTGAATTGTCGGCTGTGCCGATGATGAATTGTTCAATTATGATTTTCGTCTGCTCTTTGGTGACTTGTTTCTCATCAGCGTTTGGTATTCATCCTGCGCCTTCTTGATACCAGTGTCTCCGGTAACCGTGTTGACCGTGACGAACGGCTCCTCCAGTTTCTGCTGCAGTCGTAGCATAGTGTCCGCATAGTCTTTCATCGCCTTGGTATTCTGCACGATTGCCGCTGTAGCCAGCCCGTCCGAGTGCTGCTGCACGACGATCGGCTGCTGATTCGGTGTTGTATATGAAGCTGGCGCAATGGTCCGGCTCACATCATCGGCTCGTAAGGATCCGATGGTGTTAGTGCGCTGCGCATAGTCCAGGGCGTTGATAATAGGACGCGCAACAGGGTTGGCAAGCATCTCCTGCGAAGCCACCCATTCCCCGGCATGAACCACGCCTACTTCTTGGAACTTGGCACCTTTCGGAGTAAAGCCACCTTTGGCATAACCTTGGCTTTCACTCGCTTGCTGCTGCTTTTTTATTGCAGCAATCTGAATTGCTCCTGCAGCCACCGCCATTGCAGCAGCCACTGGTGCCAGGATATAACCCACAAGAGGAATTGCCGCTGCCGAGCCATACGCCGAGATGGCATTCTGTGCCGTCTGCGCCACCGCTTGTATCACCTGCATTGCAAACATCTTTTTGTTCGCTTCATTCTTTTTCTTTGCCAGTTCCTTCTGCTTCTGCTCCTCGAGCTTCTTCACCTTGTAGTTGTTACCCTCCGCTTGCGATATCTCCTTGTCATACCGCTTCTCGATGGCAGCAGTCTGTATCTCCAGTTCCGCCTGAATGAGTGAAGTCATGCCCGAAAATATTGAAGACATGCCCGATGTCAGCGTGTCAAAAGAGCCTTGCACCGCCTGTCCGAGGTCCGAGTTCAGCCACTCCGTGATGTCCTCCGTCATGTTTTCGAGGAAGTTCTTGCTCGTGTCGTTGTACTCCTGGCCGTACTTCTTCGCCAGTGCCACCTTTGCCTTTTGATACGCTTCCTCGATGCGCAGCTTTTCCTTTGCATCGTCGCCGGCTGCTTTTATTTCTTGGGCATATACTTCATCTAAAGCGGAAGAGTCCTTATCATACTTCTCTTTCTTCTCTGACTTGTTATCTCCGAAGTAGTCCTCTTTGATTTTGGCAAGCTCCTTCTGATGCTTCTTTTCGTTGTCCTCAACGGTCGTCTGATTACGCTTTTGGTTTTCAACGAGCTTATTCTGATAATTCTTCTGCGCTTGCAGCAGCTCCTTCGAGCCTTCCGTGTAGACCTTAGTCAGACGGCGCAGATGCTCCAACTCCATGAGTTCAAGCGCATCATCAAACGTCTTTTGGTCTACTTTTCCATCAATGTACCGCTGTTTCTCCGTAGCAACAAGCTCATTGTAATAGTCGTTCTCCTGCTTAGCCGACTGCACATTCTTGTCATCAACGAGCTTCTTCTTCGCCTCATAGTACGATGCTTCAGCCTCCATCTTCTGCTCCGTCGATGCCTTTTTGTTCGCCATGACCTTCTGATTATACTCGATATCAATTTCCGTCATGCGGTTCGTGTAGTCCTCGAAGTCCTTCTCACCTTTGGCGTATGCGATACGGTTGAGAGCTTGTTCCCTGGTCTTCCAGTCCTTCTCCTTCTTCAGCACGTCCTCGGTCTTCGTTTTCTTGTCGTTGGATCCAGGATTGAAGTCCGTGTCCTGCTTCGTCTCGGTCTGTTGCTTCTTCACCTCCTCCACGGCATCCTTCTTGATGTCGTCGCCGTACACGTCGGTAATCGCCTTTTCGCGTTCATCGAGTGCAGCGAGCTTAGCGTTAGTTTTCTCCAGTGCCCACTTGTGCCTGACTCTTGGACCGTTCGCAGAAACGACCGCCACGCCTCCGTATGCAGAAGGAAGATACTTGTCTTTCTCGGACTTTTTCACGTCCTCGTCCACTATCTTCTGCTGTTTCTTCTGCTCAATCTTAAGCTCTGCACGCTCCTTTCCTATCTCCTTCAGCTTGTCCTTGGCACCCTCAATCTCGTACTTTCGTATGAGCGATTTTATATAGTCGTCGAGCGCTTTCTTGTTCTCCTTGTACTTGCCAGTGGTGTCGTCCAGCTGTCCGTTGTATTCCGGAATGATCTTGTTGAGTTCGTCAATCGCCGTGTGTCTGTCCTTCAGCGACTGCGTTTCATCTCGAGCCACCGCAATAAGCGCATCAATCTTGTTCTTCTCGTCGATGATGCCTTCCTGCCCACGCTTTCTGATGTCCTGCAGGTCCTTTTCTGCTTGCGACACCTCCGTAATCTTCTTGTATAGCTTATACAGAACCACTCCGAGAGCGATGGCTCCGGCAGCTATCACACCATATCCGGACGCGAGCAGTGCACCCTGCTTTTTGAGGTCCGACATCAGCCATGACTGTCGCACCCAGTTGCCCTGCAGTTTGGCGAGCCCCATCTGAAGAAGCAGGTGTGCAGCGTGCAATGTGGCGACCGTGGTCTTGTATGCCGTAGTCGCAGCCTTTGAAATGACGAGCCACGCATAATGCGCCTTGAACGCTATATTGCTGGCGTTCACCGCTATCTTGTAAGCGATGAAAGCAGCAGTAAGAGTGGCGAGTGTACCTGCGTTCTCCTTGATGAAGGTGATGGAAGTGGACATGAACTTCAATAACAAAGTAGTGGAAGAAAGCACATGGCTCATAATCGGTTGCAGCTGCTCACCGAGTGCCACTGCCATCTCCGTCACACCCTTGCGAGCCTTGTCAAGTCCTGCTTGCACCGTAGTATTCTGCACATTGAACTCATTTGTGACAGACGTACCCTCCGCAAAAGCCTTAGTAGCTTCCTCCTGCTCCCACCGCACCATATCGAGGTTGCCAGCAAGAGCAGAAATCACCTGCGCAGCACGAGCACCATTCTCGCCCATATCCTTGAAGACTGGTGCCAGTACGTCGATGTTGCCCAATTCGTGTAGACGATCCAGCAACATAAGAAGTCCCTCGTTAGTGCTCTTCTTCAGCGTTTCGTTAAACTCCTTAGCATTAAGACCCGTAGCCTTGATGATTTTGTCGTTCTCCTTGAACATATCCATGATGACTTTGGAAACAGCAGTTGCCGACATCTCCACCGCCTGTCCCTAGCTATCCAGCACCGCAGCGAAGCCCATGATTTCCGGGATAGTCATCTTCGCCTGGGCACCCACGCCAGCCATGCGCTGTGTAAAGTTTGCGAGATAAGGAGCAGAAGCCGTGCAGTTCTGCGACAACTCATTAATAACGGAACCCACGGCAAGCAGAGCCTTCTCCGTGCCGAGGCGTTCCTCGTCACCGAAGATGTTTGTCAATTTTGAAAGAGTCAGCGTAGCCCCATCACCGAGGTCGTCCAAAGCCACATTGATTTGGTCGGCAGCTTTTACAAATCCCAATACATCCTCCTGCGATGTTTTGCCCAATCGACCCGCCTCCTGCGCCAACTTATTCAACTCCTCACGCCCCGTTCTGGTGTCTATCTTCTGGAACTCCTCGTTCAGATCCTCTACCTCCGAAGCGTTCATTCCGGTAAACTTGCGGACATTCGCCATCTCCTGGTCCATATCCGCGAAGGCACTCACCGCAGACCGACCGGCGAGGATGATGCCGGTTATAGCAGCCGCGATGCCTGCCAGCGCCGTCTGCCAGTCGTTGAGTTTTCGGTTCATGCGTTCCCACAAACTTTCATTCTCTCGCAGCTGCGAGTTGATGCTTGCAATCTCCGCCTTTACACGCTTGATAGCCTGGCATTGCTTGTTCCACTCCTCTGAACCACGCTCCAAGCCATTGAGGTTTCGTTTCAGCTGTACAAGCACCCTGTTCAGTTCCTTCGGCGATGCTTCATCAAGCCGTTGCAGAGCGTGCTCCACGCCCTGCGCCGCACTCTCAATCTGCGAGATTTGGCGATTGGTTTCCTTCAGCTCACGCTTCAGCTTCGTAAGCTGCTGCTTGTTTCCTGCTTTTGCAGCTTTCTCTATTGCATTTTCGAGGTTGGAAGCCTGCGCCTTGAGCTTTACAAGCATATCTTCAGCCTGTTTTCCGTTCACTGTCAGCGTTACGGTTGCGTTGGTATTAATTGATGACATACGTCTTTCATTTTTGAGGGTTAATTTAAGTGCAAAAATAAGCACCTTAAAATGGCTCTCAAAAGACGGATAATAAAGGATTTACGAGCGTTTCAGGCACCTGAAAGCCGAAGAAATCCTACCATTTTTAACGGCTTGTAAAATCAAACGTTTGATTTTCAAGTCGTTGCAGGGTTGTTAAGGGATGTGCCCTTAACCCCTCTTGATAAAGAGCCCCCGACCGCCCTGCATCGCCTGTCTGACACCTTGCCACTATCAATGCGGAATATGTAAACAAATATTAAAAACAAGTTGCTTTTATTCGTAAAAAGTGCCAAGTTTCGCAAAAAGCTGAATTTGCAGAAAAACACGCAAGCGAAAAAAAGAGCGAAGGTCTCGGCATCATCACAAACCGCCACGCCACGCCATTTAAGGCACGCAAGCGGAAAAAAGAGCGAAGGTCTCGGCATCACCACATTTTTAAGGCACGAAAGCGGACACTACAGGCAGAAAACAGGCGCAAAAAGCTCGCCACAGCACGCCCGAGCATCGGGCGGTAATGGGGCTGTGGTGAGGGACAAAAGGTAATTCGTCTGTCGGTCTTCAGCCGACATTAGACGAATTACCTTTTATCCCACACCTCTGCCGTACCTATTGAATAAGCGAGAGTGCCGCCTTACCTATAGCAATCTCGATTGCCATTGGTAAGACGGCTGTCTCGCATTGAAGAATATAGAAAGCGGAGCTTTACAAGGCATGAAGGCGCAGCCTTATAGGGACGAAAAGCTCTGCCTTACCAAAAGCGAATGGATGTGGAGAGGAGTGTAATGAAGTGGAAGTGCAGTGTGCAGGCTTGGCGGATGGAGTCAAGCCTACCACGGAACGGACACGCAATGGAACGGAACGCACATCCTTTCGCACCTCCAATAGAGACGAAAGGGGGCGGATACGGAACGGACGGTTACGGGAGTGTAGATAGCCGCTGCCTTTCGGCTGAAGGATTAAGCAGGGCGAAATGAAAGACTACAGAGCGCAGCTTCACGGACTCACGCGGAGAACAACGTAGCGTGTGTCCGCACCTTCTGAAAGTCAAAGGGTGCAACGCACTGTTTGACTTTATAAATAAATAAACAAGACATCTCTGATGTACCAGAGCCAAATGACATCTTTGATGTGGTGACGACGGACGGAATGCAATGACGTGGGGATGATGACGAGGAGGTCAGACAAGCTCGCCCTGAGGCGTTGCTTGTCTGGGTGATGCGGCATCATCCGCGGAGGCGCAGGCGTGTTCATTGTTCGGTGGCGAGGACCGGCGCAGCCGTGAAATTGTGGGGCGTGGAATGTAGTGGAGGGAATTTGGGCAGCTGTGGAGAAATGTGTGTGTTGCTTACCCCATGCCGTGACTCGCGTGCTCGCACTTTTCTCGAATGTATGGAGGACTTGTCGACAAAGGAGACGTGTCCTCCTCACATCCGAGAAAAAGAGTTGCGGCGTGGATCAGGGAAGTGGCATACTCTTTTCGGAACTGCAGACCAAATTGACGGAACGGAATGAACGCACACACAATTTCACTTAGCCATGCAATGGCTGGTCCTCGCCATCAAACAATGAACCGCCGGAGCCGGAGCCACGTCTTGGGGAGCTTGCGACCGAACAATAAATAGAGCGTGAAGGAGTGTGCGACTGAACGAAAGAATAAGCGTGATGGAGTGTGCGACTGAACGGAATAGCTATGACTGAGGGAGCCTGTGACCGAAGTGGGTGGGTCTGCCGGAGCTGCGGCGACGGATATAGGCTATGATGGCGACTGCCACTATAATGACCAGGAGGGCAATGCAGAGCTTTGCCGTGAATGGAACGGAGGTCTTTGACTTGGTGGTGTCGTGCGACTTGGCGGATGAAGACTGCTTCGCTGCTGCGAGGCTGTCTTCCACTTCTTGGTGGGCTACGGACTTCTCCTTTTCCTTATGGGAAAGGTGTAGTCCGTAGATTTTGAGCGTCTGCGGTTGACTGCGGACGGAGGGAGAAGACGCTCCTTGAGCTGATGGAGACGGTTTGCCGTGTGTGGGGTGTGATGCTGAGTACGGCTCGCCACGGACAAAGTCCGTAGCGTTGCCGTGCGAAGTGGAAGGCTTTGCCTTAAAGGAGGCGCTTGGGTCGCCCGATGGATAGCTGAAGGAGGAGTACAGAGGGGTTGCGGACGTGTCCGCACCCCCGAATACGACGACGCAGCTATCAAATGAAAGGGCGGTAAGGCGCTGTAGAGAACTGAATGAAAGATTCTGAGCGGATCGCCATTGAGCTTGCGAAACGGCGTTTCGCTCACTTTCATTGGATGATGATACTGTCTTTGTGCTCTTGCATGACAATACAAATGCACAAAGAATTAGGATAAGGATTTGTTTCATATCGTTTGGTTTAGATGTTGGCATACTCTGCCGTGGCATCGAATGATGGGCACGCCTTGGCAGCGAAGTCTCGGTGTCCTCGTATTTTGGCATTGGGGAACTGCACTCTGAGTTTACGAAGAAGTGCCACCAATGCGGATTTCTGCTCCTCCGTTCGAGTGTCCTTAGGGTATTTGCCGTCGGCTGTCAACCCACCGATATAGCAGATTCCTATGGAATTGGCGTTGTGTCCTTGGCAGTGCGCTCCCACTTGTGCGAGCGGTCTGCCAAGATGCACAGAGCCATCGCGGTAGATGACGAAGTGATATCCGATTGAGGCAAAGCCTCGCTGCCGGTGCCAGCGGTCGATGTCAGCCGTGGTGAAGTCCTTGCCTTCAGGCGTGGCAGAGCAATGGATTATAAGAAAATTTATGCTGCGCATAATTTTGAGTTTTGAATTTTGAATTGTCGGCTACGCCGATTTTGAATTGTTCAATGTTGAATTATAAGCCGAACTAAGCCTTTTTAAGCCTCTCTACGCCGTGGAAAATCGGGTGCAGATGGGCGGCATCTAAAAATGACTATTTCATTTTGTAATTTGCCCAACTTGTACTATCTTTGAATAAGATAGGCGGCATCTCAACAATAAAAATATGCAAGCATATTTTGTGTTGTCTTCGATTTGCACTATCTTTGCATAAGATAGGCGGCACTTCGGCACAATATTCAAGCAAGCTTGATATTCTGCTCTCAACTTGCACTATCTTTGCAGATGGCTATTAACTTTAAACTACGAGCGTATGATGGAATTGTTAATAATACTTTGGATAGTGGGCATGCTTTTTGGCATGTCACAAGGCAGAGGAAAGTAAACTACAGAGCTATAATACTAGTGAAGAACTAGATTCTTATTGCGCTTACACATTTCATTTAAGTGTAGTATGCGCAGCTTAGTAGCTGCGCATAGTCAGTCCTTTGGCTTTTTCTGTTTCTCCTCTTTGAGCTTGTTGTCGAGGTAGGATCGGAGTTCAGTGTACTTTGTCTGTATGTAGATAGTGACACCGAAGATTGAGCCTGCGTAGATTAGACATTCTGCGAAGATTCCTAACACGGATTCGTGTATTTGTCCGGTGGGCGGTACGATGAAACCTGCGACAGCGAGTGCGAACCCACCGATGAGCATTGCAACGGCGGATAGGATTTGGATTGATTCTTTTGTGTTCTTTTCCATAATGAGTTTGGTGTTTAGATGGTGAGATGGTGTGATGTTGGATTGTTTTGTCTTTTGTTGATGAAATGTGGTTTGCTATCTTTGTGTCGAGTCTGTGGCCGTAGTGCCATTGTTCTCGATGTTGTGGCCGTAGTGCCATTATTCCTAATACTGTGGCGGCCCTTCGGGACTGCCATTGTTCTTTATATGGGGTCTTGTTTTTTTCGCTTCTGCTCATATAGGTATTGGTTTTAGTTTATTGTTTTCACCGTCCTACTTTGTTTTGTTATCCTCCATTATCTTGATAGCTGGATTGTGGTGTCAAGTGTGCCCCCATTGTACTGATTTGCGGTGGCGCGTACCTTGAATATGGCGAGGTTCGTGCGGAGGTCGCTGAAGGTGAAGGCTTCTGACTTTGAGATTGGCTTGTAGAAGGCAATTGCAAACTTGAAGTAGTGCGTGCGCTGCAAGATGTCGAAGACTTTCTGTCCGTATGGAAGTTTGACGGCTGAGATGAGGTTTGTGGCAGGGTCGATCTCTTTCTTGATGTATGTGAAGAGGTGCTGCGGCGTTGGCTGATACGTTGGCTTCATGGGGTCAGCGTTCTTGGAATCATCGCGGAAGAGTATCTGTCCGTTGGGTGTGACTGTGAGCTTTTCTGAGCTGAAGAAGCGGTGCCACCCTCTTCGCTTCGCCATTGGCGTGCGTTTCTTCTTGTCGGTCTTTCTGCCGTGTCTGCTGGTGCGGATTGAGTAGCGGAAGAGGATTGGTTTGAGTCCGGATTTGATGAGTTGCTGGGCGCCCGGGATGTAAAGTCCGTCCTTTCGGATTTGACATTCGATGTGGATAGTCTCGGTCTGCTTCATGGATGAAAGCGTGTTGTAGTTGGCTTGCAGACTGCGTATAACTCTCTGTATCGCAGGTATTTTCTGTGCTACGTTTTTGCATTGGTTGAGGTCTTGAACGTGTTGTGACTGCATGACTCCGGCGCGGTCAGTGGTGGCTGCACGGAGTACGAGAGCATCGCGGAGGGAAGTTATTTCGCCAGTTTTCAGACTGCAGTCGTAGAGTGTGAGGTGCATCTGGTTCGGGTCGTCAGTGCCAGCGCTGATGCCTGTCAGAATTCTGTTGAGACTGGTGAGGTTAGCATAGAATTTTGAGACCGAGGTCAGCTCCGTCTGCTGCGCCGTGGTGCCGATGACGTTGGCGATTTGCTGCAGAAGATTGCCGAGGACTTGTACGGTGACGGATTCTTCGCGTGTTTCGGACTTGAAACTTTTGATTAGCTCTGTGATTCGGGTGATGTCTGTTGCCATATTTTGAATGTTGAGTGTTGAATGTGGAATGTTGAATTGTCGGCTGCGCCGATTTTGAATTGTTCAATGAGGAATTGGGATAAGCCGAACTAAGCCTTCCTATGCCTTCCTAAGCCGTGGGGCAATCTTTGTAGTCGGGCTTCCTGGGCTATTGGATGAGAACTTTGTTTGGTGGCTAGTGATTGTAGCGAACATACTTGTCGTCGAGTGAACGTGCGACGATGCCGACAAATTCGTGTGCGATGTTGTCGGCGAGGAAGTCGCGGAGATTCATGACGGAGGCGTAATACTTCCGGGAGAACCAGGGTTTCTTCTGACGCTTGCGCTCACGTCCGATGTCGCCTGAGTTGCCTCTTGGGATTTCCTTTCCGGTGCCAAAGTTCTGCCAAAGTCCGTATTCGAGGAAGGACTGCGAGAGTCCGATTTCGATGAAACGTCCGTCGGCTCGGACAGGGAGGGCTTTGAGTGAGCGTAGGAGTCGTCCGGTGTCGATGACGTTGAGGAGCGTGATCTGCTCGCACCAAATCGTGATCATGGTGCGGTTGAAGGCGAACACGAACTTTTCGCGCTCCTCACGCTGTTTGTCATTGCCATTCAGTTGGGTCATAGCGTAAATCGGTATAAGTGTCTACTGCGATTTGGAAGAACGCACAGGCGCAGCCTGAGAAGAAGTATTGGTCGATTTCCTGAAAGGAGATGCGAGGGTCGAGGAAGATGTTGTGCTGCTCCTGCTTCGTCTTTTCGAGGATGAGCTTGCTCATGAACTGGCGGAACAGCTCGCGCATGATGTTCATACACATCTGGCGTGCTTCCATATCGAGAATGGCGTGTCGCATTGCGAGGAAGACCGTCTTCACTCTTCGCGTGTGCGGACTGTTGTTCACCTCGATGTAGCCCTGGCTGATGTCGCTGACGGCGACAATGGCGGTGGCGGACTGCAGCTGCTGCAGGACTTCCTCGAAGCCATCGAGTCCGGAGACCCGGGCAAAGACGAAGTCGTGAGCCTTGGCGAACTTGTTCTTTTCGGTGAGGGATGCGAAGAAGGCTGTGGCATCCCAATTGATGTTTGATTGTTGCATGGTGTTGTGTTTTGTGGCTTGGGGGCTTGATTTTAAGCCTTACTGAGCCTTTCTGAGCCTTTTTAAGCCGTGGGTGCTACTTTGTTTGCCGCTTGATGTCCTCGGCTTCCTTTGCCTTTGCATCAAGCTCCGTGAGTGCTCGCCATGTGTCCATGTTTAATACTGCGTCTTCTTTGGTGATGTCGCCACCGGTGAGGGCACGAATCTGTGCGTTCATACTTTGGCGGAGCATCTCGCTGATGGGCGGTGTGTAGCCAAGTAAGTTCTGCTCGTCAGCTGGCATCGGCTGCAGGAAGTGCGGAAACAGCCGGGCGAAGTATTGCTTCAGCGATGCGAACCAGTAGAAGGCACAGTATTGAATCGGGCGTGTCAGGCAGGGAGTCTTGATGCGTGGATATAGAAGCAGCGTGAGGTCCTTCAGCCGCTCCTTGTCCTTCGTTTGGAGAAAGCCCTGGTAGTAGTTGTCGCAGGATATGAACGTCGAGAACGGCACGCCTTGGAAGTCGGCTTCGAGCGGACGCGCCTTGCCTATCTTGGTGATGCGAGTAGGGAAAGAGGGGAACGACCTTAGGTAGTCGAGGGCAGCTGTGGCGGACTGGATCTGCTGAAGGGTAAGCGTGGCTTCCTGCTTTGGTCGGTGGCGCTGCTTGACGAGGTATGAGCCGTTGGCGGTGCGGCATAGAAGTCGGAGGTCAGCCCATTTGAATAGGCAGACAGTGAGGACTTCTTCAATCTGCAGGTCGTGTGAGAGCAGACGGAAGAAAAATAGAAGTTGTCTGTCGGATAAGGAGGTAGTGTAAACAGAACTGTGTCACGGCTCTGATTTTTTATTCTTTCCCTCTTATTTGTATGCAGATTTCATATCTGCATACAAATAAGAGGAGCCTTTCACAGGCAAAGTTATATAATCTTGAACCTATCTCCAAATTTTATAGCAAGTTGTTGTGATATCAGTGCCCAATTAGACAGGGGCATAGTCCATTTCCCACTAATGTCTCGATAGGCAAGATACACAAGTTTTTCAAGTGCGGTGTCTGACGGGAACACACCCTTGTTCTTCGTTACCTTGCGCACCTGACGATGATAACCCTCAACCGTATTGGTTGTGTAGATAA
>CDZI01041422.1_pt1 | contig 36834 bp, 26 predicted proteins | sample 554811 | NCBI WGS metagenome assembly CDZI01 (sample SAMEA3182110, study PRJEB8094) | gut metagenome | biome: human; feature: gut; material: Stool; isolation source: human stools | place: Canada | collected 2013-04-23
TTGCTGCTAAACTTGTTGGAGCCGGTGTATAACAGTAAAGATAACCTGAATGGCTTGAATTGTAAGAAAGGCTGTGGCATAACGGCGAAGGATTCCCGCCGGTCCGTTGTGCATCGTATGAAACAGGTCTATTACGATCGGACGGATTTGCACTACTGCCTTCTTATAGACCAGCGGAAATGTTACGAGCATGTTACTGCCAAAACATTCCGCAGGGCATTGAAACAGGTCATTGATGATAAATGGCTGGTGGATTTTGCCGTGGACGTGTCTTTCGTGGATGGGAAGCTTCCGATCGGTACGCCAACGTCCCCGTTCATACATCACGTGCTAATGTTGTCTTTTGATTATTACGTCAAGGATTTCGCCCCGTTTACGATCCGTTACGCTGACGATAACTTTATGGCGTTCCATACGGTAGAAGAAGCACAGCAGGCCAAATGGCGTGTGAAGAATTATTGGTGGTATGTTTTAGGAATACGCTCGAAGCGTCAATCCTGCGTCATACAGCCGATGTCCAAGCCGCTTGATTTCTGTGGCTACGTGTTTCACCGGAATGAAAACAAGGGAGTATGCGACCATAACAAGGGTTACGTCCGTATTCGGGAATCCATAGCGAGGGACGCGAAGAAGTGCGACAACGACCGTTCCTGGGCATCATATTTCGGCCTGCTGATCCACGCAGACTGCTTTCAACTGATCAATAGAATACAAGATAATATGAGACTGAAAGATTTAACACAGAAGGTGCGCATAGACCGTACCATGGACGCACGTAATATAGAGATACGTGAGCTTATCGGAGTAGTGATAACGATTTACGATTATGAGATCCGTTATAACAGCCAGAAACAACCCAACTGGATCAAATGCCTGATAGGTTTTGATGAAGTGGTTGATGGCGAGAAAACCGGTAAGGTGTTGGCTCGTGAGTTTCATGGGAATTATCAGGGTATCATTCAGTTTATGGTAGCGTGCGAGAAGGAGTTTGGGAAGAGAAATCTTTTACCCCTTGAGGACGTTGAGATCGAGAACCAGTGCGGTTACATCTTCAAGGGAAGTACCAACCAGTTAACGTACATAGAAGATGATCACAGTTAATAAAGTTCAAGTCCCAATTAATGCAGAACAAGATAATAATAAAAATAAGACAACATGGCTGAACGGGAAATACGTGTCGCTGGATGAAGGTCCTGCGGTAACGCTGTTCATTGGCCACACAAAAGAGACGGTAATAGAAGCGGATGGCCGGGAAATGGAAATCGCCCTTGCTTTTCCAGTAAGGGTGGTTAAGCCGGTCACTAGAAATAAAGCCATCAATGCCGCCGAGATGGAGGCTTACGGACTTACCTCCGCATTGGAGGTTGCAAGTCTGAATGCCTCTTTGTCCCGCAAGTTTCGGGAAGATATAAATGATACGGAAGTAATAGAACACGATGAATTTATTTCATGGGTAAAAGCAGAATTGGATGAAATCGGCCTTTCTAGCCATGACGGTTATAAACCAGACACCACCCAACCCGGACTGCAAGATGTGATGGCCTTATTCAAGATGTTATATTCGACAGCAAACCTTCCAGCAGAAAGTGCGGTAAAAGTAAAGAATTTTGCTCCGGTGTGGGGAGAGGAAGGTGCCGAGTTTGGGAAAGAGGTAGATACCGGCTTCCGCCTTCGTATAGTAGAAAAAGAGAAAGATGTAAACGATCTGTTTGAGGTTATTCAGAAACATACCATTCAGTCTCAATGGAAGCCTGGATCTACCGGAACCGAATCCATTTATAAAAGGATAGATGAACAACACGCCGGAACAAAAGAAGACCCTATCCCTTATCCGGCGGATGGTAATATGTCTTTGGAACTAGGGAAATATTATAAGGAAGATGGTATCATCTATGAGTGTATCGAGGCAACAACCCCGTTGTATGCCAAACTACGAGATTGTCCCAGATATACGAAAGCGATAGAATAATTTAAACTAAAAGAGGGGGACAAAATAAAGCCCCCGGTTTGTTAATAGTCGTCTCACTTACATATTAACAAACAAATGCGACACTCCGCACGACCGGGGGCTGTATGCCTTCTGGTCGCGAAGTGTCGTTTTTTTGTTTTCGTAAGTGAGACATCGCAAATGTACAATTAAAAATCGAATTACAAGCTATGAAAATAGATAAATGCTATCAATCCGCCCCATTACCATTTATGGGACAAAAACGGATGTATGTAAATGAGTTTAAAGAGGTATTGAAACAGTTTCCGGATGATGCTGTTTATGTGGATCTATTTGGTGGATCTGGATTACTTTCACATATAACTAAACGAGAGAAACCTAACGCAAAAGTTATATATAATGACTTTGATAATTACCGGCAACGGCTGGATAATATTGGGCGTACTAATGCCTTGCTGGTTGAACTGAGGGAGATGGTAAAAGGTTTTTCAAGGAAAGAGAAGCTTCCGCCTGAAATCCGAACAAAAATACTACAACGCTTGGAAGAGGAAGAAAAGAACGGATTCGTGGATTATATTACCCTTTCCTCGTCCCTGATGTTTTCAATGAAGTATGCGACTTCTTTGGATGAAATGAAACAGGAGGACTTTTACAACAAGATACGCCAGTCAGACTATAATGCCGAAGGCTATTTGGACGGTCTGGAAATAGTATCGTGTGATTACAAAGAACTGGTTGCGAAATACCGGAACATGCAGAATGTCGTGTATCTGGTCGATCCTCCCTACTTATCGACAGAAGTCGGAACCTACAAGATGTATTGGAAGTTATCCGATTATTTGGATGTACTGAGTATTCTGGTCGGAACTTCTTATATCTACTTTACTTCGGACAAATCCAACTTACTGGAACTATGTCAGTGGTTGGGTAAGAACTATTGGGTCGGGAACCCGTTTGCTGAAGCCGGGCAAAAACGGATGTACCGTACTATGAATTATAATTCGGCTTACACGGATATTATGTTATATAAATCAAAGAAAAAATGAATAAATACCATTTGATTTTGAATAAAATCCTTGCAGAAGGGAAGATACAGGAAAACAAGAAAGGTCCAATTCGTTACTTGTTGAACGAACAGCTGACATTTACGCCGTTGGACCTGTTGGATATATTCGAAGGGTATAATATTGCCCGGAAGAAATTACGTACGGAACTCAGGTTGTTCATGCAAGGCGAGCGGAATATAGATAAATATCGGGAAGCCGGTATAACGTGGTGGGATTATTGCGGAGCTACCTTGATAAACAGCTATCCCAGTTATTTTAAGAAACTTCCGGCCTTGGTTGAACGTATCAATCGGAAGAAGCGGAACAGTAAGAATTACGTCTTGTTTTTAGGTTCGACGGAAGTAGAGACAAACCAAGCACCTTGCTTGAGCCTGGTACAATTTCAAATAGATAGCGGAGAATTGGTCGTGTCTGCCTACCAGCGCAGTCCTGATGCCAATCTTGGACTACCGGCTGATATTTATCACTTATATTTGATGGCTCGCCAAATTGATTTACCGTTAAAGTCTATAACATTGACATTTGGTAATATCCATATCTATGAAAATAATATTGAAAAAACGAAGTTATTATTGGCCGGAGAAGAGAGTATAAGATTTGATCTGAATGTTTAAAGAATACAGAAAATGTCTTGAAACAGCTTTTAAACGGATGTTTCAAGACATTCTATTTTTTGTACTTTTCGTTTTGAAAAGCTGTACTTTTGGTTTTGCCGATTATATATATTTAAAAAATGAAATTTTTCAGCAGTTTTTTTTATCAAAATGTTGAATATTTTGTTTTTGCGATTATAAAAAGATAAAGAAACGGCTTGAATACGTCGTTTTATAAAGCCAGGAAATAATAAAGGTTGGTGTAAATATATTTAATTTTCGAAATTCTATAGGAATTCTTTAGTTCACGCCGTGGATTACTTAGTTCACGGCGTGAACTAAAGAATTTCTGGTTAGATTCATGACTTTTTCGGGTTATCTGGCCACGATCCATTTTTCTATATTTCTTGTTTTACGGCTAAAGTTTATACCTATTTTCTACCGTTTAAATTCATATAGGCAGGCATGAGGTAACTCATAAAACTTTGTTCTACTTCTTCATTCGGGAATCCGAGAAGATAGTTCTTGAACTCTGGATCATAGCCTTTGATGGTGAGATAACCGCTTTGAAAGAACAACGGTATCGGATTGTTATCAAGGTTTTCTAATCCTGTCAGTTCATCGGCTGTTGCTTCAGTTTTATCTGTCAACTCGCTGAGCAGATAATTGTTCTTTTGTAAGAGCTTTACCAAAAAAGAAGGTGTTCCGGTAGAAAACCAATAGTTTTCAGGCATCATGCGGAAAAATACATTGAGCAAGCTGAAAGGATTGTATATCCCTTCTGTTCCTTGTACGAAATGATACCCGTCGTACTTCTTTTTCAGTAACTCGCAGGCTTCGCTGTAACTTATCTCTTGCTTGGAGGCAAACTGGCGGATGTCGGGTTCGAAGTTGGTAGTTAGTTCAGTTTCACTGATGCCGCAGAGTGTGGCATATTCCGGATCCATGGTGATGTCATTCAGATTGTTCAAGTCGCTGAAGATACTTATCCTACTGAATCGTGTCACCCCTGTCAGGATGGCAAAACGGATATATTTGTCGCAAGATTTTAAGTTCCCGTAAAATGCTTTCAGTATGCTACGGTATTCGGCTTGTAAGTCTTCATTGTCGAGCGATTGGATTAACGGCTTATCGTATTCGTCGATAAGGATGGCTACGTTCTGTCCGGTCTTTTCGGAAGCACGTCGTATGATACCTGCAAAACGCAGGGAAAGAGACTTTTCCGATGGATCATTTCCATATATTCTTTCCCACCGCGTGAGATAATTATTGAGTATTATTTCCAAATTCTCTCTTGAATTGTATTCTTGATTGTTCAGGTCAAGATGCAACACTGGACTTACGGTCCAGGCTTTTTCCAATTTTTCCATAGCCAGACCCTTGAACAACTCTTTTTGTCCTTCAAAATAGGCTTCCAATGTAGAAATCATCAGGCTTTTACCAAAACGGTGTGGACGACCGAAGAAATAATATTTGCCTGTCTTTACTAGCTTATATAGCAAGGCTGTTTTATCTACATAAACATATCCGCCTTTACGTATTTCGCCAAAATTCTGTATGCCAATAGGGTATATTCTATCCATAGTTGCCAGTTGTTTATTATACATCTATATTTGCAAATTTACAATTTTATCGGTGTCTTTGGTATAAAGGGTTTAGATTTATAGCAGAGAGGAAAGATATCCGTGCTGTTGTAGCTTGGAGGCTTACCTTTCATATCATTTTAGGAAGAGTGGATTCAATAAAAATTGATCTAATTTGATTGATATTTCCTGTTACTAGGATCGATGAATTTTAGAGGTGAGAAAAGATTGATTAATATTTTTATTATTAAAAAGTTTTATTTTAGAAGATTTGAATAGAAAAGAAAACCACCATTGATAAACATTATATATCTATCAATGGTGGAAAATTTTTTATGTGTCAAATTTTTTATTTTGGAAGAGTTCCTGCCCAATCATTTTGTTCGACTCCAAAACCTGCATTGATTTCTGAACTAGGTATTGGGAAAACAAAATCTGAGATCTTATAATTATTATAAGTAAAAGATATATTGGGCGCAGCATTTGCATAAACGCTAGCAGTTTCATCCCATCGTCTCAAATCATATAATCTAAAACCTTCTTGGAATAATTCACGGGCACGTTCGTTCTTGATAAAGGCCAATAAATCATTTGCGTTATTAGGTAAATTACTTGTAGAAGAGAAATCTGAATTACGACGAGCAACAACAAGCAATGCGTCTTTTGCCGCATTTAAATCTGCATTTGTACTTTTAACATTAGCTTCAGCTATGATTAAAAACATTTCAGGTGCATTTACTAAGTAATTGGTTGCGTAAGCAGAATTTCCTGTCGCATGTTGTCCGTATTTTCCACCTTTAAATACTGGAACTGTTTCCGAAGAACTTCCATCCCAAGCTATGATAGATTGACGACAGTCTTTTTCTCCATATAAAGAGAGTAATTTAGGACTCGGGCTGTAATTATAGGTTGACCATAATGTTCCCGAAGAATTGGCCGACCAGTTATCCGTTTGAGTAATTGCTAACGACAATAAACTTTCGGTATTTGATTCATTTCCACTAAATAATGCCTTATAAGCATCATACGTATAAGTTAAAGTAGAAATATCTTTTTCGTCTAGAGCCTTTTGTGCGTTTGCTTTCGCTTCATCCCAATTCTCTAAATAAAGATTTGTACGCGCTAATAAACCATATACGGCCGCTTTATTAAAATAAAGAATAGATCCTCTATCACCGCCAGCTGCATCAAAATATTTATTAGCGTTGTTCAAATCCGATAAGATAGCATTATAACTCTCTCCAACAGTGGAGCGAGACACTTTTGCTAGGGCTTCAATCGGTTCTGTAGCAATTACTATACCCGGATTGGAAGAGTAGTCTGTACCATTAACTTTTACCTGGTGACAAAAAATATTTGTTAACATCAACTGCGCATATCCACGTAACGCATACGCTTCTGCAATACAACGGTTCAATTCTGCGTTTTCTTCCTCAGAAACAGTTTCTGTCAAAGCTTCACCTGCTTTAATAATACGAGAAGATCCATCAATCACTTTATAGCCATATTCCCAAATATTCTTCAAGTATGTATCTGTATCTATTACGGTAAAAGTGTAGATGGCATCAAAATGACCTGTTTTACCATTCCAGTAAGAAATATCTGTAGGAATATCACCAATACTGATAGCATAGTTTCCTGCAAATGCATAGTAAAATAGGCTATAATATGTACCATTCAGGGCTGTCGAAATATTGTTAACGTTGGTCAATGCTGTTTCTGTGTCAATTCCCTTATAATAATCTGTTTCAAGGAATTTATCACCACAAGCCGTAAGGCTTGTCATTAACGTTAAGCCTACAACTACTTTTAATATGTTCTTTTTCATAAACAATGTCTTTTTAATAATTCAGATTCGATTAGAATGTTAATTGAATACCTCCAATGAATGTACATGTAGCTGGATATTGCCAAGCAATTACACCGTTCGCCGATGTTTCTGGATTATAACCAATAAAATCTCCAGCAGTAAATGTGTATAAGTTATCAACAGATACATACGCACGTAAACGTTGGATAAATGCTTTTTGTGTTAATGACTTTGGCAATGTATATCCTAAAGTAATATTACTTATACGCAGATAGTTCCCATTATATAAGAAACGAGATGAAGTTTGAGATGCTTTGTAGGGGTCTCCGTAAATATATTGCGGATATTTAGCATCTTTATTTTCTGGAGTCCATGAATTTAATGCAACATCTTCTAATGGCGTACGGAATGCCATACCAAAGCCTGTAAAAGAAGCTCCTGAATCATATACTTTCCCACCTAAACGATAATTGAAATTGATATTGAAATCAAAATCTTTCCATGTCAGGTTTGTACCGAAACCTCCTAATACTTTAGGATCTGCATTTCCTACATAACGTTTAGAAGCTGCATTATAGTCAGATGTTGTTTCATCTCCATCTTCATTCAAATACCATAGAGGCTTACCTGTTTCACGATCTACTCCGGCATATTCTTTCATGTAAAACTGTGAATACGGACGACCTTGTTCAATAATTTGGAATGTGTATTCTAATGGTTCATCCGTAGAAAGTTTGATAACACGATTTTTATTCCAAGTCAAATTAGCAAAGATGTTCCAAGTGAAATCTTTCTGTTGCATCAAAGATGCATTTACAGAAAACTCTATACCGCGGTTTCTAATTTTACCAATATTTTGATAAGTAGTAGCCAATCCGGTTGTCATTGATAATGGAACTTCGAACAGAGCATCAGATGTTTCTTCATTGTAAAAATCAAAGCCTAAATTGATACGATTGATTAAAGATAAATCAATACCAACATCTAATTTCTTAGAGACTTCCCATGTTAGTTCTCTGTTTTCAATACTGGTGGGTCGCATACCTGGCATTTGGTTATAATTATATCCTGCTGAATAAAATCCACGAGCTGCATACCAGTCTATTTCCTGATTACCAACAGTTCCGTAAGAAGCACGAAGGGTAGCATTGGTTAATGTAGAATTATCAGCCAAGAAATCTTCTCCTGTCAAACGCCATTTACCACCAACAGACCAGAAATTACCCCAACGTTTATCTGCACCAAATACAGAAGAACCGTCACGACGGAATGAAGCAGAAGCATAATATTTATCAGCATAAGAGTAATGGGCATCCATAAAGTATGATGCCAAACGAGCCTCTTGTTTATAATATTCTGAACCTTGCTCAGTTCCTGCTGTTGTCAAATCGCGCATACCATTAGAAGCAAACGGGAAATCTGATTTAGCAAAATATTCATAGTGGTAACTTTTCTTTTGCATTTCTTGACCAACCATGACACCTATATTATGCTTTTCATTGAATGTATAGTTCCATCCTAAAATATTATTCCAAGAAACTACACTACTTTTTGAATTATATAATTGACCAAGTCCATTATAGTCCATACCTTGCGGATTATACTGAGCACTCCAATATTGGTATTGAGTTTGGTCATTTAAGTTCACTCCTAACGTCGTTTTTGCATAGATGCCTTTACCAAAATCAATCTGCAAATAGGGATTCAAGTTTATCACTTGCATTTTAGTCTCATTTAATTCACCGCAAGTTTCATCAGTTAAAGCAAGCGGGTTGTATAAATTGACATTAGCATAATCTCCATTTTCATCATAGTACGGATACATAGGGAGCATACTAGATATTGCAGCAGTTATAGGACTACTCATACTTCCACTAGTAGATAATGAAAATCCATTCTGTGTTGAATAACTATAGGATGTATTGATACCAATTGTAGCCCAATTGAATTTACTATCCAAATTCAAGCGTCCAGAGAAACGCTCTAAGTCTGAACTTCTAACAAGTCCTTCAGTATTCAGATAACCTAAACTAGCATAATATCCGGTATTACCTTGTTTTCCTTGCAAATTTAAATTATAGTCTTGGTAATAGCCTTTTCGTGTAATAGCATCCATCCAGTCATAAGAAGACTTACGATCCCATCCAAAGTAATCGTCAGCTAAATAATTGTAAGCAGATTCTATGGTGTATCTATCTGGATTAGAGGCAGCTAAACCGTTAGCGAACAAATTCATTGACTGTTGGGCATTAGCGAAGTCCATATTGTTGTTTGCCATAGAGACAAAACCTTGCTTAATGTCCAGATTGATATTAAACTTGCCTTCTTTTCCCTTTTTAGTTGTTACGATAATTACACCATTTGCTGCACGTGAACCATAGATTGCTGTTGCTGCTGCATCTTTTAACACCGTAATATTTTCAATGTCTGAAGGATTTAATGTTGACATTGGGTCTAATTGGTTATTAGAAGATGCATTCAAAGAATTATTATCCGTATCCGAATCAATAGGCATTCCATCTATTACATAAAGAGGTTGTGTTCCTGAATTTAAAGATCCACGACCGCGAACATAAATAGATCCCCAAACGCCAGGCATACTTGACGAATTATTCATTTGGACACCAGGAACAGACCCTTCTAGTGCTTTTACAAAATTAGCATCAGTCTTTTTAGATAAAACATCTTCACCAATAATAGAAGCAGCTCCTGTAAAAGATGCTTTCTTTTGAACGCCGTATCCCGTTACCACCACTTCATCCAACGCATGAGAATCAGATTCCAATACGGCATTGATGTTCGAAGCAACACCTACTTGTTTTGTTTTCATACCTACGTATGAAATTTCCAAATGCTTTCCATTAGAAGGCACATCTAATGTGAAGTTACCGTCAAAATCAGTTACAGTACCGATTGTTGTTCCTTTTACGACTACTGATGCACCAATTACCGGTTCGCCATTCTCATCAAGAACCTGACCGGTTACTTTGGTGTTTTGAGCCATTACCGCAGTCATACCCATCAGCAGGCAAGCCGCAGTCATAGTAAACCTTTTCATCATAAATACACTTATTTATTAAACATATAAATATTCATTCCTTTTCTAAATAGACGTAGTACGAAACGAACTACCACAAACCTATTTTTCACTCCTCTAATATTCATTCCACTTTTGTTTTTTTCAATATTAGAGGCTGCAAAATTACAACAAAAAATGTAAAAATGCAACGAATCATAAATTTAACAATCTAATCATTTACGTATTATCACACGAGATATATCAAAAAGTCACAAAATAAAACATTGTACCCCGTTATTTATACTCAATGATGTAACAATATTGTTTTGTTTATTACATTTTAATGTATTTTTGTTCGCCATAAATTTATGTCTTTTTTTTCATATACACAATAATTTATCCCCTAAATGTTTTTATTTTCTTATTCTTTTCGTTGGATTTTACGTTCTTTTGGCTTGACCCCAAAGAATAAAAAAGTCAAGATTGGATCTGTTCTTTTACCTGGATGCAAAAGAATCAAAAGATCAAGATCAGATCCGTTCTTTTGCCTGGATGCAAAAGAACCAAAAAATCAAGGCTTACACTCCAAAGGCTACAAATTCGCTTCGTGAAGCTAAAATCTCGGAAAACTCGCCTTTGGCTCAGACAACCGAGATTTCTTCACGCTTCACTCGGAATTTGCTTTACGCCTTTTCCGTTAGGCCAAGTCGGTCGGCATTAAAAATAACTTTTCTTTATTTCATATAAAAATATGCGTTCTTTTATAGAATAATAGTACTATATATTGTCATATTTCATGTATTACCCCTTTTCAAAAGGCAAGCGTTCTACCGAGTTGAAATATTGTTTCAATAGCCATTCCTGAGCTTTGAGTTTGATCATAGACTGGTGATAATCTTTGCTGGTGTGCCGGTCGTTTTGTGGTCGCCAGTGCTCGAAGAGTGCCATAGCGTTTAGCTTTTCTTCCAGACTGTTACGAATAATCCCCCGACTTTGTAGTTCTTGGTATAGAATGCTGGCTAAAGGAATTTCTGAATCCGGTTGAGCTTTGTAGGCATGAAACCGTCTGCTTATCAGACGATTCATACATTCATCATTGTATTCCTGGCTTACAGAAGGTAAAGCTTTGACATTTTTTCTCTGTTCCATTTGTTTGATAACTCGATACCGAAAATCACTCATTTTATAGCCTTTCAACCATTTGCAAAAGGTTCTGTAATTCAATCCGACGTAATCGCCAAATTCTTCTTTGACTCCCAGCTCAAAACAGATGGAAAGTTCTTCTAACCGTAAAAAACTATAACTTTCGTAGAGGTCACTGGTCAGTTTGGCTGCCAGCAAAGTAAGTTCATGTGTCTTAGGTATTTTAAATCCCAACAATACATACGTGTCAGACAGCAAATCAATCATTCTTTTCTGAACAAACTGATTTTCAAATTGTATAATCGGAGGCTGTCTCAATGCCATTTGTAAACGAATATCCAAAGCCATTGTTTTCAAACATTTTTTGGGTTAATAATTTTGCTTCTGCTGCCACTTCCATCATCTCTTCGTATCTGGATTTTTGCGCTGCCGGCTTGCTGATCTTGACTTGTGGCATTGCAGCTGTTTTGGTACCGGCTAAAATCTGCACATCCGTTTCCCAATGATGATACCGCCACCAGGCGATGAACTTGGATTGATAATCCTTCTTTGTTCTGACCGTATCTTCAAGTCCCCTCAACAGGTTGAAATCATCAAAGCAGGTCATGGCGTTATAAGTTTTTTCCAGCAATAACGAACCCTTACCACTGATACGAATCAGCCGGGTACACCAGTTTTCATCATTCAGCAGATCCATTTTCCACTGATCCCATAGGGATCAATGTGGACGAAAAGGGATGAAAAGGGATGAATGTAGATAAAAAGCCGGCGTGTTTTCTCTAAAAGGTAAGCATGAAAAGATAAAAACATAGGCATGAATTTATAGAAAGATAGGCATGTTTTTCTATTCGTATTTTTAGATGTAGCGAATTTATTAAAGTATATCCTATCATTTGCTGTCCCTTCCCCGATTAAATATCTGTTCGTTTCGTACTACGTCTATTTAGAAAAGGAATGAATATTTATATGTTTAATAAATAAGTGTATTTATGATGAAAAGGTTTACTCTGACTGTAGCCAGCCTGTTGATGGGTATGACTGCGGTAATGGCTCAAAACACCAAGGTAACCGGTCAGGTTCTTGATGAGAATGGCGAACCGGTAATTGGTGCATCAGTAGTCGTAAAAGGAACAACAATCGGTACTGTAACCGATTTTGACGGTAACTTCACATTAGATGTGCCTTCTAATGGAAAGCATTTGGAAATTTCATACGTAGGTATGAAAAAAGTGGAAGTGGGTGTTTCTTCTCGCGTAAAAGCCGTATTGGAATCTGATTCTCATGCGTTGGATGAAGTAATGGTTGTGGCTTATGGTACCGCTAAGAAATCTGCTTTTACAGGTTCTGCTGCTACGATTAAAGATGAAAAGATTACTTCTCGTCAGACTTCTAACGTGACGAATGCTTTGGCTGGTCAGGTAGCCGGTGTGCAGACAACTAGTAATACAGGTCAGCCGGGTAAAGATGCAACGGTTCGTATCCGTGGTATCGGTTCTATTTCTGCCAGCAATACTCCGTTGTATGTAGTCGATGGTGTTCCTTATGATGGTGAGATCTCAGCTATCAGTACTTCTGATATTGAGTCTATGACAGTCTTGAAGGATGCTGCTTCAAATGCTTTGTATGGTGCACGTGGTGCCAATGGTGTTATCTTGATTACTACCAAACGTGGTAAGAGCGGTGATGCCCGCGTTACATTCGATGCTAAGTGGGGTGTGAACAAACGTGGTATTCCTTCATACGAAACGGTTACAGATCCGGGTAAGTTCTATGAAATGGCTTATTCTGCTATTTACAATGCAGACTTGAAGAAATATGCAGCTGCTGGTGATTTGGTTAATGCCAATGCTTATGCCAATAAAGCAATGTTGTCAGCTTCATACCTAGGATATCAAGTATTTACTGTACCGAATGGGGAACAGTTGATCGGTATGGACGGTAAACTGAATCCGAATGCAACATTAGGTTATTCTGACGGTACATATTATTATACACCGGATAATTGGAGTGACGCATTGTTCGAGAACAACACCCGTCAGGAATATAACCTGAGTGTGAGTGGTGCCAACGACAAGATGAACTATTATATGTCTGCTGGTTATCTGGATGATCAGGGTATCGTTCCGAACTCAGGTTTCCAGCGTTATTCTGCCCGTTTGAAAGCAGATTATCAGGTGAAGCCTTGGTTGAAGATGGGTGGTAACGTATCGTTTACACACTACGACAGCCGTGAGCAGGATACTGAAGGTGGTTCTTCAAATGCGAATGCTTTCTACGCAGCCAATATTATGGGTGCCATCTATCCGATGTATATCCGTGATGCTTCCGGAAATATCATGACCGACAACCGTGGTTTCTTGCGTTATGATTATGGATCGGATACGGACTTTAAGCGTAACAATGTAATCCCGAATGCAAACCCGCTGGCAAGCTATATGCTGGATAAGATGAGATATGCAGGTGATGTAATCAGCGGTAAGTGGTTTGCTGATATCGATATCTGGGGTGGTATCAAAGCAAAGATCAATATTGGTGTGGATGCCAACAATGTGCGTTATACCAAGATGACTAATCCGTTCTATGGACAGTATTCAGAAACAAGTGGTGTGGGTGGTTTGATTTCAGTAGCGACTCAGCGTACATTTAGTACGAACCAACAGTATTTGTTGACTTACAACAAGACATTCAATGATGTACATAATTTGGATGTATTGGCTGGTCATGAAAACTACAATTACAAATACCAGTATTTGTATGGTTCACGTGAAAAGATCTACAATCCGAATGTACCTGAATTGAACAACGGTATCTTGAACCAGAACAATGCTTCTTATTCTAGCAACTATGCAACTGAAGGTTGGTTGTTCCGTGTGCAGTACGATTATGATGGCAAGTACTTCGGTTCTGCTTCTTATCGTCGTGATGCTTCTTCTGCTTTCCACCCGGATAACCGTTGGGGTAACTTCTGGTCAATCGGTGCAGGTTGGTTGATGAACAAGGAAGCCTTCCTGGAAAACCAGAAATGGATTGATATGTTGAAGTTCAAGATCAGCTACGGTTTGCAGGGTAATGATAACCTGATGTACGAAGGTGGTCTGTACCGTAACTATTATCCGTACATGGATCAGTATACATTGGCTAACAGCAACGGTGATTTCTCTACTTCTTTGTATTATAAAGGTAACCCGGATATTACCTGGGAAACTTCACACAGCTTCAATACCGGTTTCGACTTTACTTTCTGGGGTGGCAAGTTGAGCGGTAGTGCTGAGTACTTCTCTCGTAAGACAACCGATATGCTTTACTTTAAGCCGGTATCTCCGTCAATGGGTTACTCTCGTTTCCCGGAAAATGTAGGATCTATGGTGAACCGTGGTGTTGAATTGGATTTGAATTCAAACATCATCAATACAAAAGATTTTACATGGGATATCAACTTCAACTTGACTCACTTCAAGAACAAAGTATTGGAATTGGCTCCAGAGTTGAACGGACAGTTGATCGATGGTGGTCGTATCTATCGTGAAGGTGAATCTATGTATCAGTTGTATTTGCCGAAGTATGCAGGTGTAAATCCGGAAACCGGTGAAAGTCAGTGGGCACTGACAGAACCAAATGCAGAAGGTAAGACGGTTACGACTTCTTATTCTGAAGCTTCTTCTAACCGTTTTGCAACGGGTGATATTCTGCCGAAGGTATATGGTGGTTTCGGTACTAGCTTGACATTCCACGGCTTTGATTTCTCGATTGCCTTTGCTTATCAGTTAGGTGGTCGTATCCTGGATTACACTTACCAGGATTTGATGAGTACAGATGCACAAGGTTTTGCATGGCACGTAGATATGTTGAATGCTTGGACGGCTGAAAATAAGAATACAGATGTACCACGTATGAATGTTCAAGATTTATATACAGGTAATTCATCAGACCGTTGGTTGACAAGTTCTGATTACCTGAGCTTGCAGAACATTACTTTCGGTTATACATTACCGAAATCTTGGACACGCAAGTTGCAGATCGACGGTATCCGTCTGTATTTCGTTGCTGACAACGTAGCGTTGCTGACAGCTCGTAAAGGTTTGGATCCTCGTCAGGGTTATGTATTTGCCGATAACGTTTATTCACCGATCCGTACGATTTCTGGCGGTATCTCATTGAATTTCTAATCCGTTAATTGTATTTAGAGCATATGAAAATGACAAATAAATATTTGATGTTCGTAAGTGCAGCCTTATTATTGGCTTCTTGCGATTTGGATAAGCTTCCGGAAGGTCAGTATGTTGGAGGTGATCAAAAGGAAGATATCATTGATCAGCGTCCTAACCTGATTACAGCTGAAGTAAATGCAATGGCAGCCAAATTGAATGTGTTTGGAACCATTTCTACTGATGCAACGACTTATCATAATGACTTTGGTGTAGCAGCTGTTAGTCAGTTCTATGAACAAGGTGGACAGGATATGCCTTGTACGACTTCAGGTTATAACTGGTTTGGTACAGCACAGAATTATTCAGACCGTCTTTATACCAGTGTAGGTGATGAATTGATCTGGAAAACATTCTACAACCACATGAAGGCTGCCAACAATGTATTGACACTGACAGACGGAAGTGAAGATGAGTCAATGAAGCGTTATCGTGGTCAAGCTTTGGCTGCTCGTGCTTATGACTATCTGAACTTGGCACAGACTTATCAGTTTACTTATGCCGGACACGAGAATGAACTTTGCGTTCCGATCATCACAGAGACGATGACTGAAGAAGAAATGCAGACGAATCCTCGTGCAACAGTTCAGCAGGTATATGATCAGATCATGAGCGATTTGAATCAGGCAATTGAATTGTTGGCTGGTTTCGATAATGCTTCAAACAAGGATCAGATTGACGAGGCTGTTGCTTATGGTTTGCGTGCCCGTGCTAATCTGTTGATGCAGAAATGGGCTGAAGCAGCCAGTGATGCAGAAAAGGTTATCGCCGGTGGTACTCCGCAGTCTTTGGCTGAAGTTTCTAAACCGACATTCAATTCTGCTTCTGCAAGTTCTTGGTTATGGGGTGTTTTGATTACTCCGGATAATGATGTTGTAAAAACTGGTATTATCAACTGGCCGTCTCACTTGTGTTCATTGACTGGTAGCGGTTATACCACATTGATGGGTTCATTCCGTTATGTAAGTTCAGCTTTGTATGATCAGATTCCGGATACAGATATCCGTAAGCAATGGTTCATCTCTCCGGAAGGAACATCTACATTGGTTGACAATGAAACAGTTGGTGGCACTCCGGTTATCGAATACTTCGGTTTGTCTCCTTACACCAACGTGAAGTTCGGTGCTTATCAGGATGTGATGGGTAATACAACCAACTCACAAGACTGGCCTTTGATGCGTGTAGAAGAAATGTATCTGATCAAGGCAGAAGGTGAAGCTATGTCGGGTAACCTGACTAAGGCTAAACAGACACTGGAAGACTTCGTGAAGACTTATCGTAACCCGTCATACGCTTGTACTGCTTCTTCTGCTCAGGAAATGCAGGACGAAATCTGGTTACAGCGTCGTATGGAATTGTGGGGTGAAGGTTTTGCCTTGTTCGATATCCTGCGTCTGAAGAAACCGATTATCCGTAAGAATACAAACTACGAAGCAATCGTTCAGTTCAATCTGGAACCGGAATCTCAGATCATGATTTATCGTATTCCGCAGTGCGAAATGGAAACTAACAAAGGTATCAAAGAAGAAGAGAACAACCCGGCTGCTCCGCAACCGACGGTATAATGTATAAGTCTTATACATACCTTATATAAATAGTAATGTCCGTCTGGTTTATTCATAAATCAGGCGGATATTTTTTTATTCAGGTTTGAACCCTAAGAAAATATGCCGGCTTTTCATCAAAAGCTGGCGTGTTTTGAGTAAAAGCCGGCGTATTTGAGAATAAAAGTAACGAGGTTTGAAAAAGCTTCTCGTTACTTTCATTTACGATTCTCGTTATCTTCTATTTCAAGAACCCCTGATCTTTCAGTACCTGAAGAAGAACTTCAGAGAAATGTTCGTTGTTGGCTTTTGTATAGCGTAGGTCGGTGAAGACCTGAGCCAATGTCTCTTTCTGGTTGATATGTACAAATTCTTGGTTGACAGCCAACTCTTCTTTTTCCCGATAGAACTGATCGATGGATGTTGGTGTGTAATCGGTATATGTTTCCTGGTGCATGATGGCTGCCAAAGGTAAGCGTTCCGATTGTTCAGGCAGTGGTTCTGCCGGATATCCTAACGTAATCGTAATAATAGGAACCACTAATTTCGGTAAGGAAAGAATTTTTATGATCTGATCGGCATTATAGGTTGTTGTTCCTAAGTAGCAAAGTCCGAGACCTTTCTCTTCGGCTGCTTCGGCAAAAGCTTCGGCAAAAAGCATGGCATCGATGGTGGCAGCCATGAACATTTGCAGGTTGTCAAAGCCCGCCTTTGCCTTCCGTTGTTCTGCCCAGTGGACAAACCGATTGGCATCGGCACAAAAAGTCAAGACTACGGGAGCCTTTGTTACCATAGGCTGATTGAAATGTGCCGGAGCCAGTTGGGCTTTCCGTTCCGGATCGCGGGTGACAACCACACTGTATAATTGCATGTTTCCTGTATTGGAAGCACGTGAAGCAACTTCCAGCAATTCACATAATAATTCTTCAGGAACATCCTGTTCTGTGTATTGACGGATACTCCGTCTTTTCTTCATACATTCAATCATAAATATAAGTATTTGAATTTATTATTCGTGTAAATTACGAAGTTCCCGTTTCAGCTGGTGAACTTTTTCCATGTTGTTTTTATTTATTGGGGTGAGACACTTTTTATTCCCTTACAAACTTACATATAAAAATCCGACTGTTACAATCTATTTTCTTTTTATCTTTACCACATTAATAATACTTAATCAAATAAAACATGAAAGAAGCACTTATTTCTAAGCCATCCAAACACATTGTCTGGCTTGACGTGGTTCGTCTGGTTGCCATGTTCACGGTTGTTTGTTGTCATAGCGCAGACCCTTTTAATTTCTATGCAGGTGATCCTACAGCTGATATTGCAAGTATCAAATATTGGGGAGCGGTGTATGGATCCTTGCTCCGTCCGTGTGTGCCGTTGTTTGTTATGATTACTGGCGCATTGTTGCTTCCCGTGAAAGAGGAGAGTGGTCCCTTTTATAAGAAACGTATCAGTCGTGTGTTCTGGCCTTTCTTGGTGTGGTCAGTTCTCTATAATCTGTTTCCTTGGCTGACAGGTGTATTGGGATTTGAGCCGGATGTGATACTAACGTTCTTCCCTTATGCCGGAGAGGATGTTACTCGTCAGGCATTGACAGTTTCACTGGGATATATCGGTCAGATACCGATGAACTTTTCGGTCGTTGATGTACACATGTGGTATATTTATTTGCTGATAGGCCTCTATTTGTATATGCCAATCTTTTCGGCTTGGGTAGAAAAGGCTTCAGAGAAAGCCAAGCAGTGGTTTCTGTTAGGCTGGAGTGTCACATTGTTTGTTCCTTATTTAAGGGAATATATCAATCCTTATATATGGGGAGCTTGTTCGTGTGGATACAGAAAACTTTGGCCAACCTGACAGTCTGCGGTTTCGGTGTATATATGATCCATTATTTCTTTACAGGACCCAGTGTCGCCTTGATGCGAACCTTACATGTTCCTATTTGCTTGCAGATACCGTTGGCAGCTGTCCTGGCTTTTGCTGTTTCCTGGGCTTTGGTTCTGTTGATTCGTCGTCTGACAGGGAAAACCGCGAAGTATTGGGTGGGATGAGTTTGGGCTTAGAGTAGATGAGGTTATAAGTCTGTGAACTTAAAAACTCATCAACTTGCAAACTTACAAACCCAAAACATGTTATCTTTGTGACAGATTTATTGTTTACTAGACGTTTATGACGATACAGGATATAAATAAGACATATAGCCGGATTATAGAATGGCTGGATCGGAAGGAATTAAAGAATGTGTTTGATGGCTTGCAAGGATTGATTGCTGGTTCGGGACATTATAATTTCCAGGATAAGTTAGATGAATTGCAGGAAACCTATAAATATATGCTACGCTATCGGATGGATGGCATACAAGATCCGATGCAGGAACAGATTTACAGACAGATACAAGCCTCTGCCTATGAATTGGCGGATGCTGTGAAGCTGAAAGCGCTGGCTACAGATTCTCCTTTATATTATTATAGCCGCCGTCGTTCCTTGAAGCTTTCTTGTGCTATTCCTTTCCGGAATTTGCATCAGCAATTGGATAGTGTGCAGGATGTGAAAGCCGCCGATGCGGATGTCCGCGTGAAGCAGGAACTGGAAGCTGCCTGTCTGACTTTATTTAACAAGATCTGGATTTCTGATCCTTTATCTACAGAAGAGGTTTGTGAACTGCAAGCCGTTCTGCAAGATGAAGAGCTGCCGGAAAGTGTAGGTTGCCAGGTTGTATCAGCCTTGTTGTTGGGACTTGAAGAATATTTCGATAAAGAAAAGATGGGGCTTTTGTTTGATGCGGCTTCCAGCCGGAAACAGGAAATATCCGTCCGTGCCTTGATTGCGATACTGCTTGTTCTGTATAAATACCGGAAGCGTATTTCGTTATATCCTTTCGTCAGTGATCGGATGTCGGCCTTGGCAGAAGCCTTGCCTTCGTTTACACAAATCATTCAGACCATTATCCTGCGTTTTATTCTATCGCGTGAGACGGAGAAGATATCAAAGAAACTGTGGGATGAAATCTTGCCGGGAATGATGAAACTGAGTCCGACACTGGGAGAAAAGATCAATCTGAAGGATTTGAATCCCGAACAACTGGGGGATGAGATGAATCCGGAATGGCAGGAATCTATTTTTGCCGACAAAGAGTTAAGCCGGATGATGACAGAATTCAGTGAACTGCAAATGGAGGGTGCCGACGTATTGCATTCAACCTTTGTTCATTTGAAGAATTATCCGTTTTTCCGGGAAATCGGTAACTGGTTTTTACCGTTTACTGCCGGGCATTCGGCTCTGGAATCAGGTTTTAAAACGAACAAGAGTGAATTGCGCTTGTTTGAACAAATGACGCAAACCTCGTTTATGTGCAATTCTGACCAGTATTCATTTTTCCTGAGTATGTTGCAATTGCCGGAAGCAGCCAGGAGTGCCATGATGGGACAATTCAATGAACAGACGGCAGAGATGATTCGTCAGAATCGGGAAGAGCTGTTGGAAAAACACTCGAAAGTAGAACAGATTGCCGGACGTTATATTCAGGATTTATATCGTTTCTATAAGCTTTTCCCAAGTCATCTTGATTTCGATGATATTTTTACCTATACGCTGGATTTCCATAATTTATCAGAAGTCAGACCATTCATCTCTGATGCAGTCAGCCTGACAGCCATTGCTGAATACTATTTGCGCAAGAACTATTTTCAGGATGCGTTGACCATCTTTGAAGAATTGATCAAGCAAGATTCCGAGAACGATATCTTATATCAGAAAGCCGGTTATTGTCGTCAGATGAATGGTGATTTGGAAGCAGCTTTAAAGGATTATTTGCACGCAGATCTGTTGAATCCGAATAGTAAATGGATTATTCGTCGGATAGCGGTTTGTTATAAGACCCTGAAACAGCCCGAAAAGGCTTTGACGTATTATCATCGTTATGAAGCCTTGAATCCTGATAACTTATCCGTTCAGATCAGTATCGGGCATTGCCATCTGGAGTTGAAGAATTACAATGAAGCTTTGAAGTATTATTATAAGGTCGATTATCTGGATACGAGCAGTCATAAAGCCTGGCGACCGATTGCCTGGTGTTCATTCCTGACCGGAAAGTATGATCAGGCCCGGAAATATTACAAGAAAATATTGGAAGCTCAACCCAATATGCAGGATTATCTGAATGCCGGACACACTGAATGGGTTTTGCAGAATAATAAAGCTGCTTTGGACTTCTATAAACAGGCTGTAGAAAAGGAGAATGGTGACTGGTTCAAGTTTTATAATCAGTTTGAGCAGGACATTCCTGATTTGAAGAAAGCCGGTATTGAAGAAGAAGAAATACCGCTGATGCTGGACCAGTTGCGATATATGCTATAATGTATTAATGTTTTAAGCGGACATAATAGAGACGGGTATATTTGATACCACGATACTCAAATGTTTTGAATATGCGAGCCGAAGAGATATGCAGGATTTCTCCGGCCCGATAAGTATGTTCGAGAGCCGATAACTGACCGGAAACCAGGCTGGGATAAAGTGCCGGAAAAATGATGATAACCCGGTTGCCGTGTATATCTGTCGATCCGACGATCTGGTTTACATAAAACACCGGTTCATTTCCATTGACACCCGTTTTATAGGGATCGTCTTCCAACCGTACATGTGTTACCTTTAGGGTGAAGTCTTTGACGGTTTGTCCTTTTACACCCAGATATTGAGAGGTCTTATTTACTTTCTTCTTTTGTTTGATCCGATCCAGCTGTATGGAGACATAGACACGTGCCATTTGAACAAAGCGTTCTTGCTTTGGGATGCGTGGAGTATATTTATTGGCAATCCAGATGACATACGCCGGGTCAATTTGTAGGATTTCATATAAATAATGGCCTCTGTATTTTCCAAACCCAATCAAGTCGTCTCCTTTGGACGCCATATGCTTCTCATTGTATTCAACAATCAGCAGTTTACGTTTGGAACAAAAGAACATCGAGGTTGCCATCCGCAGCGATTCCTGGATCTGTTCGCTTAAATCCTGAATGAAGAGAATGGGATTTCTTTCGAGTTCCGGCGAATAACACCAAAGAGAATATTTCGGTTTGTTATCGTGAGGAAGTACCAACAGATATACACCCGATACTTTGTAAGATTCACGGCCTTCGTTATAATGTCGTAATTGTTCGTACAGTTTTACTTGTTCATCTGCCGACATTCCGGGTATGACGGGTCTTGCCATAGAAACCTCCTTTTCTAATAAAAACAAAAAAAGGCGACGTCTTGGTTCATTTTTTCCAGACGTCGCCTTCAGTATGTAATGGAATCTCTACCGTTTTATTCCCGGATGATTCCTAATTCGGACGCTTCTACAAATTGAATGATGTGTTCAATCTCTTCACTCATAGGAACCTGATCACGAATCATCAATAACGCATCAAAGACACTACAGTTGCTTTGGAAAAGAATTCGATAGGCATGACCGATATGTTTGATGACCTTGGCGTCGAAACCTTCGTGCGATAAAACGACTGCGTTCACACCATAGTAACAAGTCGGTTCTTTAGCCGCTACGATATAAGGCGGAATATCTTTCCGGAAGCGGCATCCCGTCTGGATCATAGCCCAAGTACCAATTCTACATCCTTGGCTGACGAGAATGTTTCCTCCGAAAATAGCGCAATCCTCAATTTGGCAGTTGCCGGAGATTTTACTTCCGTAACCGATCACACAGTGGTTACCTACTTTCGTATCATGAGAAATATGAACTCCTTCATGGATAAAGTTGCCATTTCCTATTTGAGTTTGACCATCGGCTGTTGCCCGGTTGATCACCACGTTTTCACGAATTACATTATCGTCACCGATGACCAACAATGTATCGCCACCTTTGTATTTGAAATCCTGTGGTTCAGCACCCAATACGGCATGTTGGAAGACACGATTTCCCTTTCCCATGCGGGTTCCGCTCAATACGCTGGCATAAGGCATAATTTCGCAGTTGTCACCTATTTCTACATTTTTATCTATGTATGCAAACGGATGAACAATAACATTGTTCCCTAATTTTGCACTTGCATCGACATAAGCTAAAGGACTAATCATAATTGTATCTTTTTAAACGGTTATTCTCTTCCTCCACCTAATGCACTATACAGATTGATAACAGCTTGGATACGCTGGATATTATCTGAAACTTCCGCTAACTGTGCACTCAATAGGCTTTGTTGTGATGTTAGTATTTCCAAATATGTAGCACTACCGCTTTGGAAAAGATCTTTTGTATAGACCACCGCTTTTTCCAACTGTTCGATGCGTGCTTTGTCTTCAATCAGCTTGTTGTTGCAGGCATCATACAAATGGAGAGCGTCGCTTACTTCCTGACCAGCCGACAAAATCGTTTGCTGATAATTCATTTTCGCGATTTCCTCTTCAGCTTTTGTTACCTTTAAGTTGGCAATCAGTTTACCATTATTAAAGATCGGCTGAGCTAACGATGCCAATGCCTGGAACATGAATTGACCCGGATTGGAAACAGTGATTCCTGAACCGTTTGTCCATCCGGCTGTCGCTGTGATGTTCAGACCCGGATAAAAGGCTGCACGTGCTTGGTTGGTTGAATAATAAGCACTGGCCAGATTCATTTCTGCAATCTTAACATCCGGACGGTTTGCCAGCAGCTGCAAGGGAACACCTGTTGTTAGGTCTTCAGGCATGATCTGTTCGTCCAATGTTCCTCGGTCGATTTGCTGAGGAGCTTTTGCCAGTAAAACAGATAAAGAGTTTTCTGTTTCACGAATTTGTCTTCTTAAATCGATCAAAGATGCAGAAGTCTGATGATAAACGGCACGGGTTTGAGTTACTGCAGCCTCAGTTGTCATACCCGCTATTTTCATGGCTTCCATTACACGGACATTCTCTGCATAGATATCCACTGTTTTGGCAGTGATTTCTTCCTGCTGGTCCAACATGAGCAACGTGTAATACGTATTGGCAATACCGCAAATCAATTGAGAACGTACAGCCTGTTGTGCATACTGACTTTGCAGATAGGCTGTCTTCTGACTACGACTTGCATTTAATAATTTACCGAATAAATCTACCTGCCAGCTGGCTGCAACAGGAAGTGTATAGGCCTTAACAAAACTGCCACCGTCCATGGTAGTTGCAGTCCCTTGCGGAGCCAGATTGATGGAAGGCAAGAATGATAAGCGGGCAGATGTCAGCATGACTCGTGCTTCTTCCACACGCAAGATAGCAGCTTGCATATCTACGTTATTGGCCAATCCTTCTTCAATCAGAGCTTGCAGTTTCGGGTCGGTAAACATCTCTTTCCAGGGTACATTACCCATATTGGTTGTATCCGTTACGGCCAATGTGTCTGTAAGAGAAATCGGATCCCGATAGATGCCGTCAGCGTTGATATCCTCAGGACGATCATACGCTTTGTAAATGTGGCAACTGCTGAATAAAGCAGTTGCGCACATCATATAAAATATATTACTTGTTTTCATCCGAATCATTCTTTTGTTTGTGTATATTGTTCAATTTCGCTATTCATATCACTGTTGTCCAAATCATCCCATTCAAGAGGCTTGATTTTCTCTTGCAAGTACTGGAATGCGACGAACAATACAGGAACAATAAAGATCTGGAATATCATACCAATTAACATACCACCGATGGCTGAAGCTCCCAGAGTACGGTTACCGTGAGCTCCTACACCGAAGGCAAACATCAACGGAAGCAAACCGATAATCATAGCCAATGAAGTCATCAGGATAGGACGCAAACGAGCACCGGCTCCTAATACAGCCGCCCAAGATATACTCATACCCATTCGGCGTCGGTCGAGGGCGAACTCTACAATCAAGATCGCATTCTTAGCCAACAGACCCATCAACATGATTAATGCAATTTGCATATAAATATCATTAGACATCGTTCCCAAGATCATCTTTAATGCCGGGATGCTACCCAGTGATCCCATTCCGTTGACAAACAAGAAGCTTCCTAACAAACCGAACGGGATAGACAGCAATACGGCCAACGGCAAAATATAACTTTCGTATTGGGCACTCAGCAACAAATAAACGAATACGAAACAAAGTACGAAGATAATGGCTGTGGTTCCACTACTTGTTTCGGCCTCTTCACGAGCCATACCTCCTAATTCATAACCGAAACCTGCCGGCAAGTTTTGCTGGGCTACTTCAGCAATGGCCTGCAAAGCCTGACCTGATGTATAACCGGAAGCAGGAGCTACCATGACTTTAATAGATGTATACAGGTTGAAACGGCTGATCACATCCGGACCATATACTTTCTTCATGGATACAAACTGAGAAATAGGAGCCATTTCTCCGCTGCTACCACGAACTTTGATGCTGTTCAGTGTTTCCATGTTTTTCGTTGCATCCGGTTCTGCCTGGATCATTACACGGTACATTTTACCGAAACTGTTGAAGTTAGAAGCATAAAGACCTCCGTAATAACCTTGCATTGTTGAAAGAATGTCGCTCGGACTAATTCCGGCTTTCTTACAAGCTGCTGCATCGATATCCAACATGTATTGTGGGAAGTTCGGGTTGAATGTCGTTTGTGCACGGCTAATTTCCGGACGGGCATTCAAGGCTGAAATATAATCTGTAATGACATTAAAGAAACGTCCTAAGTCACCACCGGTCTTATCCTGCATGTTCAATTCAATATCACTGGAAGCTGAATAACCAGGAATCATAGGCGGAGCGAAGAACAATACCTGAGCATCTTTAATGATCTTCTGGGCACGCATGAACAAAGATCCAACAACGATATCTGAGTTCTGCATCAATGAACGTTCTTCCCAGTTTTTCAGTTTGATGATGATAGATCCGTAAGAAGGACCTGTACCACCGATGAATCCAAAACCAGAAATAACGGTTCGTGACTGAACGGCTGGTTCTGCAGCAATCAAGCTATCTACTTTGTTCAATACTTCCGTAGCTCGTTCTTGTGACGTTCCAGGAGGCAAGGTTACTGCACCCATGATCGTACCTGTATCTTCATTAGGCACCATACCGGTCGGAGTCGTATTCATGAAGAAGATCAAAAGGGCAATAGCGGCAACTACCAGTCCGAATGAAAGAACTGATTTCTGGATGAAGAACAATACGTTTTTCTTGTATCGGTTCAGAATCGATTCATACGTTGAGTTGAATGCCTTCTTGAATTTATCGGTCGTCATACCCAACAGTGCCAAAACGCTAATGATGACGAAGATGACGCACAATACCGGGTGTTCGCTAAAGCTGAACATACCAGATATCATACCAATAATAGCAATGAATGTAAAGATCAATGTGATACTCGGGTGGAGCAGTTTTCCGATTGCATCCGTATAACGGCGAAGCAAGATGGTCCGGGATGCTTTCATCGCTGTGCCCACACGTTCTTTCAGGCTGGTCTCATCTCCATGAGGTTTCAGCAAAATTGCACAAAGGGCAGGAGACAATGTCAAGGCATTCAAAGCAGAGAATCCGATTGAGATAGCCATGGTCAAACCGAACTGACGGTAGAATGTTCCGGCTGTACCTTCCATGAAACTTACAGGAATAAATACAGACATCATGACCAAAGTGATAGAAACGATGGCTCCACCTAATTCGTTCATGGCGTCGATGGAAGCTTGCTTAACCGACTTATATCCTTGGTCGAGTTTCGCATGGACTCCTTCGACGACGACGATGGCATCATCGACCACAATCGCAATGGCTAGCACCATCGCAGACAATGTCAACAAGTTCAAACTGAAACCGATCAATTTCAATACGAAGAAGGTACCGACCAAAGCAACCGGGATGGCAATTGCCGGGATCAAGGTAGAACGCATATCCTGCAGGAAGATATAAACCACGATAAATACCAGGATAAATGCTTCGATCAAAGTCTTGATAACTTCGTGGATAGAAGCAAACAAGAAGTCGTTGGCATTTTGTGCGATATTAATACCCAGTCCTTCTGGTAAAGCTTTTTCAGCATTGGCCAAAACTTTTTCCAAGTCAGATATGATTTGGGTTGCATTGGTCCCTGCCATCTGATAAACGATACAAGAAACGGCTTTATGACCGTTTACCGTATTATTAAATGTATAAGCCAAACGACCTAATTCCAAATCAGCAATATCGCCTAAGCGGAGTACTTCACCGTCGGGCAAGGCTTTAATAACAATGTCGGCAAACTCACCGGGCTTTTGCAGACGACCTTTATAACGGATGGTGTATTGGAAAGACTGGTTTCCGCGTTCACCAAACTGACCAGGAGCCGCTTCGATGTTCTGTTCAGACAACGCTGCTGCAATGTCGTTGGGAACTAATTTGTATTGAGCCATGATATCCGGCTTCAACCAAATACGCATTGAATAGTCCTGACCTAACACGTTGGCATCACCTACACCATTTACACGTTTGATTTCCGGAATCAAGTTGATGTTGGCGTAGTTTTCGATAAACTCAATGTTGTATTTGTCTTCCTTGTCGTACAATGAGAATACCATCAACATAGAAGTCTGTCTTTTCTGTGTTGTCACACCGACTTTTGTTACTTCGGCAGGCAACAGACCTTGTGCCATGGATACACGGTTCTGCACGTTTACGGCTGCCATATCCGGATCAGTACCCTGATTGAAGTAAACACTGATATCAGCCGAACCGGTGTTTGAAGCCGTTGATGTGATATACATCATGTTTTCCACACCATTGATCTGGTCTTCAAGTGGGGCAATGACAGAATTCAATACGGAAGTCGCATTGGCTCCCGTATAAGTCGCTCTAACCGATACGGTAGGAGGAGCGATGTCCGGATATTGGGTAATAGGTAAGGTCGTAAGACCAATAACACCCAGGATGACTATCAAAATAGAGATTACGGTTGATAGCACCGGACGGTTTATAAATCTATCTAATTTCATTTTATATCTGATTTAATTGTCTATCCTATAAAAATTAATTGAAAGCGGTTGCCAAGTTACCATCACGCTGATCTTTCAGGTGTTGTTGGTATTTCGCTTCTTGTTGTGCTTGTGTTATAGGGATGATCTTTTGCCCGTTGTGCAATTGTTGTACACCTTCAACCACGATCTTGTCAGAAGCATTCAATCCGCTGGTTACAATGTAATTCTGACCATCATTCAAATCAGAGATCTGTACTTCTGTATATTTCAGTGTGCTGTCGGGTTGCAATACATAAACGAACTTCTTGTCCTGGATTTCAACCGTAGAAGATTGCGGAATCAGGATGATGTTATCCATTGCATACGGGAAAATAACATTTCCTGTACCTCCACTACGCAAGATGTTATTCTTGTTCGGGAAGATTGCACGCATACTTACAGAACCGGTTGTCTGATCGATTACACCACTGACAGCATCAATCTTTCCTTCATCATTGTAGAAGCTTCCGTCGGCCAGCTGTAATTTGACTGCCGGCATTTTCTCCAGTTCTTCTTTTAAAGAAGTTCCTGTTTTTGTCAGTTGCAACAGGTCTTTTTCTGTCATGGAGAAATAAACATACATGTCGTTGATTTCAGAAACCGTTGTCAGCGGTTCTGCAATAGACGGACTTACCAAACTACCGATACGGTAGGGGAATGTGCCGATTACACCATTCGAAGGACTGGTAACAGTACAGAAATCCAAGTTTTGTTTGGCTCTTACTTCCGATGCTTTAGCTTGAGCCAATGCAGCCTTGGCCGATAACAGATTGTTGACAGCTGTTTCGTATTCAAACGAACTGATGATTTGTTTTTCAAACAGCATGTGTTTGTTCTTTTCTGTCAGCGTCAATGTTCGTAAGTTCGCTTCAGCTGTTTCAACAGCTGCTTTTGCCTGATTATAGGCTGCCTGGTATTGAGTTGGATCTATTTGAAACAAAGCTTGTCCTTTCCGGACAGTTGCACCTTCATCTACACAAAGTTTGACAATAAAACCGGAAACCTGCGGACGGATTTCGATATCCTGTGTTCCTTTGATTGTTGCTGGGTAAGATTTCGTCTGGTTACTAGAAGTCGTTGTTACTGTAGCAACAGCATATTCATCGTCTCCCATCTTCATTCCACTTTGGCTGTTTCCACAAGAAAACAAAATAAACCCAGTAGCACATATTGCCATGTACTTACCCTGAGTTACCATAAACTTCAAAAAATGATTCTTCATATAATTGTTAAATTTGAAAATTATTCTTGAATTAACTATTGCGCTTATTTTTCGCTCCCTTTAGGAATGCTGCTTTGTCATTCCCTTTTTTACTCTTATTTTAGTCACAAAGGTAATTTATTTCTATAAAATGGGGGAATTACATAGTTTTATTTTAACCATATTTGTGTGCATATTATATCATTTTCTCAAACGAAAGATATCGTTTTGGTGCAAAATGAATATTGATTGTTCCGTATAGAAATTGTGCCATATAGCTTTTTTAGGAAAGAAAAAGAAGGGAGATGTATTCCGTATGGTCTGTTCTGCTTGGATTGAGGTTTGAATCTGGTTAGAAACTAATTTTTTGACAGCTGTCGTAAAGCTTTACTATATATGTGATAAAGCTTTTTGACATATATGGAAAAGCTTTACCACATTTGTCAAAAATATGAATGGAAGTGAAGTTTGTATCACAACCTGCGTAGTTTGTATGTCTTTGTCTTGAAATGAAGGAGGCAGATGGTTGATTTGTCTGCGGAAATGTTCTCTTTTTCGGTAGTGAAAAAGGAATGCGTTAAAATCAAAATGGAGAATAAAATCACTTTTTACGTAATATTTTTATGGCAAACACTTGCTTTTCCATAATTATTGCTTACTTTTGACCTAGTAACTTAAATTAAAATCATCATGAATACCACGATTGTTATTTCGGAAGTACTGAGTACTAGTTGGAAAAACGTAAAGTCTCAAATTTGGATTTTGGCTGGTCTGGTCATCGGGATGTGTTTGATCTCGTTCACGATCAGTTTGCTTATGTCTCCCTTGTCCACATCTATTGGAGGCATGTTGATTTCTTCGTTGATCAGTATTCTTATCTCTTCAATATTTGCCTTGGGATATATCAAGAATATGTTTCAGACAATGGATGGCGATGAACCTCAGTTTTCGGCTTATATGTCGCATCCTTCCAAGATAGTAAACTACTTTATAGCCGGTTTGCTTTTTAGTTTGTCACTTTGTATTGGTCTGGTATTCTTTATTATACCGGGAATTTATCTATATCTTCGTCTGCAGTTTTATGGACAGTTTATTGTCGATGAAAATGCCGGAAGCATTGAATCTTTGAAGAAAAGCTGGAATCTGACGAAAGGGTATGAATTATCTTTGTTCCTGCTTATGCTGGCCCAATTGTTTATCCTCATTATCGGAGCCCTTTTATTCCTAGTCGGATTGCTGGTAGCCTATCCTTGGGTCATTATGAGTCAATGCTATGTTTACCGTTTGTTGAACCGGCAGGCATACGTTGAACAGAATGATTTGTAGCAGAAATACATATAACATTTTTTGTATTGCAGTTAGTTTCTTTTTTTACTACCTTTGTTCGAAATTTTTTTAAGAATGAAATTTCGGATCAAAAAGTATGTTTATAGCGGAATGTTCTTGGCTGTACTCTTGCTAAGTCATTCGGCCCAGGATGTATATGGTAAGAAAAAGAATCTTCCTCCTGTTTTACCACCGGCAAAGCCTTCTTTCCCTGCGACAGAGATAACGGTCCCTATGGTTGAGTTTCCTAAATATCCGGAAACAGGAAAGTTGGAATTACTGGCTTCTCCCCGTAAGATGATTACGACCGATTTTACCAGTCGGGAGATCAATCATATTGGAGTGGGAGATGCAGCCCGTTTTCAGGATTCGGATACGGAAATTATCGACTTGTCGTTGATACAGGAAGGCGATTATGCATTCCCTTTGCCGGGAGCAAAAGTAATATCTCCTTATGGCGGCAGGCGTCGTCATCATTCCGGATATGATATCAAGACGTGTCCGAATGATACGATTGTGGCTGCATTCGATGGTGTTGTGCGGCTTTCTAAACCGTATGCGGCCTATGGAAATGTGATTGTTATTCGTCATTATAATGGCTTGGAGACCGTATATAGCCATAACTCCAAAAATCTGGTCAAGCCGGGCGATGAAGTAAAAGCCGGAATGCCTATTGCTTTAACCGGACATACGGGTCGGGCAACAACGGCTCATTTGCATTTTGAAGTTCGCTTTAATGGCGTTCATTTTAATCCCAATTATGTCTTCAGCTTTTCGCACCGTAAATTGAAACGGGAATGCCTGATTTGCCGAAAGAAGGGGAATCATATTTCCGTGAAACCGGTCAAAGCCCTGCCTCTTTATCTGATTGATGACAAAGAACAATCGAAATAATAAGTCATGAACTTGGAATTCTATGTCAAGATAGAAAAGAAAAGTCTATAAAAAAGAAAAGGTTGTCATCACGACAACCAATCTTCATTGCTAACCTTAAATCTAATACCATGAAAAACACAGTGCAAATATAGAGGTTTTATGTTATTCAGCATAATTTTGTGGCATAAAATTGCTGTATTTAACTTGATTTGTTATTTGGAAACGCTTTTAAGCTAAAAAAGACTCTTTGAAGCAGGGAAAATGCTCCAATGAAGTCTGTTACAAAGCCCTATGAGCTTACGAAACCTTCCTTTTGAATGATTACAGACAAATGCTCCAAAGGACAGAAGGCTCTTCGATAATTGAATTTTTTGTATATTTGCAAACAGAAATGATTTAAGATACAAAGGACTAAATGAAGAATATCCGCAATTTTTGTATTATTGCTCATATTGACCATGGGAAAAGTACCCTGGCAGACCGTTTGTTGGAATATACGAATACGGTAGAAGGCAGAGATATGCAAGATCAGGTATTGGATGATATGGACTTGGAACGTGAACGAGGTATTACGATCAAGAGCCATGCTATCCAGATGAATTATACCTACAAAGGCGAAAGTTATATATTGAATCTGATTGATACGCCGGGGCACGTTGACTTTTCGTATGAAGTATCACGTTCGATTGCGGCTTGCGAAGGAGCATTACTGATTGTGGATGCATCGCAAGGAGTTCAGGCGCAGACAATATCCAATCTTTACATGGCAATTGAGAATGATCTGGAGATTATTCCGGTTTTGAATAAGATCGATTTGCCGAGTGCCATGCCGGAAGAAGTTGAAGATGAAATCATCGACTTGCTGGGTTGTGACCGGAGTGATATTCTGCGTGCCAGTGGAAAGACGGGAGAAGGTGTGGAAGATGTATTGAACGCAATTGTAGAACGTGTTCCTGCTCCTAAAGGTGATCCGGAAGCTCCGTTGCAATGCTTGATTTTCGACTCTGTATTCAATTCTTTCCGGGGAATCATTGCTTATTTCAAGGTAGAAAATGGGGTGATCCGCAAAGGTGATCACGTGAAGTTCATTGCTACCGGTAAGGAATATGATGCCGATGAGGTGGGTGTTTTGAAGTTGGAGATGTCTCCTCGGGATGAAGTGCGTACAGGCGATGTAGGTTATATAATTTCCGGTATCAAAACGTCTAAGGAAGTTCGGGTGGGAGATACGATTACCCATGTAGCCCGTCCGGCATCGGAAGCCATCGCCGGTTTTGAGGAAGTAAAGCCGATGGTCTTTGCCGGAGTTTATCCGATCGAGACGGAAGACTTCGAAAATCTGCGCGCTTCATTGGAAAAGTTACAGTTGAACGATGCGTCTTTGACTTTCCAGCCGGAAAGTTCTGCGGCCTTGGGATTTGGTTTCCGTTGCGGTTTCTTGGGTTTGTTGCACATGGAGATTGTTCAGGAACGTTTGGATCGTGAGTTCAATATGAATGTGATCACGACGGTTCCGAACGTATCATATCTGGTATATGATAAGAAAGGAAACTGTAAGGAAGTACATAATCCGAGCGGTTTGCCCGATCCGACATTGATTGATCATATTGAGGAACCTTATATTCGGGCGTCTGTCATAACGAACACAACTTATATCGGACCGATTATGACTTTGTGTTTGGGCAAACGAGGTATTCTGGTGAAGCAGAATTATATTTCAGGTGACCGTGTTGAGATTATCTATGATTTGCCTTTAGGAGAAATCGTCATCGACTTCTACGACAAGTTGAAGAGTATTTCGAAAGGATATGCTTCATTCGATTATCATTTACACGATTACCGTCCGAGTAAGTTGGTGAAGTTGGATATTCTGTTGAACGGAGAACCGGTGGATGCGCTTTCAACACTGACTCATATCGACAACAGTGTTACCTTTGGTCGCCGGATGTGTGAGAAGCTGAAGGAACTGATCCCGCGTCAACAGTTTGAAATTGCTATTCAGGCAGCTATTGGGGCAAAGATCATTGCGCGTGAAACCATCAAGGCGGTACGAAAAGATGTGACGGCCAAGTGTTATGGTGGTGACGTTTCGCGTAAGCGTAAGCTGTTGGAAAAGCAGAAAGAAGGAAAGAAGCGAATGAAACAGATCGGAACCGTGGAAGTTCCACAGAAAGCGTTCCTGGCTGTATTGAAACTGGATTAAGTAACAAACGGTTATAAAGGAAAAGATCACAAAGTGTAGAGATATATTCTCAGGCACTTTGTGATCTTTTTGTTTTAGAGAAGGTTCGTTATTGCTTATTCAAACAATAGCTTAGCGTCTCTTTCGGCAGCCTTTTGAGTCCACGCCTCTGGAATCATCTTCCATTGGTTGAGTGGCTGCGGAGACAATGTTTTCTTATCTTTGATATACTGGATCATGTAGTAGCGAAGATCTTTCTCTGTCGCATTGACAATCCGGTCTTTTAACTGATCTTGTGGAATACCAGCCCCTTTAGTCAACAGTTCGCCGCCACCGTTACCACGATATGAGTTCAGAGCCACACGATAAGTCTTGTTAAGATCAAATGGTTCTCCATTAGCCAGACTCTGGATCGTTATCTTTTGTCCGGCAGGTTTTGTTACATCAACAGTATAGATGATTCCGGCAGCCGAATCAAAGTTGAAGCTATGATTCGTAAAGGTATACCCATTGCTGTCTTTCCGTTCTGTCAATAAGAGAAGATGATCTTCGGCTGATTGCATTTGGTTTGTCCAAATGGCATAAGATTCTTCGAGAAATCCTTTGATTTCTTTTCCGGTCAGCTCCATAGTATAGAGCATGTTCTCATACTTATATAAGTTGAACATATCACTGATCCGAATGTTTCCTTCCTTGATTTCGGCATCAAATGAAAGTGGAGCAGCAAAAGAAATGTCGGCTCCGGTCAGATCGAGTTGCAGGGAATGAATGAAATCAATAAATGCTGACGGACCGAAATAGGCAGGACGGGTAGAGATCGTCTCGGTAAAAGTACCGACTTTCTCTGAAACGAAGGTCTTGACTGCCTGATATTGGGGTGTAAACTGAGCCATGAATTCTTGACTTGGCTGTAGTTTATCCATATCTGTCAGTGTTCCTTGAATACTTTTTCGTACGACTTTATCTCCGTCGACTGTTAGACTGATTTCTATATCACCGACTGTTCTTCCGTTATTCGCCGGATTGATCAGCAAGACGGAATCACCTTGGGCATTGGCTATCTTTCCGCAGAAACGGCGATGGTCATGTCCCATCATCATGATATCGAAGCCCGGAATGCGTTCAGCTATTTCAGCGGAAGCGTCTTCCCGATATTTCCCGGCAACCGTACGAGCTTCTTTCCCGGCATGGAAGAGTCCGATAACTACATCCGGCTTTTCTTTTTCCTGAATGATCGGAATCCATTTGCGGGCTGTCTGTTCCATATCGGCAAAAGAAAGACCTTTCCACAATGTTTCGGGCAACCAAGTCGGAATAGCCGGTGTGATCATACCTAAAACAGCTATTTTGATACCATCACGTTCGATAATTTCATACGGCTTTAAATACGGTTGTCCGTCGGAAGTACGGATGATATTCGCTCCTAAAACCGGGAAGTTACATTGCTTGATCCAGCGGTCGTAAACCGCATGTCCGGCTTCTACGTCATGATTCCCCATATTCCCGACAACGAATCCCATGTAATTCATCATGGCAGCTGTAATATGCGTTGAAACCGTATCCATGAAGTTGTAATAATAGGCAGAAGGTTGTCCTTGCAGAATATCCCCATTGTCCATCAGCAACAAATTATCTCCGTAAGTCTGACGTTCTTGCTGTACATAGGTATATACGCGGGCAAAACTACCGTTCCAGTCTTGTTGCGTGATAAAATTGTAAGGGAAAAAGTTGCCATGTATGTCGCTTGTTTCAATCAGCTTAAGCTTGACTTCGCGCGTAGTGGCAGAGAGGCTTAGGAAAGCCCACAATAAAAGAAAAATACTTGAAATTCGTTTCATAAAACGGGTATTAAAGATCTGTATTGATAAAACGGTACAAAAATAACACAGACCAGACAAACTTCCTTGTTCGGATATGTGAAAATCTGATGAAAGTTTGGCTGGTCTGTATCTTTATGACCTTATTTCCGAATTATATCAGTCGGGATTCCCGACTATGAGGAAAATATTCCATTCGGATATTTGAGTTTATTCCAATTTATGAATGACTAAACCAGAACGAAGCTTCGGTTCGAACCATGTTGTTTTCGGCGGCATGATATTGCCCGTGTCGGCAATGTCCATTAATTGTTTCATTGTAACGGGATAAAGAGCCAATGCCATTTTCATTTCTCCGCTGTCAACTCTTTTCTTCAATTCGCCTAAGCCACGGATACCACCGACGAAGTCTATTCGCTTATCTGAACGCAGGTCCTTAATGTTCAGGATTTCATTCAGGATCAGATTTGAAGAAATCGTAACATCCAGTACTCCGATCGGATCACTGTCGTCGTATGTGCCCGGTTTGGCTGTCAGTGAATACCAGTTTCCATCCAAGTACAAAGAGAAATTATGCAGACAAGCCGGCTTATAAATATCAACCCCTTTGCATTCTACGGTAAAGTTCTTCTTCAGTTTTTCCAGGAAGGCTTCAGGCGTCAGTCCGTTCAGGTCTTTCACTACCCGATTATAGTCGATGATTGTCAACTGGTCATCCGGAAAACAGACTGCCATGAAATAATTGTACTCTTCATCTCCGCGATGATTCGGATTCTGCTGGGCTTTCTCGGCACCAACCAAAGCTGCTGCAGCTGAACGATGATGACCGTCGGCAATATACAGTGCAGGAATCTGGGCGAACAATTCCGTAATCCGGCGAATATCCTCTTCCTGATCAATTACCCAGAAAGTATGACCAAAACCGTCACCCGGAGCAATGAAGTCGTATTCCGGCTTTTGGGCTGTATACTTGGCAATGATTTTGTTAAGTTCGTCGTTATGCGGATAGGCAAAGAATACCGGTTCGATGTTAGCATTATTAACGCGCACATGTTTCATTCGGTCTTCTTCTTTATCGCGACGGGTCAATTCATGTTTTTTAATTACACCATTCATGTAATCAGGTACATAAGCACATACGACAAGTCCGTATTGAATCTTCCCGTTCATGGTCTGGGCATAAACGTAATAACATTCTTTCGGATCTTGTACCAGCCAGCCTTTTTCCTGGAACATATTGAAGTTCTCGGCAGCTTTCTTATATACTTCAGGCGCATGTTCATCAGTGCCGACCGGAAAGTCTATTTCCGGTCGGATAATATGATACAACGATTTTTCATTACCTTTGGCTTCTTCGCGTGCTTCATCCGAATTCAGCACATCGTATGGCCGTGAAGCAACCTGTTCCACCAAGTCTTTCGGTGGGCGAATTCCTTTAAATGGTTTTATCGTAGCCATACCTTATTTATTTACTCTGAATTTCTCAATACCTTCTTTCAAGAAACCTTCGATCTGATGAGCTGCTGCAATACCGGCATTGATATTGGCTTCGGCAGTCTGTGCACCCATCTTTTT
>CDZI01061079.1_pt1 | contig 36356 bp, 31 predicted proteins | sample 554811 | NCBI WGS metagenome assembly CDZI01 (sample SAMEA3182110, study PRJEB8094) | gut metagenome | biome: human; feature: gut; material: Stool; isolation source: human stools | place: Canada | collected 2013-04-23
CTTGTTGGTCTCCACGGCTTCCTTGCTCTTGTTCTTCTTGGGCTGCTTTAGTGCTTTATGTTAATTGAAGTACAATCATCGCAATAATACTATTGATTTTACGTTCTTTTCAAAGAAAGGGGTTGTGCAATAGTGGCTTAAAGGCTAAAAGCACTACCTTTGTACGCAATATAACAACAATACGTTTAAGGTCACAATTTGTGATTTTGAAAATAAAGATAGCAATATGGCAGATAATATAGAACATCAAGATAAAGGAGAACTGGTCGCAAATTGTGACCAGTTACAAAATGATGAAGTCGTAGTTACCACTCCTGTAGAAAGTCGAATAATGTCTATTCGTGAAAAGCAGATTATGATAGACAGAGACTTGGCTGAACTTTATGGAGTGGAAACTAAAAGATTAAACGAGGCTGTAAAACGTAATATAGAACGTTTCCCTGAGCGTTTCCGTTTTCAACTGACAAAGGAGGAAATGGCTGAACTGGTCGCAAATTGCGACCGGTTCAATAGTTTGAAGCACTCAACAGTTCGCTCATATGCTTTTACAGAACAGGGAGTAGCAATGCTCTCTACCGTTCTCAGAAGTGAAACGGCTATTCGTGTAAGCATACGTATTATGGATGCATTTGTTGCAATGAGACGTTTCTTGCTGACAAATGCCGAAGTGTTTCAGCGTCTCTCGACTATGGAATACCATCAATTGGAAATGCAGCAACATCAGCAAGAAACAGACAAGCGCATAGACGAGGTGTTTCGCAGATTGGACGAGGGCAACGCAAAGCCGAAGCAGGGTGTGTTCTACAATGGGCAAGTTTATGATGCCTATACTTTCGTGTCCGACTTGATTAAGAGTGCAAAAAGACGTATCATTCTTATCGACAACTATGTTGACGAGACTGTACTGACATTGCTCGATAAAAGAGATAATAACGTGTCAGCAATCATCTACACTCAGCAGATAAGCCGTCAGTTCCAACTCGACATAGATCGTCATAATGCTCAATATGCACCGATTGACGTTGAAACATTCCGTTTATCACATGACCGCTTCCTTTGTATAGACGATGATGTATATCACATAGGTGCATCCATTAAGGACTTGGGCAAGAAGTGGTTTGGTTTCTCCAAGATGGAGATACTTACACCAGACGAATTAGTAGAACGAATCAATAGAGGATAAGAAAAAATCAGAGTTTCTATTGAATATGGAAGAACTTTTCAGATATTATTTGAGTAATATTATTATTCTTCGTATCGGTACAGGCTTACGTTATCTATGGCTACGCTTTGTAAGGCATCGCAAGATTTCTTACCGAACCCTTTATGAAGGTAGTAAATCGAAAAAAAAAACAGAATTATCTAATTTTGAAAATGAAATGTCAAATCGGGCATGGGGATGTGGCTTTATTCTTTTTGTGATATTCTTAATTTTGTTTTTACGCAGATTTTTATAATAGACATACAGAAAATAATGATTATGACAATTAGAAGAATAAGTATAACATTTGTGGCATTATTATTTGCTACAATTTCATTTGGACAAGTAAAAAGCATTGACGAGAGAATAGGCGAGGCTATGAATAGCAGTAATTGGTCTGAACTTAGATTTTTGTATATGTCTGATGGTAAAAACTTGCAGACACCATTTCTAAAACCGCTCTCCAGATTCTTTATAAGTCAATTCTATAATGAACCGGACAGCGCTATCAAGTATGGCAAAGAAATTTTGGAGAAGTATCAAGAAGAACTAAATTCATCTGTACCTTCAATTATGTATTTCATGGCAGAAGATTATGCAACATTGGGACACTACGATAAGGCTTCCGCATTATTACACAGTCTGAACGAGGCATACCGCAAAGGTGGACAAACTGCAAATCCTGTATTTGAAGCCTATGAGGACATTTATTCTAAGCTTTCGAAATGCGGCACGTTTTCTGTGGAGAGGCCAAACAATAACGTGAGTGTGCCCTTGTTAACACATACAGGTAACCGCAAAAATCCAGAAATGATGTTTGTTATGGCTAATATCAATGGAAAAGAAGTGAAATGCAATTACGATTCAGGGGCAGGTATAAATATAATGACTACTAAGTTTGCCGAGCATATAAAGGCAACTGTTATACAGACCAATAACATGCAGATGTTGGGTATGTCTTATGCTGATAGCAAAGGCTTAGTAGTGGTGGACTCCCTAAAACTTGGTGATTTAGTTTATCGAAATGTCCCATTTTTTGTTGTCGATATGAGAACCGACAATCCGTTAGCTAACAAAAAGTTGGAGGAGCTTGGATACGAATGCGTTATAGGCAACCAGACAATGATGCCATTGGGTGAGATTTGTTTCGATTTTGACAGAATGCAGCTTGTAATCCCTGCCTCGTACACACCAAAACCTGCATATGCTCCCAATTTCTATCGTTCACCTCAGCGCCTTTTCCATTTGCCATTAACAGATGGTCGTTCAGGGAGAAAGATTGATGCAATAGTTGACACTGGTGCATCAGGAACCATCCTGACAAATCGCTATTATAAAAAGAACGAAAACTGTTTTACTGGTAGAACGGCAACTGATTCATTGCGCATGGCAGGTGTCGGTGGTGTCAATATTGTAAAAACGATACCTGTGTCATGGACATTTACCCTTGCTGGCGAACAATATACCGAGATAAACATTCCAGTAGTAACATCTTCAGAACAGAATGAGGAATATGATTGCAGAATCGGTTTACCAACGTTAATGGCGCATAGGAAATTTATTATCAACTTCAAGAATATGTGGATGAAATTTGAGGATTAGCAGAAATATTAAACAATAGATTTGGCTATAGGTCCTTACTAATTCATAATAAAATCCGTTTACTTTATAAGTAAATAAATCTCAAAATGGAAGAACATTTTAATTCATATAAGACAGATATCAATCTTGATTTCTTATGGCAATATTGCATTAACAATGGTACAATACACATATTTAAGCGTGGTACTATATTTCAGCAACTAAATATGCCATCCAACCATATTGGCTACATCCAGACTGGATGCTTAAAATATACAGTTCATAACGATGTCGATGAAAAAGATTATATTACTGGCTTTGCTTTCTCTGGTGAGTTTGTAGCTGATTATCCTAATTGTCTTTATGGAAAGACATCAAAGGTACAGATTGAGTCGGTCACAGACTCAAAAGTCTACATCGTAGATGGTGATGCTGTGCTTCGTCTGCTTACAGAAAGCGCAGAAAGGATGTTGTGCGGAATGAAAATTATGGAAGGACTCTTTGAACAGGTTTATTCCAATTACATTGATTTATACAGTCTCGACGCTCATGGACGTTACGAGCGCCTTATGAAGCATTGCCCTCAGATAGTCCAGCAACTATCGTTAAAAGACATAGCATCATATCTAAGACTTCACCCTAACACAATTAGTAAAATTCGGCATAACATAACATTTGGGAAGCGGTAAAGAGAAATATCTCAACCTAAGTTGAGAGTTGATGGTGTTATACTTCATATTCTTTGGCGCAAAGACAAAAGTCTGCCGATATTTTATACTTTTGCGACAAAAAAGAATATGAATATCATTATAATTGGAGCCACTTCTGGTATAGGCCTTGACTTGTTGAAAAGATATGCAGTGTCAGGGAATAAGATTGGAATACTTGGACGTAGAAAGAGTATATTGAAAGAATTGGAGAGATGTTATCCCTCAAACGTCATAACTTGTGCAGCAGATATTTCGCAACAAAACGTATTGTCGGAAGCAATCAAATTTTTCCAGTTACATATGCAAAACATTGATCTCGTTATTGTATGCTCAGGTATAGGCGAACTGAACCCCTCATTGAATTTCAATATTGAATGTCCGACATTGCTCACCAATGTCGTGGGCTGGACACATGTCATTGATACCTTTTATAACATTCTTACTTATCAAGGATTTGGACATTTGGTAGCGATAACCTCAATAGGAGGTTTACGAGGAGAGTCGCAAGCTCCTGCCTATAGTGCATCAAAAGCTTATCAAATCAATTATATGGAGGCATTACGCAAAAAAGCATACAAAGACGGACGTGTCTGTGTTACGGACATTCGCCCAGGACTTGTAAACACGAGAATGGCAAAAGGTGAAAATCTATTTTGGGTAATGCCCGTTGAAAAAGTAGTAAATCAAATTATAAAAGCCATAAAACAGAGAAAGTCTAAGGCTTATGTTACCAAGAGATGGCATGTCCTCGCCATAATCATTAAAAATCTTCCCTATTTCCTTTTCAAACGAATGTAGATTTCGTATTGAATAAAAACGACAATCAATAGCTACTGATAGAGTTTTCAATTATAAAGGTAATATCAAAACGATTTGCACTATACAGCCAATCATTAGAAAAGAAAAGCACAAAATAAAAATGCCCATCAACAAACGAAATTCTGTTTGCTGAAGGGCAATTATTTATTTATCTACGCACGAAGTGACATAATATACAATCGAAATGAGCGTATAAAGGAAACACGGTAAGAAAATCCAAAGAAAGACCTTCACCCAACCATTCGACAACCAAACTCCTTCATTTCTTGACATCATATTAGACATATCATAGAAATGGCAAGTGAGGATTTCCTTATTCGCCTTTCGGTGGTCTTCAAGAAGTTTGGACTCATCCTCAATGAGTTTCTTCCTATTGTTGATTGCCTGTTCCATATCGGCATCATCAACCTTAGCTTTGACAGTTATGTCTTTTACTTTGCCGATGTAGGCTTCAATAGCTTTGGTGACAGTATTCGCTTTATCTGAAGCTTCACTCAATTTGTCTTTTGCTTCATGCATGGAAGCAGTAGCCATTTCAACGCCACTTTTTGCCAAAGTCAAACTATTGCCAGCATCCTTGTAGGCTTGAAGTTGTTGGTCAAACTTGTCCGATGCCTTGTCTGTTTCGATATTCTTGTCAATCGTGTTCTCGAAAGAACCGAAATCCATATCCGAGATTTTGCTTTTACCTATCGGCATAGTATCAATGTTGTTGGTTGAACATTCGGTTACCTGCCATACCCTTGCTTCTTGCGAGGTCTGCACAGTCGATTAGCCATCATAGCGCAGCGATACGCCCAAGACAGTTCATCCTCGTCCTTGTCACGTCCCCAACCTGAGGTAGCACCACCTCCGCCACCGCCAGACTGGGCGGCAATGGTTGTGGCTGCATCAATGTATTCAGCAAAGAGAAGGATGGCGGTCTTTTGCACATCACCAATCTTGGCAAAAACATTGTCGGCATCCAAAGCAATATTCTTGTCGATGACATCCAGACAGTTCTGTGTAATGTCAACAGGATAATGATGAAACTCGTCCGTAGAAAAGTCGAAGTGACGTATCTTTGGAGTGTTGTCCGCAGTAGGCATGGGTTGGGGTACTGTCATAATCTTTGGCTGTTGGGTATTCTTTGTTGGAGTTGAAACTGGTTTTTCCAATTCTTGATGATGCAGTTTTGCCCAAGTACCTTCAATCTTTGAGGGCATCAGACAACGACCTTTGCCAAGTTCCGAGGACTTATAAATGGAGTTACCACGCTTGATGGCATAGCCACGCACTTGTCCTTTATTGTCGGATTGCAGTTTGACATCATATCCCATTTGCGTGAGGCATTTTGTGTATAGTCCCCAATCAAAGTACGGCATCTTAGCCAAAACGGAAAGACAATCATTGGTTATCGCTTCTTTATTTTGGCGGCTCACCTCTTGTGCATCTTTCCAACCACGCTGTTGCCCAACCTTGGCGGCAGCAGCCATCGCTCGCTCATAGATATAATGGGCATCATTCACGTTGCCCCTTATGTCTATGCGGTTCGCATCAATGTGAAGGTGCATAATGCCACTCTTGCTGTCACGATGGAGCGCAACTACATATTGGCTGTCTTTGAGGTTGGTTGCCTTTGCACTCTTGCGCTTCGACTTGGCTGAAAGGTCAACAGCATCAAACTCACGGATAAAGTCATCCGCCAACCTCTGCCAGTTCTCTATCGTCCAACCTTGCGTTTCCTCCGAGGTTGGGGAAACCTCAATGCGTATCATGTTACGTTTGAGTGGATGATAACGGTTCAACTTGTCCTCAAACTTCTTCTGCAAGGCAAGCATTCTTGCCCACATTGCCGTTGGGGAAATATCATCTGGCAAGAGATTGGTCTTTACTATCTCCGCCTTGTCCTTATCCACTGAGTAACGTATGGCATTTGCGCCATGACTTATTACCTTTGCTTTTGCTATCATATATGTCGTATGTTCTATTGTGTTAAGTATTTCTCTATCTCAATCATGCGGTTCAAGATAACCTCTGCGCTTGTTCTCCATCGTTTCATAAAGATTTCACTGCGGAGAATGTTCTCACGTTCCGTTAGCGGACGACCTTTGAGGAAGCCGAATAATTTCTGTATATCGCCCCTGGCATCCGAAAGGCTGTTCAAAGCCTCCATTTCTTTGTCTGTCAAGCGTTGTTTGGGATATTTGCCCTCCAACCGCTTGCGTGCGTATGCGCTTGTGGTCAGTCCGCAAAGAGCAGCATATTCCGCTATCTCCTTATGGAGTTGCGGTGTCAGCCTTACTATCAGGCGGCTCGTGTATTTCGGAGCCTCCTTATCTATAATTTTCTTATTCATACCAAATATTGCTTCTATAAAGTGTGCAACCCAATGCGAGCTTGCGAGCGTTCAAGAAGTCCATTGACATACGTACAAACGAAGTGCGTTTGTATGACATTGGTATTTCTTGCATAGCACTGCTATCAGAGTTTACGCACAAGCACGCTACGCACTGCGGTTGCACCAGTTCACAGACTTGTTGTATAACGGTTCTCAAATTACCCAAGCAACAGCAATTGTGGGGTATTCTCCGCTTCCATCTGTTCTTTGAAGAATTGCCTTCTGGCTTCTGCCTCCAGTTCCATGTCAGAGACACTTGGCGGTGGAACATCTTCCTCCTCTCCATTATTGCCATTTCCTGAAGTAAGGGAAGAAAAGGAACTGTTGGCAAGTTGTGTTGGAGAAGTACCGCCATTTTTGATGGGTGGATCCTCCTTGTTAGGGAATGCGGTTGTGGAAGTCATAGTATTAGACTTGCCGGAACAGTCTCTTTGGTTGATGGGAACATAGTGAGGATTGACATATTTCTTGCCGTCAACAATCCATGCAGAAATGCAGAGCAATGTGTGAACACTTCCTCGTCTTGTCTGTACAGAAGAAAGGATGCCCAATTTGTTCATGTGGTCAAGCATCTTGGAGACGGTTTTTCGGTCACACTTCCATAGTTTGGATAGAGCCACCTCTGACATGTTCACTTCCCACAATTCTGTTGTGGACTCCCCAACCTCATTTGAGGTTTCAATCTGTCGTGTCACAATCTGAATGAGTTGATAAAGGCATGAAAGGCGATTGATGCCAGCCGTGCCACCCATCAGATAGTTTACTTGTTCATTACTCAGGATAATGCTGTTGAAAATATTACTGTTCATCGTTGTTTTATTTTTGTTGTGTAAATCTGTTCATGCTGTTATGCGGAAAACTCTCTGCCGTCAAAAGAGAAACTATCGCCTCATGCCGAAGCCTCTCTCTGGCATATAATACTCCTTGTCGTATGCGATATGGTCAAGTACACGTTGCAGTCGGTCAAGTTGGGGACTGTCAAGCACTTGTATGGCATTGATGGTAATTTTCTGTGATGCAATTCTTCGATGCTCACAGTTTCTTTCCGACATGGTTCCGTCACCGTCTGCAAATACTGAATGCAAGTAAGCATTGACGGATTCCGTCTGTTCCTTGCTTGGGTAAGCAGCAGGAAAGCGGTCGGAAATGTAGTCTACCATATTGCTGACCGCATTAGCCAACAGAGGGTCACGTTTTTGCAGACTGTTTACAAGTTCATCTTTCGTCATGATGCTATGGTCTATCGTTCATTTCATTCAGACGGCTTGCTGCCTCCAGTCTTATCTCCTCCTCCGACATGGCTCTTGCTCCTCGTACCCAGTCAAGCAAGGCTTTCTTCTCAAAGAAGATGAGCTTGCCAGCAGGCTTGAAGTACGGCAACTGGTTAAGATGCGTCATCTTGTAGAGCGTGCTCTTGGCAATGCCGAGAAAGGCGGAAGCCTCTTCAAGGTTCAACACTTCCTTTGTCATGTAGCAAAGGTTCTCCAATTTGTTCACTCTCGACTGAAGCTCCACTATCTTGCGCTCATGGTCGAGGTTCATCTTTAATGCGTTCTTTTCTGTCATAAATCTGATATTTTGTTTATTACGTTATCGATTTCGGCTGCAAAGGTATATTGTTGCCAATGATATTCAAGCAGCCGTTATGGTTTATTAAAAGTGCTGATTTTCAATTCTTTGGTTCTATTTTACCATGCTGCAATGTGGTAGATTGGTCGGACACTCACTTGAAATTCAGCATCGTCAAATGTCTATCGTTCAAACATTCACCAAACCAAGGATTGGACAATAAGGGTGGCAAATCTTTGGTTCTATTGCCAGTTCTCGTTTTTGAGAATGTCCAACAGAGTGCAAAACAAAATTTAACACCCAATTTTCGCAAACCAAGCCGTTTGAGGTCAAAACCGTTTGCAATAACCACATTTGGGGTACAATGGTAGGAAAATGAGTTGTGAATGAGAGAAATAGGGATTTCCCCTCGTTTTTCAAGGGACAAATTTGTACCTTTGCAAACGAAACAGAGGTATTCCACAAGGGATATTTCGAGCGAAGTGTTCTTGACTTTATTTTTCCGTGGTTTTGTCCCGTTTTTGTCCCTCGCTGATTTTGGGTCACGAGACAAGAATCTGCAAGTGGCTGATTTACAGCGATTAAAGTCGTGTTTTGGAGAATTGGTAACGGCAACCACCAGTAACCACCAAAAGGCTATCTATAGTTTTGTCCAAGGTCTCCTTATACAAAAGACCGTCTACATATTCTTTGGGAATAGCATGAAATCCATACTTCGCACCAAGAATGGCACACGCAACTGCAGCATTTGTGTCTGCATCTCCTCCTGCATTCACAACGGCAAGCAATCCTTCTTCGAATGAAGAGGCATGCCAATATGACCATAGAGCTACAGATAGAGTAGACAGGGTGTAGCCCCAATTGTCATAGTCTACAAGCGGTTTGACATGAGGTTCCGCCCATGTGTTGTCTATATAATCACATATTTCCACATCATATTGCTTGGCAATATCCTTCATTTGGGAGCGTGTAGGAGGTTCGATGCCATAGACCAATGCATGTATCAGCTCCGAAACAATGACACATGAGCCTACGCATCTTGGATCGTAATGAGTGAGCTGACATATTTTCTCAGCACAGGCTGTTGTTTCTTTTGGGAATAGTCCGACTACGGATGTACGCATCAGTCCACCATTGGCGGCTGACTGGTAGCGACTCATCTTCCAGGCCATATACGAAACCTCAAACGGCTTTTCGGCATAGTCGCCAATAGTAAGAATCTTATAGGTGTGCGCCCCTATACCCATAGGCATGCCTTCTGCCCAAGTTTTGAAATGCCTGGCGATATTTAAGAAATTGACACCTTTGTCTTCAATGACCGCATCAGCAATGCATAGCATCATGTCGGTATCGTCCGTCCAGTCGCCTATCTTCCAGCGTTTCCGATGTCTGTCCTGGTATATCTGCTTGTAGTGTTGTAGTCCATGAGGATATTTCCAAGCAATATCTTCATCTGTCATGAATTCTGTCCCCAATCCTAAGGCATCGCCAATGGCTTGACCATAAAGGCAACCTCTAAATCTGTCAATAGTTTTATGCTCCATAGCCGTATAAATCTAAATTTTGACATTGGTTGTTGTTTTGATACAATTCGCTATAATCAGTTGATTTCGCTATAAATCTCGTCATTTTTTGACGGATTCAAAAAGATTCTCCGCTATAATTCCGTAAAAAGTCGCTATAATAGATCCTCTTATGATTGAGGTATGGTATACCAAGTTCGTCCTTCCGCTTTTATTAAACACTCTTTACTCATGTTTTTCAGCAAATCTCCGAGCATACGAAGTTGTTGCTCTTCCGTCTTATTGGCTGGAAGCACATCTTTGAGATATTCGTATATACTATCTCGCTTGGCACCTTCTTCACCAGCATTGCTGAGATATTGTAGAACCATTTGACGCAACCTCTCCTTATCCAATCCTTTTGTTTTTGTGTAAGACGGCAGTTGGTGAGTATTCTTTGCAATGCTAAGAGAAATGCTGTAATGCGGAGCCTCACCTTCTATCAGTCCACGTTTTAGCAAGTTTTGCGCTATATCCTCATGAATAGTTCTGCCTTTCTGTACTGCGTCAAGCGAGATGCAATCCCATAGAGAAAGGTGCTGACAGCGTATCGCTCATCAACACACTCATGGGCATGGCTATCGACATCGAGCGCCGTCGCCCAATGCTCAGCATCAACACCGGCGGACTGAGCAGTCCGGCTGTCAAGCCGGTTGCCGTACGCATGGTATGGCAGGTGGCTAAGACCGTGAAGAGTCCGGTAGTGGGTCTTGGCGGCATCTGCACCGCCGAGGACGCCATCGAGTTCCTCATGGCTGGCGCAACAGCCATCGAGATTGGCACCGCCAACTTCCTCGACCCCGCCGTAACCATCAAGGTGCGCGACGGCATCAACAATTGGCTCGACAATCACGGTTGCTCTTCTGTAAGCGAGATTATCGGTGCGCTTGAAGGATAATAATATGTTGTCATGTTGAGATGTTGATGTGGTGACACATGATGTTGCCATCGATGCATCTGCAATGGCGGACTATTGTACAATTATATACATCTTTCACTGTATCAACATCCCTCAACATCTTTTTTTTGAAAAGCTAGAACTATTAATAAAATTGTTTAACATTTATTTTTTAGTATGAGCCGTTTTTAGTTGTTCTTTTATTTTGGATTTAGCCATCTGATTCTGTATTTATTTCTTCTAATTCATTCAATTTCATGAGTTCATCAAGTGTTGTATCAGTAAACGTTCTCCATATATTAAGATGAATAGGTATATAGTCGATGAATATTGCTTTACAAACACTATCTCAAAGACCAATCTATAGTCATTGTCTCCACAATCTGGATAAACTTCTGATTTTGTTCCAACTCTTGCAACCTTGATAAAATACAAGTCTCGAACACCTTTCTCTTTTATGTATGGCATGAAATAATAAAGCTTGTTTAATGCAATGGTTGAGGGGAACTTCTTTCCTGTATAATAGATTTTTGCAGAGTGATCAACATAATATTTAACGTTGTCAGGTTTAACCAAACCAAGAAGAACTCTCTTAGAACTATCTACAGGAATAGCATCTTCTATGATATGGGGCTCCGTATTAAATACGCCACTTAAATTGTTGAGAATGATATTTGGATGTTCGTCTGCAATCTTTTGAACATCTATCTGAGCAACATGGGGCTGTTCTAACTCTTTGCGCTCAGATAACTCTAACGTCAAAACATCAGAGAATGCCTTCTTCATTTGAATAGCAAGATACCATGCTAATCTTGGAGGTACGGCATTTCCAACCATTTTATAGCCATCCTTTACATCATTATAAACAAAGCGAAAATTGTCTGGGAATGTCTGAATCCTTGCGCATTCTCTAACACTCAACCTCCTATACAAGTGTTCATATCCTCTTGCAAAAGCTCTTTTAGTAGAAGAAACAAATGCCATCTTAGGAGCTTGAGGATGCTGAGGCGCATTCCTTGCCTGAGCTTGTATTGTAAATGAAACCTCGTCCCATCCACGGACTCTATTTCTGGCCATATACTTTGCATCATAAGCACCTGTGTAGACGTCATGATTCATACGACTAGGATGCTCGCCTTCAACAATATTATCACAGTAGTATCGAGGTTGGTCGGTTATATCTCCAATGGCCTGTCTTAAAGTTATTGGCGTTGTGCTAACAGCATTAGGAAATACATATTTGTTAGTCAAGTCATTACGTATTCCGATAAAGAAAACACGAAACCGATCTTGAGGAATCTTGTAATCCGCTGCATTTAGTAATTCATAAGTAATCCTATATCCAGCATCATGTAATGTTCTCATGAAACTGGATAAGGACTTTTTATGCTTATCGTCAAGAATACCTTGAACATTCTCAATCACAAAGAATTTTGGTTTCTTATCTTTTACTATGCGAATATAGTCAAGAAATAATTGTCCACGAGGATCTTCCAGTCCTAATTGTTTTCCTCCTTCACTCCAAGCTTGACACGGCGGACCACCAATGATACCATCACAATCAGGTATATCCTCACCTGTAAGCGTACGTATATCATTGGTATTCAGAATTGTGTTCGGGTGATTGAGTCTATATGTTGTATGAATTGATTCATCAAACTCATTTGCCCACACAACATTAAACCCTGCTTTTTCAAAACCGAAATCGAGACCTCCACACCCAGCAAAAAGTGAAATAATATTCATATTAGATTTGATAGTTTATGCCATGCTTGTCAAGTGCTGTACGAATACTCATTGCTACATGATATGCAAGGTTTACAGGTACAGCATTACCTATCATTTTATATCCCATATTAACATCTGTATAAATAAAAACATGGTCATCAGGAAAAGTCTGAACTCTTGCAACCTCTCGAACCGACATTCTTCTATATAAATGTTCCTGACCAGGTACAAAGATCTGCTTATTCTTTTCTACCTTAATCATTTTAGGAGCCTGAGGATGTAGCTGACATTGACGTCCACTTGCCTGTACGGTAAAACCAGGTTCATCCCAACCTCTAACTCTATTACGAGACATAAATATTGGAGAATAGGCACCAATGAAATATTCGTGATTAGGAATAGTACATTTATCCCCATTAGTTTTGTTCTTTTCAAGGGCAGGAATTACATTATCCTTCAAATCCCAAATACACTCACGGAGCGTTGGTTTGTGTTCACAAGGTGTTGGATATTCAAAATCATGAATATTCAAGTCTTTTCTAAAACCAATATAGAAAACACGATCTCGATCCTCTGGACAGTCGAAGTCGTTAGCATTCAACATTTTAAGATTTACATCAAAACCTGCTTCATCAAAGAGACGCATAAAACCATTAACGGCTTCAGAATGACGTTTTGCCAACATTCCTGAAACATTCTCTGCTACAAAGAAAAGAGGTTGTGCAGCCTTAAGAATTCTGATATATTCATAAAATAGCTGCCCTCGAGCATCTTCAATGCCCTTTAAAGTGCCTGCTTCACTCCACGACTGGCATGGAGGACCACCAATAATACCTGTAACATGTTCTGGAAACTCACAATCCTTCACATCACGTATGTCACTTTCAATAAGATGTGTATCAGGAAAATTAGCCTTGAATGTCGGGCATATCTTGGGGTCAAACTCGTTGGCTACCACTGTATGGAAACCTGCATTATGGAAGCCTCTATCAAGACCTCCTGCACCTGAGAACAAACTAATTAATTGCATTTTAATAATGATATATTATGAGTTTTGAATTTATTAAATTTGCTGGATTTTGCGGATCTTCTATTTTTTCATCTGAAATAGAAACTCCATAATCTTCACAGAACTTTTCAAATTCATCAACATTTTCGAAATGAGCGTATTTAGACTCTGGAATAAGAGCAACAAGCTTGAAGTTATATTCATTTATATCTTTGGTGAGATATTCGAACTGAAGGAATGGTGATTTTATTAACCACATTCCTCTTACTCTAAGGTCGGATATTTCAAGATGATCAACTTTGTTAACCCTTCCAAGCTCATTTGTTTCAGCAAGTTCGACTCCTTCAAGTGATTTTAACCCGTTTTTGATTACATTTTCAACACCTTCATAAACTTCATGAGAATCACAATATAAATCACCGTAAATAAAAAACGAATTATGTAGCTCTTGATTATTAACTTGTCCCACAACATACAGCATATCTTTCTCATCCCACTCTTCGCATGTACGACAAATGTTAGAGATTTTAGGATTATCAGAATAAAGCTTATTTTTCGGATAACTACTATTTAATTGCAACTGTGAAGTTCCAAGTGATTCCAATTTCTTTATTTCTATTGCATCACTCCCCTTCAACATTGCATCAGGCGGGTTGTTACTGTTTCCTAAATATGAAAAGGTCTGGCTTCTAGCTTGCTTGTTCGCTCTTTCACTTTGACCCAAGCAATTAGCAAAAGCGTCTTTTACATATTTTTCAAGAGCATCGCCCATCTGATTGGCTCTATTATGTACGCCTTCTTCTAAATTTTCAACAACATTCAAAAATGAATATTTTACGATAGACTCTATGGCCGTAAGTATATTTCCCATATAATTAGATGAATTGTATTTTTAATCAACACTTGGTAAATTCAATATTTTTACTTGCTTCGTTACCATTTACAATTGTATTTGATATTCACATCAGTAGACATACCTACATCTGTACATTCTTAACTCCGCAACACTATTATAAATTAAACTTTTTAAGTACCTGAGCAACCAAAAGTTCTTAGACTAGCTAAGCGGCAGAGCCGAGCGACCCAGGGGTTTGCCATGTCGAAGAATTCACTTATCTTAGTGTTGCAAAAAGAAAACAAGAAAATCCAACGATAGACAAGGCGAAGATACAAATAAAATCTTAGAAAATCACTCCTTTTGGAGGAATATTTTCGGTCCATGGAGCAAATTTACTCTACATTGCCATCTGTAATTATTATGAGTAACTCAAGCAAAACAAAAATAGAAATTAATATCTACAAGATATTGAGTATGTGAAAAAATCTGCCATATCTTCCAGGATTGCTGTACGGCGCTCATTATCAACATTATAAAGGCTGGAAGATATGGCTGATAAGGGGTTATCTACCAGCCTATCTGCCAACCAGAACGGGCTATCTTCCAGCCAAGTTCACCCTATTACATAATCATAAGTAGCAATGCTTTTACTTTAGCTTGTTTATTGCCAAGTAAGAGACTCGAATAACAAAACCTAATTACTGCCCTACCCTCTTCACAAGATAGCGCGTGCAGGTTTCGCACTTGCGGCGGTGCATGCCTGGCATGTTGGCGAGCTTGCGACCGAAGGCGATGAGGGTGTTGGCTTTTAGGGAGGAACCGACCTTCTGCTTAATGACATCGAAGATTTCGGCGGTGGAGAGCCACTCGGCAGCGGGGTCAAGCGGGTCGGCGGCGACGGAGAAGCAGAGGCTGAAGTATTGGTCGGCGGGTTCCTGTATTTCGTAACGTCGGTTCCAGAGCATTATCTGCTCGGTCTCTGCCTTGTCGAACCAGCTGCGACGACCGTTGCGCAGGAGCTGCAGTGCCTGGGCGAAGAGCTGACGGTGGTCGGGCACGCGACTGGTGTCGATGGGCGCGGTTAGCTCGATGCCGATGAAACGGCGATTGCCCGAGGGGTCGGCGAGGATGTCGGTCATGTTGCTGGTGGCGATGAACGATGCTTTGCGAGGTAGTTCCTCGATGTGGGTGCCGAACGGGCGTTTCACTTTTACCGACGGCAGCTGAATGATGTTCTTCAGAAAGCCTTGCTGCACACGTGGCGAGATCTGGTTGAACTCGTCGAGGTTGATGAGCAGTTGCTGCGACATGGCGAGCATCACCTGGCGACGGTCGGAAAGGGCAAGGCTATCGGTATAGCCCCACTTCAGAGCATCGGGCAGCAGGCGACGGCAGAACGTGCTTTTGTTGTAGCCTTGTGGCGAGATGAGCAGTGGTGCAACGCTGTTGCCGTAGAGTCGGGAGGATTGGTTTTGCCACTGGCTCACCATGGCGAGCAGCCACGTGGTGAACCACTCGCGCCATAGCGGTGTGTCGGTTGGCACGGTGCGGGCGAGGTCGCCGATGTGGTCGTGTCCGTCCCATACGCCTTCGCACTCGGCGAGGTAGTCGCCGACGGGGTCGTACTGGCGAACGTAGTCGGAGTCGATATAGTTGCGTATGTCGTTCTGACTCACCTCAATGCCTTCGCGCTGCACCTCAAGAATGATGCGTCGGCGCGTGCGCGAATCGAGTGGTTCGAAGCTGCCGACTGGACTGTCGACGGGGCGATACTCGGTGCAGTTCATAACGGTGTTGTAGCGAAAGGCGTAGTGCGTGGTGAGGAAGTCGATCATGCGGTCGATTGGGTTTAGTGCGGTTGTTTCGTTTTTCATGGTTATTGGTGTTTTGTGTTGTTGTTATAATTCTCACGCTGCGACAACTTCATTGCCACGCTGCGACAACTTCATTGCCACGCTACGGCAACATGGTTGGCACGCTACGGCAACATGGTTGTTGTGCTACGGCAACATGGTTATCGCAGAGCGAGAATAATGGGAAAAGGGTAAAAAAAACTACAGAAAGTCGACCTCTTCTGTCGAGTTATCAAATACTACGTTCGTGTAATCGTACTGTGCGAAGAGCTGCTTTATCCACTCTTGCTGCTCGGGCACGAGCTTAGACTTTCCATAATGATAGCGATAGTACATACTTGTTCCGCCGAAGTATTTCCTCATCAGTAGGCGCAAGTTTGAGGCATCGCGTAGTTTCACGTCTTCAAACAGTTGCTTAAATCCTGATGCCAAGCGCACCATGCGCACTGGTTTGAAGTGATCGCACGAACCGTCTGCTCGCAGGGCTGTGGGAAAAATCGCATTACCATGCGTGCGTGAGGAGTCGAGTGCGACGGACGAGCGAAAGTGTATGCACTCGTTGCAGCGTTTGCAGTTGGAATTGAAGCAATAGGACCAGTTGTTTGGGATGTTGCTGCGCTTGATTGCAGCGTCGTTGATGTTTGTGTTTTCCATTGTACTTTGTTTTTTTAGTTTATAGTGTTTCTAAAATTGCTTGCAAAGGTATAATATTGCGCAAGCGTTGTCAAGTTTTTTCAGAAAAAAGTTTTTTCGAGGCTGGAAGATAGAAGGTCTCGGATGGAAGAAAGGCTGGAAGATAACTCGTTTTTAAAGTTATCTTCCAGCCTTTAATATGCTGAGAATGAACTGGATGCGGCGAGAATGGAAGATTTGGAAGATTTTTTCGCGTATTGAGGTATAATGTAGGAGGCTACGGCATTTTTGCCGTAGTCAAAACCTATCTTCTGGCTGCGTGGGTATGGCAGGATGCCATACCCTCCTACATAAGTTTCACATCTCAACACCTCAACATTATTTAATCTTGTCGAAGCCCTCGCCGAAGACACCTTGGCAGAATGTCTGCGAAACAACGGCGTCGGGGTCGATTGCCTTGATTACGGCGAATACCTCCTGCGACTCGTACTTACGCGTGAGGACGATGAGTAGGTCGACATCTTTCTTGCTGTACCAGCCCTTACCCTCGATGAGCGTCACACCGCGACGCACATCGGTGTTGATAGCGTCGGCTATCTCCTGATACTTCTTCGAGATGATGAGGAACTGCACCGTCTGGCGTGAGCCATTGATGACATAGTCGCAGACGATGGTGGCTACGAGCGTGAAGGCTACACCGTAGACGATGGTTTCGGTGCTGCGGAAGAGCAGGTAGGATGAGCAGATGATGGTGCAGTCGACAAATTGCATGGCGCGTCCGAAACTCATGTTGAAGTACTTGTTGAGCAGCACGGTGATGATGTCGGTGCCACCGGTAGAGCCATTATGCGAGAAGACCAGACCCAAGCCTGCACCGCCCATCGCACCGCCAATGAGCACGTGCATGAACTTGTCCTCGCCTGCCGTGATGATTGGGTGAGCCTCGAAGAACGGCTGAAGCACACCGACGAAGAATAGCAGGATGCCCACGCCGGTTAAGGTGCGTATGATGAACTGTAGGTTCAGTGCCTTAAGGGCAATGAGCAACAACGTACAGTTGATTACGGCAAGCGAAATCCATGTAGGAATCTCGGTTGCATAGAAAACAAGTGCTGCAATACCAGACGCACCACCCATAACGACTTTCTCGGGCAAGATGAACGCTGTGTAACCAACAGAATACGAAAGGATGCCGAGCATGATAAAAACGAGGTCCTTCATGTTACTCTTGGTGCGCGACTTCATCACCGTTGTTTTAGCTTCTCCCATAATTAGCAATTTTAAAAGAACAAAGCCATAGCCCCCAAGGGCGTATTGCCTACTTTTGGGCTATGGCTTTGAGCATTAGAGTATTTGATTTTAAAGTTTTATTTACACCTTATTACTTAGCGTAAGCTACCGAACGTGTCTCGCGGATGACTGTAATCTTCACCTGTCCCGGGTAAGTCATCTCGGTCTGGATCTTGTTGGCAATCTCGCCAGAGAGTTTCTCTGTCTCCTTGTCGTCCATCTTGTCGGCACCCACGATTACGCGGAGCTCGCGACCAGCCTGGATGGCGTATGTCTTTGTTACGCCCGGGTAAGACATAGCGATTGCCTCAAGGTCGTTGAGGCGCTTGATGTAAGCCTCTACAATCTCGCGGCGTGCACCAGGACGTGCACCCGAGATAGCGTCACACACCTGTACGATCGGAGCGAGCAGTGTGTTCATCTCCATCTCGTCGTGGTGGGCACCGATGGCGTTGCAGATATCGGGCTTCTCCTTAAACTTCTCTGCTATCTTAGCGCCATAGAGTGCGTGCGGCAGTTCGCTCTCCTCGTCTGGCACCTTACCGATATCGTGGAGCAAGCCAGCGCGCTTTGCCTTCTTCGGGTTCAAGCCGAGCTCGGCAGCCATAACAGCACAGAGGTTGGCTGTCTCGCGAGCGTGCTGCAAGAGGTTCTGACCGTAAGACGAACGATACTTCATCTTGCCGACGATGCGGATAAGCTCCGGATGCAAGCCGTGGATGCCGAGGTCGATGGCTGTGCGCTTACCTGTCTCGATTATCTCGTTGTCGAGCTGCTTCTTCACCTTTGCCACTACCTCCTCGATGCGTGCCGGGTGGATACGTCCGTCGGCTACGAGCTGATGGAGGGCAAGGCGACATACCTCGCGACGAACGGGGTCGAACGCAGAGATGACGATTGCCTCCGGCGTGTCGTCTACCACGATTTCTACGCCTGTAGCTGCCTCAAGAGCGCGGATGTTGCGACCCTCGCGACCGATGATGCGACCCTTCACCTCGTCGTTGTCGATGTGGAACACCGACACGGAGTTCTCGATGGCGGTCTCGGTTGCTACGCGCTGTATGGTCTGGATGACGATTTTCTTTGCCTGTGTGTTGGCGTTGAGCTTAGCCTCGTCCATAATCTCGTTGATGTACGATGCGGCATCGGTGCGAGCCTCGTCCTTTAGGCTCTCTACGAGGCGGTTCTTAGCCTCCTCTGCGCTAAGACCAGAGAGTTCTTCGAGCTTCTCGCGCTCCTTGGTCTGCATTTTGTCGAGTTCGTCCTGCTTGATGGCGAGGAGTTTCTTCTCGTTGTCGATGCGCTGCTGAGACTGCTCTACCTCCTGCTTGCGACGTCCGAGTTCTTCCTGACGCTGGTTGAGCGATATCTCGCGCTGCTTCAAGCGGTTCTCGCTCTGCTGTATCTTCTGGTTGCGCTGCTGCACTTCCTTCTCCAGCTCCGACTTCTTGTTGAGGAACTTCTCCTTCACTTCGAGGAGTTTCTTCTCCTTCACTACTTCTGCCTCCTTATTGGCGGCTTCTACCATTTCATTATATTTTCCTTTTATCACGTAACGGAAAATAGAATAGCCTACAACGCCACCTGCTATAAGTGCCACTAAGGCTGTAATGAATATCTCCATTTTTTAAGTTATTATTTGTTAGTTATTATTTGTTAATGTTTATTCGCAGTTTGCGATGGTAAAGATACAATCTCAAGACGCGACGCTACACACCTTATTATATATGGTGGGCACCTCAACATCTCAACGCCTCAACATCTCAACATCTCAACGCCTCAACATCTCAACGCCTCAACATCTCAACATCTCAACATCTCAACATCCCAGCACCTCTTCTATCTCCGAGGTGAGTTTTTTGATGATGTCGTCATACGGCTCGGTGTTGTTACGCGACTTCTCCATCTCGTAACGCAACGCTATCTCGATGAGTGCCATATAAAGGATTTCCTTGTCGTTCTTAGGACCTTTATATCGCTCGGCATAGGTGTTCATAGTCTTCGTTATCAGACTGGCGGCATCGCGGTAGAGCGGTTCGTCTTGCGGACGGATATTCACCGGCATGTCTGTGTCGTAGACGTGAAGCCTTATGCGTAGTTTCTCTGTTGATTGTTCAGCCATCGTGAAGTTGTTTTTAAGGCGCAAGAATGGTTATTCTTGTTTCTCGTTGACGAGCGTTATGCACTTGTCAACATCGCGTATGAGTTTTGCAAGACGCTTCTGCGCCGACTGCATGTCACCATCGGTGATCTCAACCATTCGTGCCAATTTTAGACTTTCGTAGTCGTTGCGCTGTTGCTGCAGCTGAGCCTCGAGCTTCGCAATACGTTCTTGCTGCTCTGCCACCTGACGACACAAGTCTTCGTTCTGCTTCGTTACACTCTGGTACTGCAGAATCATTTGCCTGACACGCGTCGCAAACTGGTTGATAGTTTTCGATTCAGCTTCCATATACAGCGTTTTGACTATTGGCGTATATTTACTACGCCACAAAATTATATTATTTTTACGAATATGGCAAAACTATTACGAGTTTTTTAATCTGACGAAACGTGTTTTACGCCAGAACATGCCACATTACTTCTTCTGTCCGTCGTCTGCGCCAGCCTTCGGCTCCTTCTTGGCAAGCATCACCACCTGGAACACAAAGTCGGTAATCCACTTCTGCGAGAAGCCCAAACGCTGGTCGTACTGACGTATAGCCACAACTGCCTTCATCACGGCAGCATCGCTATAGTCGTTCTTTGTGAAGATGTCAGCCACGGTTTTCTCGGTCATTTTGTAGATGGCGTTCTTAAAGAACGAGGGCAGGCGGAGCTTGAACTTCATAAGGTTGCCCATGAGCATCATAATGTCCTGCGTGAAGTTCTGGAACTGGATGAGATACACCTGCACGTCCTGCAGCTTGCGGCAGTTCTTGCGGATACTTGCATCCACTTCCTTAAAGAAGTTGTCGTCAACGCCGTATATGTCGCGCAGCATCTTGCGACATGCGCTCTTCTCACCAACACCGAGTTTGTTATTCACTGTCGGAACGTGGAGCGTCGACTTGAACACACGCAGGTCGGGGAGCATTGCAAGGTTAGCAATGCCTACGTTTGCAGCTATTGAGGCCTGGAAGTAAACACGCACAAGCTGCATGTAGTTTTCCATACCATTCGCTTTATCGTTATCAGCTTTCTTTCCGAATAGTTTTGAAAAAAATCCCATAATATTTAATTTGTTTATTACATCAAATCAGCACACGCGTTAGTTTTACACCCACGATGCCAACTTAAACTATATTATGCAAAATTACAAATAAATTACATAACCGCCAAGTAATGCCGACTTTTTTCTTATTTTACGAATTAAGGTTTCAAAAATCAGCAGATAAAAGCATATTTTCTGACTTATTATTATTAACTTTGTGCACTTTATATTTATATCAATAGAATATTGTTGAACAATTAAAGCATTTAACAAATATGAAAGGTATCGTTTTAGCCGGCGGTTCGGGCACACGCCTCTACCCCATCACCAAAGGTATTAGTAAGCAGCTCATACCTATCTTCGACAAACCGATGATATACTATCCTATCTCAGTGCTCATGCTCGCTGATATAACGGAGATCCTAATCATATCTACCCCCACCGACCTGCCAGCCTTCAAGCGTTTGCTTGGCGACGGTAGCGACTTCGGTGTACACTTCGAATATGCAGAGCAGCCCTACCCTGGCGGTTTGGCGCAGGCGTTCATCATCGGCGAGGAGTTTATCGGCGACGACAGCGCGTGTCTCGTGTTAGGCGACAACATATTCTACGGTGCGGGCTTCACTAAACTGCTGCGCGAAAGCGTGCAAAACGTCGAACGCGACGGCAAGTCGACAGTATTCGGCTACTACGTGAACGACCCGGAACGCTACGGTGTGGCAGAGTTTGACGCAGAGGGCAACTGCCTCAGCATCGAGGAGAAGCCTGAACATCCGAAGAGCAACTACGCCGTGGTGGGACTCTACTTCTACCCGAACAGCGTGGTGGAGATAGCCAAGAACATCAAGCCAAGCGCACGTGGCGAACTTGAGATAACCACCGTCAACCAGGAATACCTGAAACGCGGCGAGCTGAAAGTGCAGACACTGCAGCGCGGATTTGCATGGCTCGACACCGGTACACACGACTCGCTGTCGGAAGCAAGCACCTTCATCGAGGTGATTGAGAAACGCCAGGGACAGAAGGTGGCTTGTCTGGAAGAGATAGCATTCAAGAAGGGATGGATAACCAAGGAAAAGCTCGTAGAGGTGGCACAACCGATGGTGAAAAACGAATACGGCAAATGCCTGCTGCGACTCGCTGAAGGCAAGTAACACTTAACTCTAAGCGAAACTCAAACAAATAAGCAAACGTAACAAACACGCTTTAGATACACAACGCAAAGAAAAGAAAATGGAAGAGAACATCAACCAAGGAACAAACAACGTACAACAAGAACTCGAGGAGAGCTCTTCATTCAACTTTAGAACCATCTTCACAGCACTGGTTCTGAATTGGCAATGGTTCGTACTCTCGATTGTCATCTGTCTGAGCGCAGCCGCCATAAAGTTGCGCTACGCCACACCAATATACCAATCGTACGCAAAACTGCTCATCAAAGAAGATGAAGACAACGGACGACGTGGTAGCAGAAGCTATGTCGCCAATTCGACAACACTCGGCATAATGAGCAACTCTACTGGCATCGATAACGAGATGGAGATACTGAAATCGTCGACACTCGCTTGCGAAGCCGTAACCGAGTTGAAGCTCTACACCGTGTACACAATGGAAGGACGCATCAAAGACCACCTTCTGTACAAGAACCAACCCATCAACGTAGACCTTGACACTGCCCACATCGCAACATTGCAGATGCCTATCCAACTCACCATTGGCAAGGAGGGCGACAAGCTGCGTGTTGTGGGTTCGTACACCTATGTACCAGAGAACCCAGACAAACCATCGAAGTGGTACTCCATCGACCGCACCTTCGAGAGTCTGCCGGCAACTATCAGCACAAGTGTTGGCGCAATAACACTCTCCAGCAACTCCGGTATCCAGCTGCCTGCCAACCGTAAGGAGTTCGTGACTATCTATCCGCCGAAGATGGTTGCAGGCAAGTATAGCGGTTCGCTCGATGTCAGCCAGTTGTCGAAGAACACATCTATCGCAGGTCTCACCCTTACCGACGAGATACCACAACGTGCCAACGACTACCTCAGACAGCTTGTCTTCAGCTACAACAAACAGGCTAATGAGGACAAGAACGAGATAGCCATGCGTACAGAGCTGTTTATCAACTCGCGTCTGGAGAAGATAAACACCGAGCTGGGCGCAACAGAGGGCAATCTGGAGGCAACAAAGCGCCAGTATAAGATTGTAAACCCGGAGGCGACTGGAGCCTTAGGCTACACGAACACCGACTCGTACACACAGAAGCTTGCCGATATGGATATGCAGATAGAGCTGCTCCGCAGCCTGCAGGAGTACATCAACGACCCAAGCAACAAGTATCAGACACTGCCGTCGAACGTGGGTCTGAGCGACGCAGCCGCCGCTACGCTTATCAACAACTATAACCAAATTGTGATGGAGCGCAACCGCTTGCTGCGCAGTGCCAACGAGAACAGCCCCACAATCACTCCGCTCACCGCACAGCTCGACGACCTCTCGGCAAGTATTCGCCGCGCAATGGCTCAGGTGCAGCGCAACGCAAAGATACAGCGCAACTCCATACTGCAGGAGTACAACCGCTATTCGAGCATGATCTACTCGACGCCCGAGCAGGAGCGCGTACTCACACAGATTGGACGTCAGCAGGAAGTGAAGTCGGGTCTGTACCTCATGCTTCTGCAGAAGCGCGAGGAGAACTCTATCTCGCTCGCCGCAACAGCCGATAAGGGTAAGCTCATCGACAACCCGGTATCTTTAGGAAAGATTAGTCCGAAGACATACATGGTTCTGCTCATTGCCTTGGTATTAGGCATTGCTATACCTGGCTGTATTCTGTTCCTCATCAACTTCTTCCGCTACAAGATAGAAGGACACGACGACGTGGCACGTCTCACCGAGCTGCCTATCATCGGCGACGTAGCCGTTGCCAGCGAGTCGGTAAAGACAAAGGCTGACATCGTGGTGCATGAGAACAAGAACAACGTCATGGAAGAGGTGTTCCGTTCGATACGCTCGAACATTCAGTTTATGCTGAAGGAGGAGGAGAAGGTAATCATGTTCACCTCTGCCACATCGGGCGAAGGAAAGACCTTTACAGCGGCTAACCTGGCTGTGAGCTTCGCGCTGCTGGGCAAGAGGGTGCTGGTCATGGGTCTTGACATCCGCAAGCCACGACTCACCACACTCTTCGAACTGAACAAGGAGAAGATAGGCATAACGAACCTGCTCGTGCACGAGAATCCGACACGCGAGGAGGTACTGGAGAACATCACCAATTCGGGAGTCAACAAGTACCTGGACATCATGCCTGCAGGTCCTATTCCGCCAAACCCTGCAGAGCTTGTGTCGCGCGAATCGCTCGACAAGGTGTTCGCAATACTGCGTAAGGAGTACGACTACATCATCGTGGACACGGCACCGGTGGGTCTCGTCACCGACACCGTAGTGATTGCACGCGTAGCCGACCTTACTGTATATATGTGTCGTGCCGACTACACTCCGAAGTCGAGCTTCGAGCTCGTCAACTCGCTCAGCAGTCAGAAGAAGTTGCCACAGATTTGCATCGTCATCAACGGTATCGATATGTCGAAGAAGAAGTACGGCTACTACTACGGCTACGGCAAGTATGGCAAGTACGGACGCTACGGCAGATACAGCGGTTACGGAAGCAAGTATGGAGGCTATGGCAGCAAGTATGGTGGCTATGGAAGTTACGGAAGCTATGGCAGCACATATACTTCTTACGGTGCTTACGGCAACTACAGCGACAGCAACTACGGCAACAAGAACGATGACTCTATAAAGCGTAAGAAGTAAAAATGGTTATAGCAGTTGACTTCGACGGCACTATCGTGGAGCACAAATACCCTGCCATCGGCAGGGAGCTGCCCTTTGCCACGGAGACGTTGCGTATGCTGATACGCGACCGCCACAAACTGATATTGTGGAGCGTGAGGGAGGGTGCGTTGCTCGACGAGGCGGTGGAATGGTGCAGGGAGCGTGGCGTGGAGTTCTACGCCGTGAACCGCGACTACCCCGAGGAGCGTAGGGAGCACGAGACGTTCTCGCGCAAGCTGAAAGCCGACCTTTTCATCGACGACCGCAACATAGGGGGACTGCCCGACTGGGGCACTATCTATCAGATGGTGAGGGAACGCTGCACGTGGGAGGAAGTGTTGGCGCAGCGCAACCGCAGCTTTGAAGGGACGGAGGCTCCGAAACGCAAGAAGAAGTGGGGCATCTTTTAAGCATACGGACTTAGAGAAAACGAAAAAGGACCATGCCGGAATACGGACATGGTCTTTTTCGTTAAAACATCTATTAGATTATATTATTACTACTACATTATCTTTCTACTCCAGCACCAATACATGGCTTGTGCCATCCTGCGGTGTGAAGACGTTCAGACCTATCTTCATCAGATAGTCGCCGCTAAACTGCTTGCCGTTGCACTCCAAGTCAGACTGCTTGCCAGGCATGAGGTTTGTCTCCTTCACGGTGTACATCTTTGCGGCATCCAGACCCTGCAGCTTCACGTTCAGCTGCGGCTCCTTATAGCGCGGATGCAGGTCGTAGGCGAAGAGCACCGCACGCTGCTTGTCCTTGCTTACGTAGTTGATAGCGCAGTGGCTGCCCTCGTACGGCGAAACAAGACGATACTGGTCGCCTTCGAGAATCATCGGCTTCATGCTGTTATAGTTCTTTACAGCCTGCTGCACAAACTTGTAGTCGTCGGCAGAAAGCGACTTGAGGTCGATGTCGAAGCCCAACTTGCATGAGCTGCATACGTCGGTGCGGAACTTTACGGATGTGTTCTTGTTCCAGTTGGTGACGTGCGAGCCCATTGTCTTTGCAGGGAAGAACTTCGAGAGACTCCACTGGATGTAGATGCGCTCGTACGGGTCGGTGTCGTCAGAACACCAGAACTCGGTGAAGTATTTGAGCATCTCGTAATCCATACGTCCGCCACCGCCAGAGCAGAGCATCATCGGCAGATTAGGATACTTGTTGTGGATACGTGTGAGCACATTATAGATGCCACGCACGTGGTCGATGTAGAAATTGCCCTGATTCTGCTTGTGGTATGGCGAGTAGATATTGGTTATCACGCTGTTGCAGTCCCACTTGAAGTAAGCCACTTCCGGGTTCTCGGTCATGATGCGGTCGACGATGCCGAACACATAATCCTGCACTTTAGGATTAGAGATGTCGAGCACGAGTTGGTTGCGATAGTAATATGTGTCGCGCTGCGGCTGCAGAATAACCCAATCAGGATGTTTCTCAAACAGTTCGCTCTTCGGGTTCACCATCTCCGGTTCAATCCATATACCGAACTTCACACCAGCCTTCTTTGCATCTCTGACGAGGCCCGGTATACCCTCCGGCAACTTGCTCTTTGTAGCCTCCCAGTCGCCCAGTCCGGCGTGATCGTCCTTGCGCGGATACTTATTGGCAAACCATCCGTCGTCGAGCAGGAACATATCCACACCAAGGTCCTTGGCATCCTTCATCAGTTCGGCAAGACTCTGCTGGTTGAAGTCGAAGCCTGTATTCTCCCAGTTGTTCAGGAGCGTGAGACGGTCGCCCGTGCCCATGTTCACCTGATACTGACGAGCCCAGTCGTGCAAGTTGCGCGAAGCCTCGCCCATACCGTTGTCGCTCATCGCGAAGATGAACTCAGGAGTGGTGAACACCTCGCCTGCCTTCAGTTTATAGTCGGAAGCATAAGGATTGATGGCAGGAATGACGCGCAGCGCACCGACGTTGTCCACCTCAAAGGTGAAGCGGAAGTTGCCGGGCCAACCTATCGTTCCGAGCATCACCTTGCCCTCGTTCTCCTTAGCAGGCTCGTCGAAGCCCAACTCGAAGAAAGGCTCAGCCTGCATAGCGGCGCGTGTGCCGAGCTTTGTGTCGATAATCTTTTTGCCCGTGCTCAACTGGGTTGTCTCGGGCTGACCTTCCTTAGCCCAGTCGCTGTGATAGTTAGTGAGATAATACTTTGAAGATTTGAAGTAGAGCATCGTAGAACTGTAGCGCCAGAGTGTGATGGCAGACTTCTCCTTGTGAGAGATCTCGCTCCATGCCTTTATAACATTCTCTTTCGGATAAGCCACATAGTGGAGTTTCACAGTCAGCGGATACACCTTGTCCTGAAGTGTGATGACAGTCTCAGTGCCGCCCTTCACAGCCTTCTGCTCCGACGACTTATAATATAAATATGTAGACATATTGCCGTCGGCATGTGTAACGGCTACAGCCGGTTCGAAGTAGTCTTCAGCACCGGAAGTGGCGTACACCTCATGACCGCGCTGGCACACAGCGCCGTCAGAAGCTGCATATACATCCCACTTAAGGTTCTCGTAGTCGGCAGGATTCTGCAACTTGTCGCCGAGATAGACCTGATAGAGTCGGCCTTTTGGCGACACTTTCATCACGAGGTCGGTCTTTTCGGTAGACACACGGATGATTTCTTGAGCGAATGTGATGGCAGAAGTCATGCACATTGCTGCGATTAGCATAATAGTTTTCTTCATTTTCGTATGGTTTTTTATTAGAATTTGATGCTTGCGTTGAACTCTACGGTGAACGGGCGGAGATAGTTGCCGCTCATGTACTTGCCGGCATACTTGCCTGCCTCATCCTTTGTGATAAGTTCCGAACCGCTGATTGTGCCCTTGGCACCCTTCTCGTTGAAGATATTAATGACGCTGACGCCGAGACTCAGATTCTTGTTCACATTCCAGTTGACACCACCGAATGTCTCCCAGTGGCCGTTGAAGTAGAGTGCCTCCTGAAGGTTAGCGTATGTCTTGCCGAAGTAGCGGAAGCTGAGCCAAGCACTGAGGTTCTTCGTGATGTCGTATCTCGGGTCAAGCTCAATGAGCACCTGCGGAATCTCCTTCACAATCTTGTTGTTGGCATTAACGCTCATAGTCTGACCGTCGCTGAACGTAACACTCGCATTATAGTTCTTGTACACTGGCTTCTGATAGGTGAAGAGTGCGTGCATGTGGAAGTTCTTGAACGGGTTGATTTCGGCAGACGTTGTCCAACCCAATGTCTGGATGTTGTAGATGAGCAACACGGTCTTGCCCTCAGAGGTACCAGGCTTGGTGAGGTTCTGCTGGTCGATATTGTTCGACTTTGAGATGTATGTCACCATCGACGAGAGGTCGAGCCATGAGTTCTTGTAGAAGATACCACCGCGAACCAACGGAATGGTCACGCGCTTGTACTGCTCCTCCGTAGGACCGGTGCCGGCATACTCGCTGATGCGCGGGAAACGTGTGGCGATAGTGGCGTCGGCAGTAAGACCGAACTGGTTTGTTACGTTGTATGTCATCTGCAATGTAGCAGCATAGTTGAGTTTGTTCTTCGTAACATTGGCTGGCTCGATGCTATGCTCTGTGGCAACGATAGATCCGTCTGCGGCTGTAGAATACGTATTGAAGTTGCCGAGATGGAAGCCACGGAAGCGTGACGCAGAAATCTGGTCTGCCGACATACGATAGTATTCGAGACGACCGCCGTAGAACAACTTAAACTTAGGAGTGACACGCCATTCGTCGGTGAAATAGAGAGCGAGTTTGTTCTCCGAACCCTTAGTATATTCAGGACTCAACTCGTTGTAGCCGAAGGTTTCAGAGCGGTGTGCAGTCTGTGTCGGGTCGAGCGGATTGACGCACATCTGGCTCAGCGTACGAGGATAAGCCTCAACGGTGCCCGCCCACTGGAACGAAGACGAATAGTAGTTGAGGTGGTAGTACCACTCGTTCAAACCAATCATCAGTTTGTGGTTGTTCAGTTGCTTGCTCATCTCAGTTGTAAGAAGGGCGTTGCTCACCTTGCCGATGTGCAGCCAAGTGCGTCTGCCTTCGATGAGTCCGCTATAAGCCGAACCGTCAGAAAGCTGGTAGCCGTCAGACTCAGCAACCTCAGAGATGGTGCTGCCGCCGTAGTCTACATAGTTGGCGCGCGGAGCGTTCATATACTTTGCGTTCAACTTCCACAACCAGCCGTTGTCAAACTGGTACTTGCTCACCAAAGCCACCTCGTTGGCACGATTATCATTACCGTCTGTCATGTTCCAAGTGTCCATCTTGCCGGTCTTGGTGTTCAGATAGCTGAACGAACCCTTACGCTGCACGTATGAATCCATACCCGGGTCGAAACCTGCAAGTTTCTTTATGCTGCCGTCGCCAGCGTAGATGAACGGAGCGGCATTGGCGAAGTTGCCGGGGTTCTTGCTGTTCGAATACTTATATAATAAAGATATGTGTCCCTTGCCGCCGTTCAGTATGCGTGTAAGACCCAAATGGTAGATCTGCGTGCGGTCGGCGTAGTCGGTGAAGCGCAGTTTGAAGCTACCCGGGTCGAAGTTCTGATACATTCCGGCTGTGTAGAGCCAGTTGTTGCCGATGCCGCCAGAGAGGTTGAGGTCGAAGTTCTGCATACCGAAGTGGTTAGCCTTATAATTGAGTTTGCCGCTGAACTTCTTCTCGCCCAACTCGCTGAAAGCCGATACAGCATAAGCGATGTTGCCGGTCTTGATGGCACTCTCCGACGGAGTCATAAGGTCGGTGCCTTTCAGCGAAGCGTCGCTGCGCCAGTGGGCAGAGAGTTTGTGCACGGACGACGAGTAAACGGCAGGCAGTCCGTTCTCGTATACCGTTACGTCTTCGCTCGGCAAACCAATCTGAATCTCGCGCGGTTTGTTGGCGTCAGAAGCGTTGAGCATCACGTTGCGCTCTTCCTTCTTCTGCGATTCCGAATCGTTTATTGAATTGTTGTCTGTATGCGTCTGTGCATACATGCCCGTAGAGGCAGAAGCCAAGAGGGCGAATGAGAATGTTTTAAGTTTTAGGTTCATATCCGTTGTGTGTATGTTTACGATTGCAAAGTTACAAGATATATCGACTGATTGTATGTGTGCGTAAAATGAAAGTAAACATAAATTAAGGCATAAAACTTATAACTTATTATATATCAGAGCGTTTAAAGATTTAGGCTTTTTTATCAAAGTAAATGGTTTTATCTTAATAATATTAGCTAAATTTGCAGTATTAAAGCTAAAACCCACTATTATGCGCATCTTTTTATACCTATTATTCATTTTTTTGCCGCTGCAGACTACAGCCCAAACCAAGTTGGCTACAGCCGGTATCTCTGGCGAGCAAGACCTACTGGGACTTCTCGACAGTTATATCGACAAGCGCGAAATGTACTCGGAGCAGAAGGAAAAGAAGATTGACCAACTAAAACTAAAGTTGCGAACGGTGGAAGACATCCCGCAGCGACTCGCACTCCTGAACAGTATCTATCGCGAATACTATACATACCATTACGATTCGGCAATGGTATATGTGAACCGCGGTCTCGCCCTATCAGAGAGCGAGAACAACGCCTACTACACGACGCTCAACAAGATAAACCGTGCGGCGGTGTTGTCTACGGGTGGTTTCTACAGTCAGTCGGAGGAACTGCTTGATGATATAAAGAAGAGAGGTGTGCCTAAGCAGCTAAAACAATACTATTATTATACGCGCACGTGGCTGTACAACTATTGGGAAGCGTTCAGCAAGAAGTCGGAGTTCATGGACTATTACCATAAGAAGAAGTTCGAGAATCTGAAGCTCACGGTGGAAGCCACAAGCAGCAAGGATGTGGCTCTGCATGCCTATCTTAGCGGCGAAATTGCTTTCCTCACCAACCCCATGAGCAAGGCTGTGCTGCAATTCTACACAGAGGCTCTGCTGAACAGCCGGGTAGACAGTCGTGTGCATGCCTCGGCAGCCTACTGCATAGCACGCTATTATCGCGAGTTGGGCGACACGCAACGATATGAAAAGTACATTATTGAAGCGGCTATCTCGGATATAACATGCCCTTTGAAGGAGAATCTTGCGCTGCAGGAGTTCTCTACATATCTGTATGAGAAGGACCAGAAGTATGCCGACCGTGCGGCACGCTACATCTATTGCTCTATGGAAGATGCCCGATTCTACAACAACCGACTGCGTATGCTCGAGATTTCGAGCATTCTGCCTATCATTGCCACAGCCAATCAGGAGGCGTTGGCGCATAAGGAGCGCATCGTGAGAGGTGTGCTTGCGATGGTTAGTTTTCTGTCGCTGATGTTGCTGGCAATGGCTATCTTCGGCTACAAGCAGAACAAATGGTTGGCAGGTAGCCGCAAAGAGGTGAAGACGCAGAACCGGCAGTTGAAGGAACTGAACGAACGCCTCATAGCGACGAACCATCGCCGCGAAACCTACATGCGTCTGTTCATGGACATCAGTGCGGTGTACATACGCAAGCTGATGGAGTACCGTAAACTGGTGAGCAGAAAAATAAAGGCCAACCAAACGGCTGACCTTCTAAAAACTATCAATAGTTATAAGCTCGCGGAGGAAGAGGCTGCAGCGTTCTACACTCGTTTCGACCGCGCCTTCACGGAGCTGTACCCTGGTTTCGTTGACGAACTGAACGGTCTGCTGCTTCCGGAAGGAAGGATTGCGCAGCCGTCTCCTAACGCCCTGACGACGGAGGCGCGCATCTATGCGCTGATGCGCTTGGGCGTGAGGGAGAGTCAGGAGATAGCGACGCTGCTGTTCTACTCGACGCAGACGATATACAACTATAAGTCGGCGATGCGCTCACGGGCGGTGAACCGCGAGACGTTCGACGAGGATGTCAACAGACTGTGCTGTGTGGGGTGAGAAGATCTTTTCCGGAACGGAAGGGGTTACTTCAGCAGGAAGTGCTCGGGGTGCTGGAGGCCGTTGAGGTAGTCGCGGGCTGCCATGCGCTTCTTGCCGGCAGGCTGCAGCTCTACGATTTCGAGCCACTCGTCGGCGGTGGCAACGAGGAGGCGACGGTTTTCGACTTTGAGTGTTCCGACTTCTACACGGGTTGGTTGGTCGTGGGTGTTTGCTGCGTTATGGTCTGGTGCACTTGAGACAAGTGCACCCCCTGCTGCTTTATGGTCTGGTGCACTTGAGACAAGTGCACCCCCTGCTGAAGGCTCGCCGGTCTTTGCTGTCTTATAGATCTTAAGCACTTGGGCGGGAGCGTTAGCATCGCGTGGGGTGAGCAGGCACCAGGCGCCGGGGGCGGGCGAGAGTCCGCGAACGAAGTCGTAGATGCGCTTTGCTGTGAGCGAGAAGTCGATGGCGCAGGTTTCCTTGAATATCTTGGGGGCGGCGTGGTGGGCGTCGCTGTCCTGCTGCGGTTGCGAGGGGGCGTTGCCGTCGGTAGAGAGGACGAGGTCGACGGTGTCGGTGCAGAGCTGGGCGCCGAGCTGCATGAGTCCGTCGTAGACGTACTCTACGTCGGCATCGTCATGGATGGGGAACTGGCGCTGGGCGATGATGCGACCGGTGTCGATGTCGTGGTCGAGGAAGAAGGTGGTGACTCCGGTGCGGGTCTCGCCGTTGATGACTGCCCAGTTGATTGGCGCTGCGCCGCGATAGTCGGGCAGCAGGGCTGCATGGACGTTGAATGTGCCGAAGCGTGGCATAGCCCACACTACTTCGGGGAGCATGCGGAACGCGACAACGACCTGCAGGTCGGCATGGTAGCTGCGCAGCTCGTCGAGGAACTGCTCGTCCTTCATCTTCAGGGGCTGCAACACGGGCAGACCGTGGGCAAGGGCGTACTCCTTGACGGGCGAAGGACGCAGCACGGAGGCGTGGCGACCGACGGGTTTGTCGGGCTGCGTCACGACAGCCACTACGTTATAACCGTTTTCAACAAGTCGCTGGAGCGAGCCAACGGCAAACTCGGGTGTTCCCATGAACACTATGCGGAGGTTTTTCTTTTCCATTGTTTTTTGGTTTTGTTTATTTTAAGCCGAACTAAGCGGGTATAGGGCGGCGGTTAAGCCGAACTAAGCCTGTCTAAGGCGACGGTTAAGCCGAACTAAGCCTTCTTGGGCCTTTCTAAGCCCTCCACGACGGGGAGGGTTGGGAGGGGCTTTTTACTTTTAAAGGCTTTGTGGCAGCGTGGTATGGGCAAGATGCCCATACCTCCTACTGAATGGCTACGGCAAGAATGCCGTTGCCTCCTACTTTTTACTTTTTTACTCTTTTAGTACAAAGTTACGGTTTTTTCGGCAAATATCAGCTATGCTTATAATAAAGAGCAAGAAAAATTGTCTTTAAACTTACGGCATAACAGGAAAAAGCAGTAACTTTGTAAAAGTAAAAAAGTAAAAAGGGAAAAAATAAAAAAGGGGAAAAATAAAAGAGGGAAAAGGAAAAGTAAAAAAGTAAAAAGGTAAAAGAGTAGAAAGGTAAAAAACAAAATAAGAAATAACAATGACACAGAAAGAAGACATTCAGAATGCGGTGGACGTGATGCGTAAGGGCGGCGTGATACTCTATCCTACGGACACGGTATGGGGTATCGGTTGCGATGCGACGAACGCGGAGGCAGTGGCTAAGGTGTACAGGATAAAGCAGCGCGACGACTCGAAGGCTCTTATCTGCCTGGCCGACTCGGTAGACCGCGTGCAGCGTTATGTGCGCGACGTGCCGCCAGTGGCGTGGGACTTGATGGAGCTCGCGGAGAAGCCGACAACGGTGGTGCTCGACGGGGCTGTGAACCTCGCCCCGAACCTCATCGCAGAGGATGGCAGCATCGCTCTGCGCGTGACGAACGAGCCGTTCTCGAAGGAGCTTTGCTACCGCTTCCAGAAGGCTATCGTGAGCACGAGTGCCAACATAAGTGGCGAGCCGGCGGCTCAGAACTACCGCGACATTGCACCGGAGATACTGGAGGCGGTGGACTATGTGTGCTGGACACGCCGCCAGGAGCACAAGCCGCACACGCCGAGCAGCATCATCAAACTGACTAAGGACGGACGGGTAACCATCATACGCAAGTAAATGGAAGAGACTGCGATTGACAAGAAAGGCGCAACGCTGGAAGAAAGGCTGTACGCTTGGCGCACGAAGCATCTTTCCGACCGTCAGGCGACTATCATCCTCGCCCTCTGCATCGGATTCTTTGCGTCGGTGGCTGCCTACGTGCTCCACTCGATAATTCACATCATACAGCATCTGCTGACATCGAGGTTTCATGCCGACACGTTCAACTGGCTCTACCTGATGTTCCCGGTGGTGGGCATCTTCCTAACGTCGCTCTTCGTACGCTATGTGGTGAAGGACAACATATCGCATGGTATCACGCGAATACTCTACGCCATATCCTCGAAGCAGTCGCGACTGAAGGCGCACAACTGCTGGACATCGGTGGTGGCTTCGGCTATCACCATCGGCTTCGGCGGATCGGTGGGTGCCGAGGCTCCGATTGTGCTGACTGGTTCTGCCATAGGCTCGAACCTGGGCAGACTGTTCGGCATGGACAAGAAGAAGCTGATTCTGTTAGTGGGCTGCGGTGCTGCCGCTGCCATCGCCGGCATCTTCAAGGCTCCGATAGCCGGACTGGTGTTCACGCTTGAGGTGCTGATGGTAGACTTGAGCATGGCATCGCTGCTGCCTATACTCACGGCTGCGGTCACGGCAACGTGCTTCACATATATATTCATGGGAAGCGCGTCGTTGTTCAGTTTTCATCTGGACAGCATGTGGGGCGTGGAGCGTGTGCCGGCGTGCATCATACTCGGTATCGCCTGCGGACTGGTGAGCCTCTACTTCATACGCTCAATGTCGGTGTGCGAGGGCATGTTCGGCAAGTTGAAGCAACATCGCTGGGCTAAGTTGGCGTTGGGCGGTGTACTGCTCAGCTCGCTCATCTTCGTCTTCCCTGTGCTCTACGGCGAGGGATACTCGGCTATCAACGTACTGCTGAACGGAACGAGCGAAGCCGACTGGAACGAACTGCTGCACAACTCTATGTTCTCGGGCAACGGCAAGTGGCTCATACTGTTCATTGCGCTGGTCATACTGACAAAGACATTCGCCACGGCAGCCACAAACGGCGGTGGCGGTTGCGGTGGTACGTTTGCACCGTCGCTCTTCGTGGGAGCTTTCACGGGGTTCCTCTTCTCACGTCTGTGGAACATGTATCAGGTGGGCATATATATACCTGAGAAGAACTACACGCTGCTCGGCATGGCTGGCGTGATGGCAGGCGTGATGCACGCCCCGCTGACGGGCATCTTCCTCATCGCCGAGATTACGAACGGCTACGACATGTTCATGCCACTGATGATTGTGAGCATCGTGTCGGTGATGACTATCAGCATCTTCGAGCCTCACAGCATCTACGCCATGCGTTTAGCACGCGAGGGTAAGTTGGTCACTCACCACACCGACCGCTCTGTACTGACGCTGATGACGATGGACAGCGTGATAGAACGCGACTTCACAGCCGTAACACCTGATATGCCTCTTGGCAAACTGGTGAACGCTATATCGAAGAGCCACACGTCGTTCATACCGGTGCTCGACAACGCAGGTTCGGTGCTTGGCGAGATTGACATCACGAAGATACGACACATCATGTTCCGCGCCGAACTCTACAACAAGCTCACCGTACAACAGTTGATGCTCCCCATCGCTGCGCAGGTTGGCGAGAGCGACTCAATGGAGGAGGTGATGCGCAAGTTCGACCTCAAAGGCACGCGCTACATGCCCGTGGTGAACGTATCAGGACATCTAACGGGATATATCTCGCGCTCAAGAGCGTATAGCATGTACAGAAAAATGGTAGCCGACTTCTCGGCGGAATAAAAGCTCTCAATTAATAATTATTAATTATTAATTATTAATTAATGAGGGTGTGTAAAAATTCAATTAATGCAGGCTGAAAGCCCAACAATCACATAGCCCAGGGAGGGCACTGAAAAAGGTACCCAAATTTAAGTTGCAGAGTTTATTTTTGAACATTTATTCTTGCCCAAGAAGCATTTCGTCTTTTAAGAGTGGAATGCTTCTTGGAACAAAAAATAGCTTCCAGTAGCTTTCTGTAGCGTTTGTAGCGCCGATATTCGGCAATACATACAGGGTTCTACTTGCCCATTATGCATTTTGCTTTAATTTGATGATTCTCTTGACATTTGCAGCGAAAATAGTCAAAGCTCCCTGCATTTCCATGCACGACAAGCCGTATGACAGTGCTCTGTCATATCC
>CDZI01055157.1_pt1 | contig 36221 bp, 50 predicted proteins | sample 554811 | NCBI WGS metagenome assembly CDZI01 (sample SAMEA3182110, study PRJEB8094) | gut metagenome | biome: human; feature: gut; material: Stool; isolation source: human stools | place: Canada | collected 2013-04-23
CGCCGCGGGGATCAGCGCCGGAAGGTTTTCTCCGATGCCAGACGCAAGGGCGGCAATGATATCAATGCCGGCGTCCAGGATCTGCGGAAGCAGTATCGTAATCTGCTCGACCAGCATCGGCACGACCGCGGCTATCGCCTCCACGGCCGCAGGAAGCGCTTGCACGATGCCGGATACCAGACCACCGACCCCCTCGACAAGCGGCGGCAGGAGAAGCTCCAGAGCCGGCGCTACATAGGGAATCATGCCGGAGATCAACTGCGTGAGACCCTGAACAAAGCGCGGCAGCATGATCTGCAGGCGCGGCAGCAGGTTGTCTGCGAAGGTGTTGACGCTGTCGATCACATTCTGCACCAGCTTGTCCAGGTCCAGATTCTCGTTGCTCATGCCGGTGATAAGGTTACTCCACGCCGACTTCATGGCGTTGGCGCTGCCCTGGATGGTCGTAGCCGCCTCCTTGGCGGTAGTGCCGGTGATGCCCATTTCCGTCTGCACCACGTGAATGGCGTCCACGATGTCGGCATAGCTGGAGATGTCGTACTTGATTCCGGAGAACTTCTCGGCGTCTGCAAGCAGCCGCTCCATCTCCTGCTTCGTGCCGCCATAACCCAGCTTCAGGTTGTCCAGCATGGTGTAGTTCTGCTTGGCAAAACCCTGGTAGGCATACTGGATGCTGGTCATGTCCGTGCCCAGCTTATTGGCGTTGTCGGACATGTCCGTAATAGCCTGGTCGGCCTTCTGAGCCGCCGCAGCCGTGTCGCCGCCCAGAGACTGCAGCAAGGACGCGGAGAAACTGGTGACGGTCTCCATGTACTGGTTCGCGCTCAAGCCGGCAGTCTTGTAGGCGTCGTTGGCATACTGCTGCACCTGCGCGGAGGACTCCTTGAACAGGGTGTCCACGCCGCCGATCAGCTGCTCCTGCTCAGCAAAGCCCATAATGGACTGCTTGCCGAGATCCACAAGCGCTGCGGTAGCCTCCTTGATAGCTGACGCCATCGCTTTGATGCCGGAAACAATAAAGTCAGAGGCGACGTTGGCCTTCAGGACATCGCCAAAGGACAAGGCCCTCTCGCTGCCCTCACGCATATCATCGCCCAGTTCCTCTACGCCGCTGGAGGCGTTGCGCAGTTCGCTCTGCATCTTGTTCAGCGTGGCAGTGGCTTCATTCAGCGCCTGCTGCCACTTTTGGGTTTTTTCGTCGCTCTCACCGTACTTGGCAGCCGCCTTGCCGGTCTGCTCCGCCAGCAGCTTCACGCGCTCACGCTGCACATCGATCTGCTTGGACAGCACGGAGGCGGTCTTGGCATTTCTTTCCTCCGCCGTTGTGGCAGCCGTAAACTGCGAAGCCACCAGCTTCATCTGACTCTCCAGTGTCTTGGACTGCTGGATGATCTGGTTAATCTGCCGGCGATACTCCGCCTCGCCGTCTACGCCGATCTTGGGGCCAATGTTCACAGCCATAGGCTCACCTCACTTTCATAGCTTCGTCAAATGTCCAGTGTTTCTGTTTTTTCTTGGGGGTAGCCCCGTTATAAATAGCGAGGCAGGCGATCATGTCCAGCATTTCACCGTATCGCGTGACCATGATCTCCTGCCTCTTCATATTCAGCTTTCGCCCGTAAAACAGGAGCCAAGCAAGGTTCAGCTGGACGCCTGCGCCTTGCCGCTTTCTTTTTTTTCAGGCTCTACCTCCACCGTAGGTTTGCTGTCTTCCGCCCAAGCCGCCAGCGCCGCCTGCTGCAAAGCGCTGAACTCGCTGGGACGCAGCGAAAACAGCTCATCAACAGTCAGAGGGTCAGGCTTATGGCCAGGCGCCTCGAAGGAAAGCGCCTGCTCGTATCCTTCGCTCAAGGCCGCCAAAATGGCTGCCGTGTCGCGGGTGACCTGCCCATACTGGCCCTCCAGCATCTCCCCCAGACGGGTAATATCGCCGTCCGGGCAAAGGTCGGAGATCTTAGCGGAGGCGCCCACCGTGAAGCGGAAGCCTACTTCTCTGCCGTAGATCTGCATAGACGCCTCCCCTTACGCCGCGCCGCCCAGAATCGCCTTGAGGACAGCCTCAGCGGCTGCCTCAGTGGGCTGATCAGCGCCCACCAGCTTCCAGTCGTGGTTGGTGGTGTCATCGCGCATCAGCGTGGCGGTCAGCTCCTGCGTCTGCCAGTCGATGGACTCTTCCTGCGTAGCAGCATCCAGACCGGGCTGCTGGAACCGCGCCTTCGTCAGCACCACGGGCGCGTAGGTCACCACGCCGCCGCTCTGATAGCGGACAACAAAGCCGATGCCCACGTAGGGGATCTCCATGCCGTCGCCGTAGTGGGAGACCTGCACCGCGCCGCCGCCCGCCTGGATCTCGGTGGCCTCGGGCAGGCCGAGGACGAACTTCTCCGCCGCGGTCAAAAGCCCGTCAACGGTCAGCGTGGCGGTGCCGTCTGCGAATACAGCCGCTGCGGTCTCTGCGGAAATGTTGTCGGCGTAGAACGTGTTGTCGTCCGTGGTATTCAGGGACAGGGATACGCTGACGCCCCGCGCCAGCAGCATGACGCCGCTGTAGGTGACCGCGCCGCCATCGTTGGAATACTTGGCCACGTAGGGCTTGCTGAAGCCCGTACAGACCTTTCCTGCTGCGCTCATAGCAGCACCTCCTATTTCATGATTTTTTCAATTTCGCGGCTGCACGCCGCGTCCATTGCCGTTTCCGCCGACTTCCTGGCGGAGTTCACGGCCTTGTCCACAAACTTCGTCTTTTTGCGAAAGGTAGTGCCGCTGTTGACGGACCTGGCGATCAATGTGTTGGGCTGACCTCGCGGGTACCTCTTTGTCCGGGTAGCGTTGTACCCGGCGAAGCCGAGCTTGACGTTGACAAACCCGTCATCGTCTTTCATTCGGCTAATGCCAAACCCGTCCAGAAGCCCCGCCTTCTGCGGCAGGGTGACTGTGTCAACCAAGCCTCCATCTCGGGCGCGGCCGTCGCCCACAGGCAGAGCCTGTATCGCGCGCCGCACCGAATCAGCCACGACCTCGGCGCCGGCATAGACCGTCTTGCCCACCACGCCGTCCTTGGTGGACTGCCGCAGCTTGTTTAGCTGCGAGATGTAGTTGTCGATGCCGGAGAACTCGAACCGCGCCATCAGGCGAACACCTCCCAGTCCCACTCGTAGTGCCAGAAGCCGGTTTCTTCCTCGAACTGGCAGCTGTTCAGGCTCCAGACGATCTCCGCTGCGTCGAAGGCGGCCTCCAGCTCATCCCGCCAAGGGTCAAACTCCTGTTTCGTAAACAGGTCCGTAGAGCCGGTGACCGCTTTCTCGGCGTGGACGCCGCCGGCTTCGAAGTCGTTCGCGCCGTCCTCCTGCCAGACGAAGTAGCGGTCGGACTGGATACGCCCGCCGTGGCTGACAGCATCGGTCACGGCCAGGTGCGCCGCGATGATCCGCTGCGCCCACAAGGGCGTCCTGTCGGTGCCCGATTCGGGCACATTTCGTCTTCTACTCATGGGGCACCTCGTACTTCTGCTCGATCCGGACGAGCGTCAAGTCCATGGACGGCGGGTAAACATCCTGCAGCTGCTGAACCAGCTCGATGCCGTACTGCGTTCCGTCCTCTGTGACGGCGATGCACTGGGGGTTCACCGACGGGCGCGTCTGCGTCCGGATCACGCGCTCCACCTGCACCTGCGCCTGCTTGCCGCTGTAATACCGCTGCAGGCCGACGCGCCGCTCCGCGTAAAACAGCGTTTCCACCAGTGTAGGCGTAGGCTTGGGCTGGTATCCAGGCTGGGCGGCATCCGTTATGGTGTAGATCTTGACCACGCCGTCCCGGTAGGGCTGCGTGATTTGCCGGTCTTCAGGGCGAAACGGTAGTTTCCGCATAGCTCTTCACCTGCCTGTCGTTCTGCATGGCCAACAGCCGGTTCAGATAGTTCGTCTCAAATACATCCAGCGCGTCGCTTAAGCCGTACCGGACGTATTCTTTCAACAGCGTCAACGACTCCCCGGGGTTCTCATAGTCACCAGCCGCGCCGAGCTTCCCGTCAATGTACGCCTCCCCGGAGGCGATGAGGTCGGACACCTTGGCATCCGTAGCCTCATCGCTCCAGGTGATATTGCAGGCGAGCTTGACGGACGACAGCAGCGCGGCGTTTACCGCGCCCGCCACCGTTAAGACTTGGTGACGGTGACCTTGTAGGTCTTGGTGGTGGTGCCGTCAGCGGCAGTCACAACGACCTGCAGGGTATTGCTGCCAGTCTTCCAGGTGGCGGCAGTGCCGTTGTTGATCTCGGTGCCGTTCACGGTCAGCTTCATGGCAGCCGCAGCGTTGCCAGGTACAGCGGTCACCACATCAGACGCGTTGGTGGCGGTCGCGGTGTAGGTCAGCGTGCCGGAGGCGAACGCGGGGGTCAGAGCCAGATCGCCCACGGTCAGAGCGGTCAGCGTGGCGTCGGTAGACGCTGCGGGAGGATCTACCTGCGTCACCTTGTAGGTGGCAGGCGTCAGACCGGAGATGTCCAGCACCAGGAAGGCGTTGTTATCCAGAGGCATACCATTAGCGTAGGCCTTGATCAGGTAGACACGCTCGTCCTCCAGGAAGCGGTAGTGGTCGCTGTACTCGATGCGGCCCTCGGGGGAGGTGCCTGCCATCGCCAGATAGCGATAGGCGATGCCGATGACAGCCTTGCCGCGGGGCAGTGCGGGGGTCTGAATGACGTCCATCGGATAGGGCAGGACATCATTCCGGTAGGTACCGTCCGGAGCCATCAGCGTGGTGGCGGGCATGACCTTCTGCAGGTAGTCCTGGGGGTTCACCAGCAGGATCACATCCCGGACCTGACGAGGCTTACCATTGGGGTCAGCTGCCACGATGGACAGCAGGTTGCCCACGGTATGGGGAGACAGGTCGTCCACCTTGACGGCGGCCTTTTCGGGGTATGCGCCGCCGGTGACGGTGACGCCGTCGCCCACCTGGCGGATCATGCCGATGGGCTTCTTGTTGCCGTCTCCGGCAACGATGCCCGCCTCCATACCGTTGCTCAGAGCCTCATAGAGCGTCTGGCGGATGAAGTTGTCCAGCCATTCCGCGCCCAGCTCCAGCATCGCCTTGCAGACAGGCAGGAATGCGGACAGTTTCAGCAGCGTGGTGGGAATCTTCTTAATGCCAGCGGTCAGCTCCTTGACAATGTCGTCGCACAGCTCGCCCCACACGGCCTCCTCGTAGCCGTTGGTGTTTACCATGATCTCGACGGCGCCGCCGGTGGCGCGGAAGTTGATGCGGCTCAGCAGAGGATGCGCCGTCTGCAGCTCGTCAAAGACGGAGTTGATCACCGTCCTGGGCAGCGTCTCATCCATGCCGGTGACGGCCTGCCGGGGGTCGGTAGAGCGCATGGCTACGGCCAGCTTCTGGTAGTAGCTGCGCTCCTCGCTGGTCAGCTGATGGACGCCGCGCTGGGCAAGGATGCGGGAATCGACTTCCTGCCGCAGGTCATCAAACCGCTGCTCGTACTCGGCCTGGATGTCCAGACCGATGCGCTGCATCATCTCGTCCAGGACGGAAGAGAACGCGCCGGTGTCGCCGGAGACGGCCGCCTGCTGGAGAGCCTGCCGCAGTTCCTCGCGGGTGCGAATGTCATTGTTGTTCATTCTTTTTCTCCTTTCGATTCTCAAGAAAACAATCCGAGAACTTTGTTATTTTTTTCAGGGCTTCCGCCGCCCTGGGGATTCTTAGCGGGCGCAGGCACCGAGGGCGCCGCTGCCAGGTCGCGGAGCTGCGCCGCCAGCGACTTCTGATACCGGAGATGCTGCTCCATGCCGGCATTCATCTTCTGCAGGATAGTGGACGCGCCGCTCATGTCGGCGTCGGTGTCGGCAAAGCGATCCGCAAGACCGAGCTCAACACACTGCTCAGCGGTCAGCCACGTTTCTGCGTCCATCATCTCCGACAAACGCTCCTCCGTCAGTTTGTCGCCGGCCTTCTGCAGATACGCCTGCCGCCCCGCAGCATTGATGACGTCCAGGTCATCCGCCGCCTTCCGCAGCTCCGTGGCATTGCCGCAGGCACACATCCACATGTTGTGGATCATCATCAGGGTGTTGCGCGGCATGATCACCTCGTCGCCTGCCATGGCGATCACGGAGGCGATGGAACAGGCAAAGCCGTCCACGTGCACCACCTTCCGCGCCGGGTGGCGCTTCAGCTGGTTGTAGATCGCCGTGCCTTCAAAGACGCTGCCGCCGTAGCTGTTGATGTAGATCTCGATGCGCGACACGTCGGGATGCTTCGCCAGCTCCTCGCGGAAGTGCTCCGCGCTGTTGTCGCTCTGAACATACCGCCAGTTCTCCCAATCGAACTCCTCGCCTTCTACGTCACCGTAGATGTAAAGCTGCAGGACGCCCTCCGCAGCCTGCTTGATTTCCCAAAGGGGTTTCCTCATGCGTTTCCTCCTTCCGCGCCACCGAGCACAGAGGTTTCCGCGCCCAGCGTCGCAATATTTTTTGTGAGATAGTGCTTGTCCGCCCAATCCTCCGAGATGGCGGGCAGACCCGCCGCCCGCAAGACCTCGTTGATGGAGAACACACCGGAGCCGACCAGTTTCTCCACATTCGCCGCGTTGGCGAACATATCGAAGTGGCGGATGCTGCTGGTATCAATGCGGAGATAGTCGCCGCGCTGGATCCGGTCGTAGCCGTATCGCTTGCGGTTGATCTCCTCCTGCAGCTGATCGCAGATGGGATCGATGCAGCCGGTCAGGAATCTGCCCTGCGCGTCCTCCGTGCCTTGGATGCTGCCATCCACCAGTACCGCCGGGATCTGGAACGCCTTCGCTGTGAACGCGAAGATGTCCTTCATCTGGCTCTGGACGTCCGACAGATCTACCGCAGCCTTGCCGCTCTCGTTCGTATAGGCGTAGCCGTCAAACTCCGGCAAGACTGCTCCATCAGAGTCGAGGAAGGTTTTCACCTGCTCCTCGATCATCTGCGAGAACTTCTGCGTGAAGTCATCCGCGCCGGAGGCCAGCTGACTCACGTGGACTTTCCAGTGCTGCCCCTTGTCCCACACATACCGCCGCATGGCGGCATTGATGAGCCGCACGTAGGAGCCGTACAGGCCATCCAGCACCGGCTTGATGTTCACGTGGTTCAGCGTAAGATGCAGGACTTCCCGCTCGCGGAAGGTCTTCTCGTAGGACACATCACCCACCTGCACGCTCGTGTACTCGTTCTGCTTGCTGGGATAGCTGCCGCCGGTCGTATAGCTGTCTGCCACGACCAGTGCGTCATAGCCCTCCCGCTGCCGGGTGCCGATGACCAGCACCTCGTTGTCTACCAGCAGCTTTGCCACCAGCTTGTGCAGGAACGCCGTGGAGTTCTGGTTCACGTTCGGTTCTACGTTCCAGAGATAGTGTTCGCGCTCTCGAACTTCCTTCCCTTCCCGGAATGTCCGGAACTCACAACGTCCGACGGCGTTGGCGATCATGTTCGCGCAGATCCAGAAGCAGGTGTCCCGCAGTTGGAATTCCTGCGCCGCTGCCAGAAGATCGCGGCACGTGATCTCCACCGTGGTGGGAGAACGAGCCTTGCCTCCGGCGAGCCACTTCCAAAAATTAAGTGCCATTGCCCACCTCCTATAGCCGGATCGCGCCGATGGGCGGCAGCTTCACCGGCTCGCCGGTGCCAAGCACCGCCTCCTCGGTCATAGATGCCACCAGAGCCATGAACGGGTCCGTCTTCCGGCTCTTCGGTTCGATCTTGGCGTAGTAGAAATTTCCTGTATTCGTACCGGCACGTTGGCCGCTGCGTACTCTCTTGGTATTGTTCACCGCCCAGCGCAGGGGCGGGTTGTCACCCCATGTGAACAGGTCGCGGTCAAAGCATTCCTGGATCACGGGGTCGACCTGCATAATGTCGCTGGGTCGAACCAGCTTCACGCGGTTCTTGTCCCTGGCGTCAAAGCCGATGCGCCGCATGGCGTCGCTCACCAGCGTCCAGCGGAAGTGGTCCATCGACAGTTTGACGATGTTGTACTTCAAGCCCATCTTCTTCAGGTAGTCCGCCAGGAGGTTGGGGTCGATGCTCACATCGTCCACCACCGTCAGCTTTCCCGCCTCCGCCCAAGCTCGCCATGGGGCGACGATGCGAGAGAGAGACCGGCTCTGCAAGCAGACCCACGAATGGCTGATGTCATAACGCTGCGCGCCCACACGGAAGTGCAGATTGACGCTCGCCCAGTCGTTGATCTCCGCGTAGTCGATGCCGGCCACGCAGGACTTCCCGCGGAGATCCGGCAGCGGCCGGTTGGTCGCCTTGACCTTGGCATAGTCCGTCACGCTGATCTCCAGCTGGCCGGCGCGGATGCCCATCCGCTTTGTCAGGAAGTCTCCGTTCTGCTCCGGGTTGACCAGCCAGTCCGCATATTCCTCCTCGATCTCTTGCCGCAGGTGCGGAACATAGGACAGCGACGGGTTCGCCATGAACCAGTTCTCCGGGTCATTGACCTGCTCCCGGTTTTCTAGGCAGCAGATGAACGGGAGATAGCCGCCCTCCGGCTCCGCTTCGTTCTCGAAGAGGATCCGCCGCCCCTGGGCTATGAAGTCATCCAGCGGGCCATCAGACACGTCGCCGTTCGATGTGAACATCCCGATGCGCGGCTGTCCGACCTTGCCCAGACCGGTGACAAAAACCTTGTAGTTGTTGTAATTCTCAAAGGCGTGGACTTCGTTAAATACAACTTTTCCGGAGCGCATACCGTCCCGCCCCTTCGGGTTGTTGGTGCGCCCCTTCATCACGCCCTTGTTCTTCCGACCCTGCACCATCTCTTTGGTGTGGTAATAGTGCCGGTTGAGCTTCGACTCCCACTTGGGGGATTCGAGGACTTCGGAAAGATCCTTTACCGGCGTAACCGCCTGCTCCTCATTGTTGGCGCACACGTCCACGTTGTAGTTCTTCACGGGGTTGTAGGGGGATATGGAGCACGCGCCGTCGAAAGCGATGAAACCGTCCTTGCCTGCACCGCGTCCCACCATGCAAAGCAGCTTTTTCCACCGTGGTCGTCCGTCGACGCGGTAAGTGCAGTCCCACAGTGCGAGGAGAAACTCCTCCCAAGGGAACAGCCGTTCATAGGGGAAATAGCGCAGCAGGCTCAGGTACCGGCGCAGCTGCTCCGTGTCCACATAAATGTCCTCCGTGTCGAACACGCGGCGGATCATCGCCACCAGCGCGTGCTGTTCAGGACAGGCGCGGGGATTGTCGGACTCGACAATCTCGATATAGCGCAGAACCTCTGCGGGGATCTCACAGCTCATCGTCGTCATCGCCCCGGGCGGCAGCCGCCAGAGCGTCCTCCTTAAAGCCCAGCGTGGTGAAAATCGCCAGCATCTGGCGGGAGACCTGGATCTCCAGCGACACGCTGCGGTTTTCCATCAGCCGCCCCCGGTCATCCGTGACGGTCAGCCCGCGCCGGGCGATGTCGTCCCGCAGCTCCTGCCGCCGCACCCAGAAGTCCATATATTCCTGCACTTTATCCCGGTACACATCACCGTCGAGATCCCTTTCGATTAAGTTCTGCAGCATCGACTGCCGAAGCTCCTTATAGGCGTCCGTCAGGCGGTAGTTCTTCCGCTTCTGCGGGGGTGCGTCGTGACCCGCCCGCTGCGCCTCCAGATGCCGCGCCATGGACACATTCTTCTTCGCTGCGGCGACCTGGTCGCGGCGCAGAGCAATGCGTCCCATCATAGCCAGCCGGTCAAACGCGCTCCGGAATTCCTCACCGTAGGTGTCCACGCACCAAGTATTTAGAGCTGTCTCATCACAGCCAAACCAACCGCACAGCTCCTCCACGGAGCACTGCATGCCGCACAGGCTCTCAAATTGCCGACGGTCCAGTTCCCGCTGATGCGCCATCATTACACCTCCTTTTTGCTCAAACACACAGCCCTTCTGCCCGTAAACTTCTCCCACCGGTCAATGATGACATCCACGTATTTAGGATCAAGCTCCATGCAGTAAGCCCGCCGCCCGTTCTGCTCCGCTGCGATGATCGTTGTGCCGCTGCCAGCAAACAAGTCAAGCACTGCATCGCCTTCTCTACTGGAGCACTGCATCTGATAGTCAAACAGCTTCACCGGCTTCATCGTCGGGTGCTCCGCAGATTTTACGGGCTTGTCAAAATTCAACACGGTCGTCTGCCGTCTATTTTTGAAAAAATAGTGCTTGCCGCCCTTTGTCCAACCGTACAGACATGGCTGCGCTTCGTCGTCTGACTCGAGCTCGCCATACAAGCAAGGCTCATGGCGCGGTTGAAAGTCAGAGCGACCCAGTACAAGCTGAGACTTTACCCATATCAAGCACTGGTGCAGAACCAGCCCCGAGTCCATGCATGCACCGCGAAAGTTGTAACCCTCAGACTCGCCGTGCCAGACATAAAACGGTGCGGCAGGTTTCATGACCTTCGCCGCGGCGGAGAAAGCGGCGGTGAGAAAGCTCCTAAACGCTGCAGAGCTCATGTTATCATTCGCCATTTTCCCGGCGGCGCCCTGATAGTCGACATTGTACGGGGGATCGGTAAGCAGAAGATCCACCTGTCCCCCCCCCCACGAGCGCCTGTACGTCCTGCAGAGACGTACTGTCTCCGCACATTAGGCGATGTCGACCCAGCTGGAATATCTCGCCCTGCTTACTCCGAGGCTCTGCGGGAGGAGTGGGACTATAGCCATCTTCAACGACCTCATCGTTCAATTGCGCCTGAAGTCCCCACTCGAAATCAAACGCCGACAGATCCAGCTCCGGCAGCTCGGCGGCCAGCAGGTCGAGATCCCACGGACTCTCGTTGGTCTTGTTGTCCACAAGACGCAGGGCGTTCACCTGCTCCGGCGTCAGATCATCGACGCAGACGCAGGGCACCTCAACCATGCCCAGTTTTTTCGCCGCCAGGGCGCGGCAGTGCCCGATGACGATAACGCCGTCCCGGTCTACCACGACCGGCTGCACAAAGCCGTACTGCCGGATGCTCTCTGCCACGTTAGCCACCTGCGCGGCGTCGTGCTTTTTGGCGTTGGCTCGATACGGCGTCAGCTCCGCCAGTAGCCTGTTCTCGATTCGCATAAAGTCACCTCCCGTGCCCGATTCGGACACCGCGCCCGCCTCAGGCCAGCCAGCCTACGTCAATACCCCGCGCATCCAGCGCAGGCCTTCGGATGACCAGCCTGAGGCATTCTTCTGCGGCTTTGCGGGACGGGCGGACGAGCCGCCCGAACCGGGGAAAAGGAGAAGAGTACTTCCAGGGCTGCCCGCCCCGCAAAACCGCAGTTCATTCTGGGATTGCCCGGCGATTCTCGCGCCCACGCGCAGCGCGGCACCGCGCAGACGCGGAAATCGCTGGAATGTCCTGGACCCCCGCGAGTAGCAACAAGGACGCGAGGGGCGTTTTTTCGAGGGGGGGCGTCAATCCCACCGCTCCGGCGTCAGAGGCGGCGCAGACGGCGCGTATTGCCGCTGGCTATCCGGATGCAGCTCCTCGTGACAACGCTTGCAGACGGCCTCCAGCTGCCGGGAATCGCCATCGTAGACGGACAGTGCCAGGTCAGGACGATCGCGCAGATGCCTGACGTGATGGACGATACTGGCCTTGGAGTACACGCCGCGCCGCTTGCACTCCTGGCACTCGCAGTTATCAACCGCGAGCACCTCCCGGCGCAGCCGCCGCCACTCTGGCCAGGAGTAGAACTCATGCTCCGACCCCGCCTCGAGAAGCCCGCGCAGCTCCGCGAGCCTGCTTGCTGAAATTCCCATGCACCCCTCCCGTCTTCGTCTCCGGCGTTCCGGCTCGCGGCTATCACCTCGCGGCAAAACAAAAACGCCGGAGACCATGACGCAGCACCAACGTGTGGTGTCTAATCATGGGCTCCGGCGTTCAACGCTCCGGCCTCTTGCTCGATATGCAGGATGATCTCCGTTTTACAGTCCCGGCAGTACACAGGCAGCTCCGTGGCGGATGTGCCGGGCAGCACCCGCAGGAAGTGTCGATTGCGGTTGCACCTGGGACAGGTCAACCACCCATCGCTCCTTGGGGATATTGTACCGTATTCAGACGTGATACGCAAGGGGTTTTCCTCCTTTTCGTGATTTGTTCAACTATATCACAAGTTACATTTACTATTTAGTACATACCAAAGCCGCCTTGATGCGGCATGCGCTGACCGTCTATCACAGTCGGATGAAGAGGATCTTGCTCAATGTACCAGCCATACTGGTAGTGGCCGAATCCGTTATCCACCGTATACCGGCCGCACACCCGGCAATCGTCCGGAATCTCAATGCGGCCAGAATCGGACCGGAAGTATTCAGGCGGCGGCAACTGCCGCGCAAGGCTGCGCGACGCCACCCACGTCCTGGCATCGATCGGTATGACGATTCCGTCGCTGCGTTCCTTGCAGTAGTATCTGGCCGTGCGCCGATAGCTGTCAAACGCACCCAGCAGCAGGGGCTGCGATGAGATGATGTACCCCTGCCCCCAGAGATCTTCCATGATCATGGGCGGGAAGTCGTTGTATCGCACCGTAAGATGCATGTGATACCGATGATCTCCATGGCGCCCCTCGATAAGATAAACATAGTCAGGCGTCACACCGTCATGCCACTTCTTCATCTGGTAAAGCAATCGGCGCCAGCACAATCGGACCTCTGCAAAGCTGGGTGGCAGATGCGCCTCGTCAAAAGTCAGCGTGTAGCTCCACCCATCAAAACCGAAAAGCGCCAGCAATAGCTCCAGCCTATCCATCCGCGTCCGGCAGACGCCGGAGTCCCGCGGCGGGCGGAGGATCTTATTCTTCTCCGCCCGCTCATACGGGCTGTCGTACTGACTGAGCCGCGGACGTATGGCCCGCTGCTCCTTCACCAGCGGGCCGGCGCGCTGCCGCACGCAGATCCAGCGGCCGTCACCTTTCATCACGTTTCTCCACATGAGCAGGAACTTCGGCCGACTCCATAATACCCATCATATCAACTCCACCTCCACGTTGTATTCCTTCAGCATGCGACGAACATCGGCCCAGGTGACGTACCCTTCCGCCACGCACTCGGCGGCGTGGTTCAGCTCCGCGGCCAACTGCTGCACGTCCTCCATCGGCGCGTCGTGCTTGTCGATCAGCACATACAACATCAGCTCGATGCCGCGATTCAGGCCCTCGGTGACGCCCTTCGTGTAGGCAGCCGCCACGTCAGCCTCTGTCCGAGGTACCCGCCGCGGGTTCACCTTAGCGCTCATCACGGTACTCCATGACGCTGTGGGGTCTGTCCTCTACCCATGCGATCGTTTTTCGCAGAATTGCGCACCCGTGGATGCTGCAGTTATGCTCATGGCCGCAGCCTACACACACCAGACTCCCGGTCTCCACCTTCAGCCGCCGCAGCGCGGCGATCAACTCTCGGTCACTCATTATGAAAAACCTCGCTCACGCGGCGGCACCCCAAAACGGATTGAGACTTGCCGTCGGCGCCTCTCACCATGTCGACGATTCCCCAATATGGACACCGCTTTCCGTAACAGTCCGCAAACGCCATCACGCGTCCGCCGTCATCACTCACCAAAGTAGACGGGAGCCATGGACAGACCAGGTTGCTCTTCTCTATCACGTCACATCCTCCTCCCTCATTGCCTCCAGCGCTTTTTTCGCCTCCTCGCGTGTCAGAAAAACCGTCTTGCCGATGTCGGCTTGTTCGAAGATTATCTGGTCGGAAAGCGTCGTGTAGACCACATTCATTTTCCCGTTTTCCGACATCCCGACAACAGCTTCATAAAGGGCATCTTCATAGATGTCTCCGTCCTCGATTATGTACAACATGCTTGAAAGAATCGGCGTAAGTACTGGCTTTACTGGCAGCGCCACCACGCGCTCGTCCGTGTCTGCTTCTGCCAGCTCCCGCAGGCGGGTATAGCTGCAAAGACTTTCCAAATCAGCAAGCCGCATGAGCTTCATCGCGATCTCGTCCGCCTTATCCTTCGGCAAAACTTCCTCCGGTTCAAGCCCCGTGTCCTCGTAGGCGGCGAGGCGTTTGCATATCGTTTCATCAAACAGACAGTCTTCGCACCGTCTGTTGCACGGTTCTTCAAAGCAGCGTGGGTAATATGCGTGTCCGGCGTCACTCCTTCTCGTCAGTCGTTCCATCATATTTCCTCCACATAGCACCAACTCTGGGGCGGACGTTTGAGGCGCAGGCTCTCGTTGCCGCAGGTTTCGTTGTTTTCCCCGTGCATAGCGCAACTGTCGCAGTACCAGCTATGCACACACGCCCTCCGAAAGACATCCAGTTCCTTCGGCGTGTCGTAGATTTTCAGGTCGGAGATATGCCAGCCATAGCAAACTCGCTCCCCCGCATATTCGCACAGCGCCATTGGCGTCAAACAGGTATCTGCAATCCGGTTTTCAAGTTGCCGCCCGCCTTCATCCCAAAACCCAGAAATGTTTACGCGGGTGATTTCGTCACACATAAACTCGCCAATGACTTTGCCTCCGCCATAAAACTGCGGCTTTGAATAATCCGTTGCAATAAAGTCCTCGTGCGGGTACTTCGGCAGTGTGCAGTAGATGTACACCTTGAACGGCGTCTCCAGCTTCGGGCGGGTCTTTCGCACCTCAATGGTCTTTTCGCCGTTGACGATCTTCTCGCACCACTTGGGCCGGATGCTGATAAGTACAGCCTTACTCATCCTGCGCCACCTCCGCAAGCCTTCAGCTGCACAACGGCTTCAACCTCCCCGACATTGAGATATACTGGGATTCCCGATACGGCACCAGTGTATTTGAAGGATGTGAGCTCGCCCGTCAACACGTTATACTTACATTCAACGTCTTCTGCACAGACATCAAAGTGCTGCCCAGACTTCAAGTATACTCGCACAACGATCATGCATTCACCTTCTCCTGCAGCACCGCGATCTCCTCGGCGTAGCGGGCACACCGGTCCGTCAGCTCCTCAATCCTGGCCGCAGCTTCCGCGACCATGCGATCACAGTTGCAGGACCACAGCTCCTTGCCGCCGAACTCCTCCCGCGCGTCATAGGCGCAGTTCTCGCACGCCTTGTCATCCGCAGGGCCGCCCGGCGTGATGGAGCACCGCAGCGCCGCCACCAGCTCAGTCGTCTTTGCCATCGTTCGCACCTCCGTTTTTCTTGTCCATCTTATCCAACCCGGCGGACACCGCCCGCCAGACGTTAATTGACATCTTCTCCCGGTTCAGCATCCGGGCCAGCATCTCAGCGCTGATCCGCTTGCCATCCGCTTCACCGCACAGCGCCGCCAGAGGGGCCAGGCTCGTCAACCCGCCCTTCCCGCGGTAGGCCGTCAGCCTCTCCAGCGTGGCGCGCTTGAACTCCGCCGTGGGCGGTGCGCCCCGCTTCGTCGCCGCAGGCGGTGCCTCCGGCTTCGTGGCGGGCACGACGTGCTCCGCCATCTTTCGCATCGCGTTCTCCGTTGGGAGGGGCAGCGGCGCCGCGGCTATGGCTTTAGGAGGGGGTACCGGAGGAACGCCCCGTTCCTCCGGTAGTTCTTCCGCCAGTTCCAGCGCCCGCACCGCCAGTACCCATAGCTCCACGTCATCATAGGTCGCGCACGCATGGCTCGTCACCTTGCCGCGCAGATAGGCCGCCAGGGCGGTGCATTGTCCCTTCGTCAGATCAATCCTTGTCATGCTGCCGCCCCCCCTCAGAGCGCCTCAAGCGCTCCGTCATAGCTGCCGCCGCATCGCCTTCCAGGAAGAAAGAATACCCTTCGTTCTTGTCCAAATTCAGATCCCACACAGGAGAATCCTCTCGGGCCAACACATCCCGCATAATTTCCTTGCAGCCCTTCGCTATCGCAGGGCCGGCGCGGTGGTACAGATGCGTATACAGCCCGTGAACGATCACACAGATTTCAGCAGCAATCTCCAGCCCGCTTCCGGCAAACGTCATGGTGCTTACGCCCTTGTCAATCTTCACGTTAATCATCGTTCCCGTCCTCCTTTTCCACATCCGGCAGCGCCAGCCACCGGACGACACGCACATCGATTTTGTCTCCGCCTTTCCCAAACCGGAACGCTTCGCCATCCCACCGGCAGAGCGAGCGGGATGTCAGCTCACCGTCGCCGCTCAGGTCGAACTCCGCCACCACGTCACACGGATCTGCCGGCGTTGTCCCGCCTGGCATCCACGCGGCAAGTGGGGTTTGACCGGCGCAGACCTGCGGGACGGCGGTCACTTCATCCGCCATACGCGGCTCGTTGGTTCGCAGCATCAGGTAATCCACGCTGCAGCCCAGCGCATCCGCCGCAGCCACCCATCGATTGATATGCGACAGGCCAACGTTGTAGCCGAACGGAACTCCTTCATTTGGCTCGATTTTCTCGCGGCCGGCTTCGAGAGACTCCGCCCTCTCAATAAGCCCACTATATGGGCAGTCGATTTTCTCAAAATACTGCCTCGGCGTCAGGCCTGCCCGCTCGCGCAGAGCGCCGAACCGCCGCCAGATGGCACCGACTCGCTCGACGTTGGGGCGTTCCTTCGCTTCTTTCTCCGCTGCCTCCCGCTGCCGCTCCGCCTTGGCAGCGGCCTTCAGCTCCTTCTGCTTTCCGATCAAATTCGGACACACATCTTTGCAGCTTTGCAACGAGTTGCACTTCGCGCAGCAACCATACTCACAGCCGCAGTCCGACCAGCGGCTCTTGACCTTCGCCTTGACAACGTGCGCGACCTGCGTCTCCTTGTGTGTGCAGGCACCGCCATCGGGGCACTTCGCCGGGCTACCGTTAACCTTGTTCACGGCCTTAGTCACAGCCTCCACCGTACTCGCGTAGAGGTATTTCAGGCCGCTGTTGCTCTGATCCTGACCGCGGTACGCATCCACTACCTGCCGCTGGATATCCACAGACAGGCGGGAAAGAGTATAAGCCGCATCCTCACTCAAACTCTTGCTATGGGGGCCATCCCAATAGGCCTTCCGGATGCTGGCGTCGAGGCTTTTCCGGATAACGTCCAGCCGCGCCAGCTTGCTCTTGCTGATCTTACAGGCCTCGGCCACATGATCCCGCATGCGGCCGGGGAACTCATACCCCTCCTCCTGCAGCTGATACAAAAGCTCGCGTACCTTCTCTGCCTGCCGGGAGATCTCCGCCGAGGACAGGTCGCGGGTGCTGCTGTTGGCGTAGATCAGCCGTAGTTCCCGCAGCGCCGGGGACGCCTCGCCCCGTTCCCGGATGCAGGGCACCTCCCGCAGATCCGTCCGCCCTTCCTCCACCAGCTTGCGGATGGCCGCCGTGCGCCGATGGCCGGAGACGATTACCACATGGCCGTTCTCGCCGTCACGTACCCGAATAGGCTGCTGCAGGCCGACGGTGGCGATATTGTCCGCCAGCGCGTCCAGATCACTGAGCTGGTAGAAATTGTTCTGGTCATTGTCCAGAAGATCCACGTCTATGTACTCGATCTGCTCTCGCCCGGTGTCCGAATTGGACACCGGCTGCGCCAGTGTCTTGAGGTAGTCGCCCATTTCAAACTTCTTCGCCATCGTTCACGCCTCCTTCCCGAAGGTACTCCCACACCCACGCCCGATAGTCCAGCGACGCCGCGCTCCGCGGGCTGTAATCCATCACCGGCCGCCGCTGGAAGGTGCTCTCCGGCACCTTTTCCGTCCGGCGTATCACCGTGTTGAACACCGGCAAGCTCAATCCGCGCAGCAGCGCCTCGCCCTGCCGCACCACCTCGCTGTTGTGCCACTGGCAAATCAGCACGCCGGCCACCTTGATGCCGGGGTTGGCAGCCTTCATGCCGTGGATCTGCGCCGCCATATCGCTGACGCCCCACATAGAGAACCCGTCCACCACCATGGGGATCACCACCTCGTCCGCGGCCATCAGAGCGGCGCAGCTGGCCGCCGTAAAGCCCGGCGGGCAGTCGAAGATCATATACTCCACGCCGTCCTGCGCCGCCGCGTCCCGGAAGTCCCGCAGCGAGTGGATGCTGTGAATGCTGCTCCTCAGCGCCTTCACGTCCAGGGCATACAGGGAGCTGCTGCCCGGCAGCAGCTGTACCTTGCCCTCGCCGTCCACCGGGATGGTGTTGTCGCTCCACACCGACTCGCTATCGCCCAGCAGTACGTCGGCCACCGTGGCGGTGTTGTCCGGATCCAGATCCGGGAAGTAGAACCGCGTCAGGCTCATTTGCCCGTCGCAGTCAACGATCACAGAACTCCTCCCGGCGCGGCGCAGCGCGTCGGCCAAAGTGAGGGATGTTACCGTTTTTCCCACGCCGCCCTTCAGGTTCATGATTGCTATTGTTCTCACGTTTTTGCACCTCGTTTTCTTTCGTTTTCTCGCACCGCACACACTCGCGGTACGCATATATCCCCGTCCGCCGCTCCACCACGGCGAACCGACCCTCCGGGTGGATCCAGACCACCCGGCACGGTACTTCCTTGCAGACAGCTTCGCTGCTGTCCTTGCAATATCGCAGCACAAATGGCTTGTGCATGATCGTATCGCCTACCTGCACATCACTCCTCCTTGCCGGGGAACGGACAGTCCGGGTCATGTGGGTCGATCTCCCGGATGCTGATCTGCCCCGGCGACTGCTCCCGCGCCCTCTGCTTGGCGGCGTGGCCGGCGTTGACGTACTTGAGCATGGCCGCGTGGCCGTCCGGCCCTGTCATCATGGCGAACCGCTGCCGAGCGCCGTCAAAGAACAGCGGCCACCGACCCAATCGCCCTTCCTTCTGCTTGTCGATTTTGAGAAACCGCGTCTTGTTGGGGTCGCACTCCACGTCGAAGATCTTCGTCCCGGGCTTCGGCTTGTACAGCAGCATGATAATGTCCGCGTCCTGCTCCAGCTGGCCGGTCTCCTTCAGATCGTGCATATTCGGCTCCTTCCAGCCGCCCTGCTTCTGGGGCCGGGCCAGCTGCGCCAGCTCAACCACCAGCGTCCCGCTGCTCTGGGCAAAGGTGTGCAGCGCACGGGACACCCCGGCGAACGCCTGGGCACTGCCGGCGCGGAGATCGCCCTCCGGCGTCACCAGCTGCACATAGTCGATAAAGATCACGTCGAAGCCATAGGAACGGCTCACGCTCTGGATCTGGCTGGCAGTCATGCCGCTGCCCTGGATCAGCGTCAGGGACCGGGAGATCACCTCCCCGCTGTCGTTGGCGATGCGCTGCCAGTCCTCTTCCTGCAGCTGCTTCCGCTTCACGGCGTTGAAGTCCAGCCCGATCACCGTGGTGGCCAGGCGCTGCGTCAGCTTCTTCTTGCCCGTTTCCAGGCTGAAAAACCCCACGTTTCGCTCCTTGGCCATGTGATAGGCCATGGCCAGCGCCAGGGCCGTCTTGCCGCTGGAAGGCTCGCCGCCGATGACCACCACGTCGCCCTTCTCGGTGTAGGTACCCTCGTCCAGCTCTCGGATGCCGTAGCTGATGTAGTCCGCCTTCGTCTGATCCGCCTGCGCTGCCATGAAGTACTCCATGGCCTCCCGCATGGACCAGGCGTCCACGCCCTTCCCGGTGTCCAGCACCTGGCCCAGGGCGGCGATATGCTCCCGGCACTCGTCCACGCTTACGCACGATGTTAGCTCCGCAGCGATGTCTCGTATGCGGGCCAGCGCCGCCTGCTGGTGCATCACCTCGGCATACTCTCGCCAGTTGGCACTGGTGGGCGTTACCTCCATCAGCTGGAGGATATGCCCCTCGATACCCTGGCCCAGCTTGTCCCGGATCAGCACCGGATCCACTGGCAGACCCGCCAGCGTCAGAGCGCGGGCCGCCTGGTAGATTTGCCGGTTCTTCTCCCGCTGGATGTCCCCGGCGTCCACCGCCGCCAGAATGGCCAGAGCCGCTTTCTCGTCGATCAGCAGTGAGCCGATCACCGCGTCCTCTGCGAACAGCCAGCCCTCGCCGCGCTTGTCTACGTCTGCCATCCAAACGTCACCTCCTCGCCGCCGCCCGGATCATCCGGCCCGTCCAGTTCGTCGGCATCGTGCCAGCGTTCCCCGTTCAGCCATGTGGCCACATGGGGGATGCCAATATCCCGCTGCCACTCCTCCGTGGCCTTCAGCTTCGCCAGCGACCGCGCCATGGTGTCGATCAGCGTGTCATCGGGCTGCAGCTTGTCCCATGCCGCGATAGCCCTCTGCTTGTTCTTCCGCCCCTTGGCGGGGTAGTAGCTCCACAGTCCCGCGAACCGCTCCGGCTTCCACTCCGGCGCATCCCTGTGCACACACTTTTGCCCACGCTTTCCCCCATGGGGGGTAAGGGGGGTATGTTCTACTGTATTGTTCACTTTATATTGTAGGGGGGTAATCATTTTTGCGGACACCCCCCTTACATTTTTGCGGAGAGGGGTGTCCGCAATTTTGCTGACACCCCCTGTGCAAATTCCGGCGAAAATGCGCCGCTCGCTGCCTCCCCTGGTGGGCACCATCTCCACCACCAGATACCCGGCATCCCGCAGGCTGCTGATGAGCCGCGTCACAGTCGTGGGCGCCCAGCCGTAGAGCTCCGCGAAGTAGTCGTTTTTCGCCCAGCAGAAGCCCTTCCGGTCACACAGCGCGCTGATCTCGCCGAACAGCAGCTTGGCGTTCGCCGGGATCCGGTCATCATAGCGCACCGGAGCCGGTATCACTGCCCAGTATCCGGGCAATTCAAATTTTTTTGCCAAATTTCCTCTCACCCCTTGCGAACGTCAAAAAGTCTGTTATACTGGTATTGTTCTCACAGGGCGTTGCGCCTTGTACCAGCTGAACGCTTCCGAGCTCCACCTCGGGGGCGTTCTTTTTTTGCGCCTTTTCCGCAGCCGTCCACCAGCCGGACGACCGTCGCCGCGCCGGCAGCCGCGCAGGCGTACTGCACGACCATAGCCCATAGCTCCATGACCTCACCTCCCCTCAATTAAACTGGCACTTCAAACATGTCTAAAAGCTCTGCGTAGCATTCCTGGCAAAGATACCCCATCACTTTGGGAACGCCGCTACCTGTTCGATGGAGAATACACTCGCTCATGCGCTTCAAGCGCTCCTGCCCGCACTTCATGCACCGGCAGATATATCGCTCGTCCATGTAGACGAGGTCGCGATGCCAACCGTAAAAGCCCATAGTCAGCACGCCTTCGCCCACAGCGCGAACAGTTCCTCCTTGGGGATGCGCGTCACCCTCGCCAGCGCCGCGATCTCCTTCCCGGAGCAGCTGGGCAGATCCTTGATGCGGGCGTAGATGGTGCTGCGGCTCATGCCCGCCGCCCTGGCCGCCCCGTCCAGGCCGCCGTGGATGGCGTAGGCCTGGGCTCTGATGCGTATGGCCATGTCCTTCGCCGCATCCGCCTTAGCGCTCAGCTTCGTCCTCGGCATACCTACACCTCCTCCGCATACTGCAGCGCCAGCGCTGCCTGTACGATGTCGCCCAGCTCCCCGGCGATCTCGTCGAACCGCGGGCGCTCCGCCTCGTCGATAACGCCGTCCTCGGCGATAGCCATCAGCTGGTCGCTCCGGTGCGCCTCCGCGAAGGCCATCACCCGCCGCACCAGTTTGATCACCGCCATCGGCAGGGGTTCCGGTCTGGCTGTCTGGATGCACGCCGGCAGCAGCGATGTCTTTAGCTGCAAGTGCTGCAATCCTAAGTACTGCACGCCGTACACCGCACACATCCGCGCCACCACGTCGTCGCCCGGCAGGCGCTCTCCGGACTCATAGGCCCGTATGCTGGTGTCGCTCACCGCCAGCCGTTCCGCTGCCGCTTCCTGCGTCAGCCCCGCCGCTTTCCGGGCGGTCTGATAGATGTTTCCGCTGCCCTTCGGCATGGACATTCCCTCCTTTCTCCCGTATCCTTTAGGTACCGGCTCCCGCCGGGGCCAGCAGCTCAGCCTCCGAGCAGCCCAGCACCTCACACAGCGCCGCCCGGTACTTCCGCAGCGGCGTGCTGTCGCCGGACTCCCACTTGCTCACCGCTGACTTGTCCACGTTCAGCCGGTCCGCCACCTGCGCCTGCGTCAGTCCCCTGCGCTCTCGCAGCTCCTTCATCGCCATTCCACCACGTCCTTTCAATGCTGTTGAAATTTCACCTTGACCGCCGGCAAAACGGGTGGTACAATTACGGTGAAGACGTGTAACTGCATCCACCCGTTTCCCGCTTTGGTACACTTTACTTGGGGGGAAAACTGCCGGGGCCGAACTTGTCCTCCCGCCTCTCGGCTGGGGGATGGTTCAAGCATAAATCACCGATTGGTGATTGTCAAGCAGTAAATCCCCATTTGGTGATTATTTGTATGTTTGCATAATTCGCATATAGTATGAGGGCGCATGAACGTAGAATTATTTGTTGAAAATGTGAATAAGTACTGCGCCAGGAAGGGCGTCAAGCCCACAGTGGCCTGTGAGGAAAGCGGCGCAGGTAAGAACCTGATGGGCCAGCTGACAAAGCGCGGGACCGTTCCGTCCGTCACCCGTGTGCAGCTTCTGGCCCAGTACCTGGGCTGCACCGTCAGCGACCTGCTGGGCGAGGATCCTACGCCTCCCGATCCCGTGCGGGAGGAATTTGCCCGCCTGCTGGATGGCATGACCGCCGAACAGCAGAACGAACTCTTTGCCTTCATGCTCCGCCAGAAGCGCGAGCGGGAGAAATAAAAAAACAGCGCCCATCGGGCGCAGGCGCGGGTAGTGAATGTTTACCTTGACAATTTCATATCGGATTGCATATAATGAGGGTGCAGAGGTATCTGCACGAGTTGCCACAACCACAGTTGTTGCACGCTTGCGTGCAACACAGTCGAAGTTTTGCGCGTAAATGGAAAGGGTGATGTGTATGGCAACAAAGAGTATTCTAAAGAACGTGACCATCAAAGACAAGCGCGCGGCGTGCCTCCTTGTTTCGGCACTGGAGAACGCAAGCGGAAAGCGATCTCAACCCGTACAGCATCAGCGCCCTCACTCCGATGCGAGTCGTGACGACATCCGCAAGATGTTTGGAGGCACTAATGACCGGGTATAAGATTGTCAATTTGCGCGTTATGCTCGAAGAATTAGGAGAGGACTCCGTGCGGGAGATCCTCTCCTCTTTTTCTTGCCCGCTGAACAAAGACGTCGAACAGTTTATGCGGAGTAAGGCTATAGACTTTGCTGCACAGGGCTGGTCACAGACCCACCTTGTCATGGCCTCCTACAAGCAGTCCCCGGTTTTGGTAGGATACTTCACGCTTGCCAACAAGTACATCAGCATTTCCGCAAAGATGTTTCAGAGCCGCAGCAGCACCCTCAGGCGACGGATTGCCAAGTTCGCTACATACAACGCGGAAGCAAAGTCATACATACTGACAGCCCCGCTGATCGCCCAGCTGGGCAAGAATTATTCTGATGGGTATGACAAATTGATCACCGGCGACGAGCTCCTTGCATTCGCCTGTGAGAAGATCAGCCGCGTGCAGTACGATCTTGGTGGCCGGTTTGCCTACGTCGAGTGCGAGGATAAGCCGCAGCTCGTTGAATTCTATGCACGCAACGGCTTTTGCGAATTTGATACCCGCAAGCTCGACCCTGATGAGACGGATACCTTATGCGGCGAGTATCTTGTCCAGATGCTTAAGTATATCCATAAGTAGCGGGCGGCGCGCCTGCAAGGTATGCGGAGGATAAGCACGCGGTGCCCAATTCGGGCACCGCTCCTAAAGGCGACCGCTGTTTTTGATCGTCCGCGCCGCTTCCAGCGCAGCCCTCTGCCTGTCGCTGTCCAGGCTGTCAAATATCTCCAGTATCTCGTCCCTTCGTTCTTCATCCATCACTCTTCCCCTTTCTGCTTATGCTTACAGCTTAACAGATAGGGCAAAAATGTCCAGCATCCCACGCGAAAAGTGCTGTCGGAAAGTGAAAAGATTGTCGTATTCCGACAATTTTGACATAAACTGGATTTATGAGGAGGCGTACCATGTCTGCACTTGATGAGTTATCCGATGAGATTTCTGCGTACCCCAATGCCATTCGCGTCGCCCGAGCCAAGGCCGGCATGAGCAACGAACAGTTGGCTGAGCTCTCGGGCGTTCCGTACTCCACAGTGTGCAAGGTGCAATCCGGCCTGCAGAACATTACCCTGCCGCAGGCAGCTGCCATCTACGCCACCCTGGGCATATCGCTGGACGCGCTGATCGGCCTGCCGGACACGCGCCGCGCTGCGGCAAATACCCATAAAATGGAGCTGAAGCTCTCCGACAAAGAAGGTGATGTCCGGGTGCTGGAGGCGGTCAACAAGATGCTTACATTGCAGCTCAGGCGGCTCAGATTGTGCCTGTATGTCACCATGGTGCTCTGTGCCTTGCTGGCGATTGGCTTGATTACGTACATAGTTATCGACGCCCGCATACCGTATGCGGGCTTTATACGGACCACCGGCCTCAGCGGCGGAGCGTGGCTGTTCATCCTTTTGGTCATCGCAGCAGTGGTCATCATGGGCGGCCTCCTGCTGAGATTGTCAACAAAATATACAGAAGATCACACAGAAAGGAGCAAAACATGAAAAAGATTATTGCAACCATCTTGGCGGTCGTATTGGCGCTCTCAATGTGCGCCTGCGGTGCGGGCGGAGGAAATGCACCAGCTGTCGATGAACCCGCAGCGCCGCCGGACCTGACGGGTGAATGGAAGCAGATCAACAGCAATTCCGACGACGCATGGCAGGCCGCTACAATTACCGGGGATACTATTACGATCAACTGGGTTTCTGATGGAGGGGACGTTAAAAGTCTGTACTGGGCGGGCACATTCGTTGCCCCCACCACGACGGACGAACCATATTCCTGGGATTCTCAGAACGACAAAGAGCAGACTTCCCTCGCGCTTCTGGCCAGCGGCGACGACACCAAGACGTTCACCTATGCCGACGGTCAGCTGAGCTACGAAGCCTCTGCTCTGGGCACAACCATGACTATCCGCATGGAAAAGGTTGGCTAATCATTGCGCCCAAATCGGTGTCCGAGTTGGACACCGATTTGCACAAGGGGGTATCGTATGCTCTGTAAAAATAAGGGCTGCGGCCGCGAGATCGATGCCGACAGCGTCTATTGCAAGTGGTGCGGCACACGCCAGGTGCGGGAGAAAAAGACGAAGGACGCCGCGCCTGCTGCCCGGCAGTTGCCCTCCGGGGCATGGACCTGCCGTGTTCGCGTTGGCGGGCAGGACATCTCCGTCACCCGCCCCACCAAAGCCGAGGCGCAGGCCGAAGCTATGGCCGTCAAGCACGGCCTCAAAGCTCCGGACACGCCCCGCGTCACCATGACGCTGGAGGCTGCCTACAAAGCCTATATCGAGTCCCGCGATGGCGTCCTGTCTCCCTCCACCGTGGCCGGGTATAAACGCCTCCAGCGCAACACCTTTCAGCGGCTCATGCCGATGCAGCTCTCGTCCATCACTTCCGAGCACATTCAGCGGGAGATCTCCGCCATGACGAAGAGCAAAAAAAGCCCGAAATACATCGCCAACGCAGAGGGCCTTCTTTCCTCTGTCCTAAAACAAACCATGCCGGACAAGCACTACTCTCTGCATCTCCCAGCTAAACGCAAGCCCGACCTTCGACAACCAGACGACAAAGAGATTGGAGCGATCCTGACCGCCTTCCGTGGCAGCCCTATCGAACTGCCGGTGCTCATGGCCCTCTGGATGGGTATGCGGATGTCGGAGATCCTCGGCGCACGGCACGAGGATATTGACGGCGGAAAACTGCACATCTGCCGGGCGGTCGTCCTGGACGAAAACAACCAGCCCGCGGAAAAGGACAGCGCCAAGACCTATGCTGGAGACAGGTGGGTCAGCGTCCCCGGCTACATCGCCCAGCTCATCGCGGCCACCGGGCGCGACAGCGGGCCGCTGGTGACTTTCTCCGGGGCAGCTATTTATAAGCGGTTCGTCCGCACGCTGGATCAGGCAGGCATCCCCCGCTGCCGCTTCCATGACCTACGGCACATTAACGCCGCCGTCATGGTGCGCCTGGGCGTGGACTCAAAATATGCCCAGGAGCGAAACGGCTGGGCCTCCGATCGGATGTACAAGCAGGTCTACGCCTACGCCATGTCAGATCAAATGACCGCGATCAACGAGAGCATAGACGACTATTTTGGCAACAAAATGACAACAGAAAATCAAGAAAGTACGTAACCATGCGGTTTGTAGTCATTTCGCCCACGGGTTCGACTCCCCTCAGCTCCACCAAAGCAGAAAATCGCGTAGCCATGCGGTCTACGCGATTTTTCTTGTATTTACAAGGGCTTCCAGCGTTTTTGTAGTCTGCTACACAAGCCGCTTCGTCCGCTTTTCTGGACGTTTTCAGGGCTTGAAAAGACATCAAGTGTCAACAAAATGACAACGAAAACAGCCCCGGCTTCATTGCGAGCCAGGGCTGTTTTCTTACTCTCTCAGCGGCTCCCGCCAGTGGTTCTCCACCCTTGTGGAATCCCACGTCAGGGCAGTCACCGGCGTTCCCGACATCCGCAGCCACGACCTGCGCCATGTAGGTGCCCGTATCGACCTCAACGCCGGTATGAAGCAGGAGGAGCTTCAGTCCAAGCTGGGTCACACCAAGCCAACATTTTGGCCGGGAGCGCGCAAAATTCGTAAAGATTTGTCGCCCGCCATTGACGCGCCGCGTCTTTCGTGCTACAGTAAATGTGATACAGCCCCCTTTTACACACAGGCTGCGTCTCCCACTTTTCAAGCCCTCCCGCCGCCGAGTGTTACCCCCCCTTCACTCCCGGCGGGAGGCATCTTTCTGTTTCGCCCGTAAACGCCCTCTGCGGCGTTTCTTTTTTTACCCGTCAAACTACCCTCCTGTTAAAGCAGAAAGCCCCCTGTGACGCTCTGTGCGCCGCAGGGGGCTTATTTTTATTTCTACGGTCGTTTTTGTCCTATCGCCTTATGCGCTCCGAGGTCACTTCACGATCTCCCACGTGCCGCACGTTCCTGTGCTGTTAATGATCTTCACCAGCAGCTCGCCGGGGGTCATAGGCTCCACCGGCTCCGCAGGCTTCGTCTCCTCCACATACGGGATGCCGAAGTATTCGCAAAGCCCCTTGGCCGCGCTCTCGGCGATCTCCTTCATGTGGGTGTGGAACCAGGTAATGTCCTCCAGGTTGTCGTGGAACGCGTGTTCCTCGTAGAAGGAGACGGCCTTCGGCACACGCAGCTCATACCACTTGGAGCGGGCAACCAGCTTCACCGTGCGCGGGTAAATCTGCTTGCGATACTTCACCATGATTTCGCCCAGCTTCTTGCCGGACTTGGAGTAGGTGTAGTACATGGGATAGCATCCCCGGGAATTGCCCTTGCCGTCTGCGCTGCCGTTGGTGTGGCTGACGTAATGCACGTCCGCGCCCCACGCATCGCTCTCCCGCACGTTCTGCTTCATGATGTCGTTGCCGTTGTCGCTGTTCATGGGGGTGCGCCGGTACCCGCGCTTGGTGGCAATGCCGCAGCGGTTCAGGATCGGCTCCAGAATGTCGATGTACTCGTTATTTTCAAGTGCCTCATAGCACTGTTTCCCGTCCGGTCGGGGATATACACAGGGGTTCGCCATGTGCATAGCCGGGGACAGGTATACCTTCGGGGCGGCCATTTACATGGCCTCCTCGTCGTTAGTAGACTTCATCTGCTTAAACACCTGATTAACGCCCGTTGCGGTCAGGCCGGACATGATGCCCACGGCGACCGCCGTAAAGTAGTCCCCGGCAGGGAAATCGGGCATATTGAATGCCAGCGCCAGCGCACCGATGATGCCGCCGCACACGCCGCAGATGATGGGAATCCATTTGTTGTCCAGCGCCGTGGCCTTCACGATCATGCCAATCAGATAGCAGATGACGATGATAGCGGCAACAGTGGCCACTCCGATAGTGTTGATGTCCATAGTTACTTCCTTTCCGGCTTTACGCCTCTCGCTTGATGGGCAGTTTCCTTACTTCCTCCATGACCCGTTTTGCACTGCCGTTGCCGCCCATCTTTTCATACGGCTGGTACAGATAGTCATTGAGGTTTTCGTACTCGTCCTGCGTGATGTACCCTCTCGTCACGTACACCATGCCCAAATGGATGATGCGGTCATGCGCCAGACCCACCAGCATCTTCCGTTCCACGTCGTTCTTGTCCCGCCGCTTCCCTATCAGTGCCCACAGCCCATTACTTGCCAGCACAGCCAACACAATAGGCAAAAGCACTTCTTGCACCCACGGTTCCATTCGCCGCGTTCTCCTCTCAAATTATTTTTGCCCCTCGACAGCTCGATGCCGAGGAAACCTACATCCGACGGGGGGAGTAATTCTCCCCGCACCCTTTTTACTCTGTCACTTCCGCCCACAGGCTTTCCGTACCCGTAACACCCGGTTCCCATACGTTGTTGTCCACAGCGCTGGTCCAGTGCTTACCGTTGTGGCTCACCCTGTCCCCGGCGCTGTAGGCATCGTGCGCGCCCGTGGGCTGGCTCCATGCCGGCCACGCCTCCGCTGGATCCGCTGCCGCCGCCCACAGGGACGCCGCCTTGTCCGGCTCCCAGCCAGTCTGAGACGTGTGAGCCTGCACGCAGCGGTACAGCTTCTCGCCGTAGTTGCGGAGCTGGCCCACCGTATAGGCCACGTTCGCAGTCCAGTCGGCGAACATTGTCCGGTGTTCTCCCGCCGTCACGGCGTCAATGGTCCCCGCTTCCGCCAGCGTTACAAAGACTACTTCCGTGGCTGACGTCTGCAAGGACAACTGGCTCTCTATCGTGTCCATCTTCTCCCGCAGGTACGGCACGCTCTCCACGATCTCCGCCACGACCTCCTCCGTGCCCTCCATAGGCGTCCGGTTGCTCAGGGAGTATACCACCCCGCCCAGCACGACGCCCTGCGCGTCAGCGGCATTACAGAGGCCGTAGCAGCCATTTTCCTGCAGCTGTACCCATACCGGCCATTCCTGTGCGGCCACCTCCTGGCCGTCCTTCTTGAATACATACATGGTCTAACGCTCCTTTCCCGCGCCCACCAGCGCGGCGATGTAGTTCAGATCTGCAACGGGCGCTTCAAAGAAGGCGTTGCCCCAGAGGAAGTGATCCTCATGGTCCGGGTGCCTGTACTTCCCGCACAGCTTGTCCGTCCACACATGGTCCCATCGGTCCTGGTGCCCGGCGTCCCGGCGCTCCAGCGTCTTGCAGATGGCCTCCGTCAGCGCCCCGCGCCGCAGGCCCTGCCCATCGTCGTCCCGCTTGAAATGCTCGTGTGCCCGCTGGCTTCCGGCCGCGCAGAGCTGCCGTCCCTGGTAGTACAGGAAGTCGCCCCGCCTCTCCAGCGCGGCGCCGTAGGGGATGTTCACCCTGCCGGATATGCCCTCGAACCGTGCCCGTCTGTGACATACATACCTCATGCTGTCCTCTCCTTTCGCTCCCCCCGACTTTCGCTTGGGGGGGATAGTCTTTCCGATCACGCGCAAAAGCCGGGGGCCACGCCAAGCGAATGGCTGGAATAGTTGGCGCCCGTGACGCCCGACGTGGACACATGGCAGAAACTGTTATCTTGGCCGGCATACGGCGAGCGCAGCCAGGCAGTGACCGCTGTGGTGGTCGCCGAGTGCTTGTAGAACACCTTGGGGTTGCCCGCCTTGAAGTAGTCGTACTGTGCCTGCTTACTTTGCTCGTCGTTGTTGGCATACGTCCGCTTGCCGAAGATCTCAAATTCCGCCATGAGGAACGTGTAGTCCGTGGTGGCAGTCACCGTGGCGCCGCTGTTCTGCGTCCACTTCGTCACCTGCTTCATCACCGCCAACAGGTCCTCCGGCAGCACCGCCATGAGACTGCCCTGCAGAGGGTTGTCCGGCGTGCTGCTGTTGCCCAGCACCGTCTTCCGCATTCGGGAGGCCTCCCAGCCGCCGTAGTTGAGGTCATTGGTGTTCATGGTGAAGTACGCGCCGCTGGTCTTGTGGTCGTACAGGTTGTCGCAGAAGGCCACCATCTTGGTTCCGATTTTACCCATAAGGAAGTGGATGTGGTTCGCGCCCTCCACGGCGCTATTATGGTCAAAGCCGATGATGAACGCCTTGACGGTCACATTGGACATGATGAGGTCCTGCCAGTTGCCTGTGAGCGTCACGTCCTTCGTGTCGCCCACGGACCAGTAGTTGGCCCCCTGCCCGGCATCCGATACCGCCTTGATCATCTCCCAGCTGTTGGTGTTCAGCTCCGCCGCCACGAAGCTGAGGGTAAGCTCCTGTGGCACCGCGACCGTCTTCACGTCCGGTGTGGTGGTGCCATCCTTGCTGGCGCTCACCGTGTAGGTGCCCGCCTCGTCCAGCTCCAGCACCGCCTGTCCGTTCTCACTGACGGCGCTTACCACCACGCTGCCCTTTTTGGCAGTCACCGTGGCGCCGCTGTCCACGTTCACCACCAGCTTCTGCGCACCATCCCCTGTGCCGCCAGCACCCCCGCCAAATCGAATGATAGTAGGCATTTCTTTACTCTCCCTCCTTGATGACACGGATGGGGATGTCCACGGTGGGCACCTTGCCGTAGGCATTCAGCGTCATGCTGCCCGCCGCCTGTCCGCCGTCCGTGATGTTGGCCGCCTGCAATGCCTTCAGCTGCTCCGCCGTGATGTTCACCGCCGGCAGCAGCTCCTGGTAGCTGGTGGCCGTCACCCCGGCGATGGCCAGCGTGTACACAAAGGGCGCTTCGCTTCCCGTCCAGCCGGACGCCAGCAGCGTGGCCGTCACCGTGGCCTTGGGGCCGGAGTAGTCCGTGCCTGCCGCCGCCGCGGTCACACCGCCATTGCCGTCGCCCTTCAGCAGTCCGCTGGCTGTGATCTTGGCCTGTCTGCTGGTATCTGCGGGGTGCCGGTGATCACCTCTGGCGTAGGTTGCCAAAGTGCCCGCCTCCGCTGTCCCGTCCATCGCAGGGGCTGTGTCGGATGGTTCCGGCAGAGAATCGGGCGTGGCATAGTCTGTACCCGCCTCCGCGGCTGTTACGCCGCCCGAACCATCGCCTCTCAAAATGCCGCTTGCGGTGATCTTTGCCTGTTTGTCATCCAGCGCCTCTTGCTGCTTTGTCGAGACAGGTTTATCAGCGTCGCTGGTATTGTCCACGTTGCCAAGGCCAACCATTCCCTTGTCATAATCTCCCGCCTGCGGTACAACGCTTCCTGTGCGCCCGTTGAAGCTCACCACGCCGCCTCCTGCGGCCTGCTGTGCATGTTCTGCCCAGTATTTGGCGTTGTTTGTATCCTCGCCCTCGCGTGTCCCTGTTCCGCCAACAGCCCAGCTCTGTGCGGTTTTATTGATGCCGTTCACACTGGCCGCGCTCTCCGCAGCAGCCGCTGCGCTTTCCTGCGCCTCAGATGCGGAGCCAGATGCCGCTTCCGCCGCCGCGCTGGCCGTGCTGGCCGCATCGGTCGCCGTCTGTGCACTCGTCGCCGCTGCCGATGCACTGTTTGCGGCAGCAGAGGCCTTTTCGCTTGCCGCAGTTGCACTTTTGCCAGCACTGGTGGCACTGGCGGCGGCGTTCGTTGCACTCCCAGCAGCGGCGTCCGCATTGGCCTTTGCCTTAGATGCCAGAAGCTCAAGCTGTTTAGATATGATGTTTACATAATCTCCGGATATGACCTCTGCATCAGGATAAACCGATGGTGACACAAGGATCTCAAATTCAAACGTGGCCAAGCGGTTAGCGGAAAGTAGCTCGCCCTCTGCGGCTGGCGCGTATAGCTCAACCTGACAATGCACAGGACCATCTACCGCCAAAACTTGCAGCGCCACGGGAATGGTTGCAATGCCATTTGTTAAAGATATTTTAGTCCCATCTTCTGCGGTGTCGTACAGGCCTCCGGTCCCATCTGGCTTTCGGAAGCGTAGCATGCACAGCGCTCCATCAGGAGGAGAATAGAGTGTTGGGCCATCCCACAGCGAAGCAGATATTATTCGCCCACCATCACCCTGTGGCATATGCAGGCGAGGCGAAATTCCATCCATCGTCAGACTGAGAGAAACGTTTTGGTTTATATTCACGCCGATACCTCCTTAGCTGTTGTAAACAGGCACAGTGTTGGTTATGCTTCCATTACCGCCCGTCTTCGTTGCCGTTCCACCCCCGTCAAATTCGAATGTGCAATACCAGTCATCAGAGGCACACTGATATGTTCCCGCGTAGCCGGCAGGGATGAAGCAGCTTGCCTTCGCACCGCTATTGCCAGCCGCATAGACCACGTACCCAATGATGTTTTCCTCAAAAGGCGTCACAACCTGCCCGTTTACCGTCAGCGATCCAAAATCTCCGCTGTCGCCCTTCACAGCGCCAGTAGCGGTGACATTGGTCGTCTCCACGGAGTTCGCTTTCACGTTGGCAAACCCAACAGAGAGTACAATGTTCTCTGTATCAGCACCAGTTAGGTTATTGTGGTACACACGGTAGATTTTCAGCAGATTATCGCCGTCTGCAGGATCGATCCGCAGGTGCCAACTGGTGGTAAAATTCACTGTAAGCGTACCATTGAGGATCTGATTCAACCTTACTGTATCTGTAGGGCCAAATTTTCCGCTACCATCAATGTCCAGCTTCTCGTAGTCCTGCAGCGTCGGCGTCACAACCCCGGTTAGGATCTGATTTAGCCGGGCAAGATCTGCCTGCGTATAATCGGCATTTGTGTATGTGCTACCCTCTGCAGATGTATCGATCGTTCCGCCGTCCAGGTTAATGAGGAAGTTGCCCTGCTCGCTGGATATAGTCCCGGCAACCAGGTGCGCGGCGGTGATCATCCACGCCTGGATGCCCCCAGCAATGGTAGCGCCCATCGTGTAGGGGCCATTGTAGCCGGTGCTGCTGGCGGCCCAGCCCTCGTAGTTAAACCGCCAAACCTTCTTAGCCTTGGTGGGATCCGGATCGTCGGCGATATAGAGCTCATCCGGCTCGCCGTCTCCGTTCGTATCCAGCAGACGGACAGAACCGCCATTCGCCCCCAAGAGGGCAGCTGTTAGACCGGAGGAGATCTTCTCGACCAGAGAAGCGGACGGCTTAGTGTCGATCTCCTTCTGCTGTCCAGCAATAGTGGCCGCGATATTAGCCTTTACGCTGCCGAGCGCTACGCTGTCGTAGCGTTCCAGCAGACAGTCCCAGACGATCTTGTTTACCCGTGCCTTGGCATCCACACCCAGACGGTGGAAGTAGACGCCTACGGTATCGCCCAGATAGATCTGCTCCAGGAACGCCACGTCCTCATATCCAGAGGACTGCGCCAGCAGTGCCAGCTTCACGTCCCAGCTCACCGAGGGGACGCCGAGGCGGTTCCGCTTGATGTAGGAGGTAGCTGCGGCCTGCAGCTGCGCCTGCGTTGGCTGCTGCTCAAAGCTGGAGGACAGATCCAGCGGCATAAGCCGCGTGTACCCAAAGTCGCCTTCCGCATACACCGGCGCAGCCGTGACGGTGATGCCATTGCCCCGCCAGTACGGCACCACACCCGTGTAGCAGTTGGCGCAGCTGGCGTCCTGCGTCAGATCGGTAAGGTTTTTCCCGTACCGCACTGAGACGCCGCGGTCCGCTCCGCGGCGCGTCAGCAGCCGCACCGCCCACTCGTCAAACTCATACTCGCCGCCGTACACGTCCAGCAGGCTGCCCTGCCGACCGCCCAGCAGCCCCCACGCGCTGGAAGGAACCGTCACGGACATGGTGGCCACGGTGGTCTTGTCGGTCGTCAGCGCAAAGGGAAAGCTCGTCGGCATCGCGTGGCTTTTAATAGCCGCCACAGCGGATGGTGCATCCGCTGCCGTGAATGGAGACACCACATAGCCGCCGAGATCATAGGCGATGTGCCGCGCGTAGATGGCCGCTGTGCCGTTCATTCCCGGCACGATGCGATACACCCTAAAGGGCTGCATCTTGCCGTCTGGGCCAACGGTAGCCCGAAGAATGGCGCGCAGCGCGATCTCTCCATAGTGGATTCCTTCTACCGGATAGTGCAGCTCCAGTTCATACTGACCGTTCAGCTCCTGCGTCACCTTGCAGGACATAGCGTCTGCGAGGACGCCCATTCCATTGTCAACGCCCGCCGGGAAGCTTGTGCGGTCGGCGTCATACAGAATCGGTTTCATAGTGTCCACCACCTCGGGATGATCTCCACGCTTGTAATGCCGCCCGTCCAGCGGACGACGCTCTCCCCGGCCGGCAGCGTGGGAAACTCCGGCGCGGAGATAGTATTGTTCAGGTTAAAGGCCCCGTAGGAGGCGTTCTGCGTGTCCGAATCGAGCACAACAGCGCCGCGAGGCATGCTGCTGATGCTGACAGTGACATCGCCTACCGTCAGGGTACCGGCCCCCGTTCCGGTGACAGTGATCGTCGGCAGAGCCGTGAACGCGGTGGGGTTTCGCAGAACCTCCCCCTGCACGGCCTGCACCGGCATATCTCCGATGCGGAGAAACCGCTGCGGCTGGCAGTTAAACTCGATCGTCGCGCGGCCGAACCGGTGCAGGATGCTCTCCACGTCCAGCGGCCCGGCGAAGTAGGCCCTGCGGTAGGTCTCCACGTCGTAGCTGTCCTCCAGCTTCTGGTATCCGGCAGGGCCGCAGAGCCAGTTGGCCACCTCCCGCATGGCGCGGGGCAGCCGGATGCGCTCTGCGCTGACGTAGATCTCGTAGGACTGCACGTAGTTCTGGTAGGCATTCTGCGGGAACAGCAGGTCCCCGTTCCGGCCGGGCACGGACTGCGTGTCCAGCTTTCGCCCGGCCAGTTCCACGCTGGGGTAGCGCTCCACCACGACGTGGACGTCGTCGGAGGATCTTCCGGCCCAGAAAATCATGCAAACACCGCCTCTCTGCGTTCCACCGCGTGCTGCAGCTTATACATGACAGCATCCGCCAGCGCATTGACGTCCTGCCCCTCCGCGCCGTAGACGTTCAGCACTACGCCGCCCATGTTAGTGGTCGTGCCGCCGCCCATGGGCAGCGCCGACAGCGCGGACAGCTCTTCGCTCATGTCGCGCATAGCCCTTGGCATGGCCTGCTCTACGCCCAGCGTGATGCCGGGCGGGATGAATTTTCCGATCTCATTCGCAAAGACCTTAGACGGGGAATGAATGCCGAACAAGCCCTTGACCCAGTCCAGGACATCACTTACCCAGCCCCGAAGCTTGTCATAAAGCCAAGATGCCGCATTAGAGATTCCATCGAATAGGCCGTGAACCAGCTGCGACCCGACTTCACCAATAGCAGACATCCCGGACAGGAGGCCCTTGACAATGGCACCGATGATCTCCGGCAGCCGCACCACCAAACGAGGCAGCGCCTCGATCAGACCCTGCGTCAAGCCTGCGATAAGAGATCCCGCCGCGATAATGATCTCATCCACGTGGTCAACCAGACCCTCGGCCACGGTGATGATGGCGTCAACCGCCGCGGGGATCAGCGCCGGAAGGTTTTCTCCGATGCCAGACGCAAGGGCGGCAATGATATCAATGCCGGCGTCCAGGATCTGCGGAAGCAGTATCGTAATCTGCTCGACCAGCATCGGCACGACCGCGGCTATCGCCTCCACGGCCGCAGGAAGCGCTTGCACGATGCCGGATACCAGACCACCGACCCCCTCGACAAGCGGCGGCAGGAGAAGCTCCAGAGCCGGCGCTACATAGGGAATCATGCCGGAGATCAACTGCGTGAGACCCTGAACAAAGCGCGGCAGCATGATCTGCAGGCGCGGCAGCAGGTTGTCTGCGAAGGTGTTGACGCTGTCGATCACATTCTGCACCAGCTTGTCCAGGTCCAGATTCTCGTTGCTCATGCCGGTGATAAGGTTACTCCACGCCGACTTCATGGCGTTGGCGCTGCCCTGGATGGTCGTAGCCGCCTCCTTGGCGGTAGTGCCGGTGATGCCCATTTCCGTCTGCACCACGTGAATGGCGTCCACGATGTCGGCATAGCTGGAGATGTCGTACTTGATTCCGGAGAACTTCTCGGCGTCTGCAAGCAGCCGCTCCATCTCCTGCTTCGTGCCGCCATAACCCAGCTTCAGGTTGTCCAGCATGGTGTAGTTCTGCTTGGCAAAACCCTGGTAGGCATACTGGATGCTGGTCATGTCCGTGCCCAGCTTATTGGCGTTGTCGGACATGTCCGTAATAGCCTGGTCGGCCTTCTGAGCCGCCGCAGCCGTGTCGCCGCCCAGAGACTGCAGCAAGGACGCGGAGAAACTGGTGACGGTCTCCATGTACTGGTTCGCGCTCAAGCCGGCAGTCTTGTAGGCGTCGTTGGCATACTGCTG
>CDZI01000521.1_pt1 | contig 35950 bp, 25 predicted proteins | sample 554811 | NCBI WGS metagenome assembly CDZI01 (sample SAMEA3182110, study PRJEB8094) | gut metagenome | biome: human; feature: gut; material: Stool; isolation source: human stools | place: Canada | collected 2013-04-23
ATTTTAGTAGATGACAAAAATTAAAATTCTATTGTTAAATATCTAATTATCAATCGATTATATTTGCAAAAGTCCTTGAAAATCAGTAACTTTAAAGAAATGTTAGCCGCTTTTTCTATGAAGACTACTGACTCCAAGGACTTGGTCAAAGTTAACCAAATCCTCCCGATTATGCAAGAGTATTTTGGAAAATCGATGAATCTGGCCCGCATTAAGCTTATGGCTTATATGCTCCATGCACTTTGTGTGGTGCAGACTGTGAGCCTTCACAAACTGGCTTCGGCAATGCCTACGTCGGTTGAGCGTGACTCCAATCTGCGCCGCATTCAGCGATTCATCGCCAACTATGCCTTGAACCTCGACCTGGTAGCAAGGATGATCTTCTCGTTGCTTCCTGTTAAGGACGGTTTGGTTTTGAGTATGGACCGCACCAACTGGAAGTTCGGAGAGTTCAACATCAATATACTCACCCTTGGCATCACCTACAAAGGCGTTGCCTTCCCATTGCTGTTCAGTCTTTTGGACAAACGGGGCAATTCCAATTGGGAAGAACGCAAGGATATCATGGAGCGGTTCATCCGACTTTTTGGACATGACTGCATCGACTGCCTTGTGGCCGACCGCGAGTTCATCGGCAAGGAGTGGATTGGCTGGCTTAACGACAACAGGATTCGATACTATATCCGTATTCGGCAGGATATTTGGGTTGTCAAGCCCTCCACAGGAGAAAGAATCAGGGCGTGGTGGCTCTTCAATTCCCTCAAAGTCGGACAGGAGAAATTCTACTACAAGCTCTTTTTGCATAAAGGGCAGTATGTCTATCTCGCCGGAAGTCGAATCAAGAACTCTGAAGGGATACCCGAACTTCAGATTCTGATCTGTTTCAACCGACCTGAAGACGGAGTAGCGACCTATAAAAAACGCTGGGAGATTGAAACGGCATTCCGTGCCATGAAATCTTCGGGCTTCAACATCGAGGACACCCATCTGCGAGACAGAGAGCGTATCGCACGGCTGTTTGCGATGGTCTGCATGGCTCTTGTATGGGCGTATCTCGTTGGTGAGCATAAAGATATATACGTTAAACCGATAAAAATCCTGAAGCATGGGCGAAGGGTTAAGTCATTGGTCAAGTAGGGTCTTGAGGAAATCTCAAACGTACTTTTTCGACCGACATACACACCCAAATTCGATGTATTCAAATTTTTGTCATGTACTTAACATCCGTTTATCAATGTCTTCCTGTGTGGTCATGCCTATTTTTACCAGTCCTGGCATCACAGGGTTTGTCAGAAGATAAACTATTCCGTATTCCATATCGTTGTGTTTTTAGAGACTATTGTACAGTTTGTCTTTGTTTGTAACTCTTTCAAATTCGTGCATCAGTGTATTGCCATTTCTGTTGGTAAATATATGTGAGTTCATTTTTTACTCCTCCTATATTTTTGATTGCTTGCATTGGGATGCTCGGGATTGGTCATTTCAAGATAACCTACCTCTACAAGTGACATTATATATGTTTGTCTATTCTTGCTATGATTCGTTACTCCTATTCTATCAAGAATTTCCTTGCTGCTGCGTGGCACACTACAGAAGTTTACAATGTCCTTTTGCTTATTTGTTATTTTAGGATGCTTGGTGTCTAAGTAAGCATTGAGAGTGTCAGAGTTAGTGTCTAAGTCTGTGTCAGAGTGTCCAAGTCCAGTGTCAGGGTTGGTGTCCAAGTGTCTAAGTTTGGTATCTAAGTTGCCATTAACTTGGTTACTTTTCTCGTTGACTTGGTTACCTACTGGCCTATTTATAGTAATCACAAACTCATTCGTCCTATCGTTATTGGTGAACGAGACATTCATATTCTCAGACAAGGCACGAAGCATACCACTACCTGCTCCTGTGTAGGGGAGCAAATGAATGGCATTTGTGAAAAGGAACATATTACGAGGCATAGAAGTTCCCACAACAATATCATCTACAGAAAGCCCATTGGGGAGTGTTCCGGGACTGTGTATCTCCACCCTGTCGTCAAAGATGAATATACGGATAGGGGCTGTCGCATTCAGCGAGCGATGCACTAAAGCATTTACGGTGAACTCAACAAGGCTGATGTATGGAATCTCCAATACACCTTGCGAGTTAAATTCATCCCCAACCTGTATATGGCGCAAGTTTCGGGTGAAGAAATCCATAATAGTCTCAAACTGATGAAGCAGATTGCCCTCAATGTCGGCATCATTCACCTTATCACGGAACTGCGTACCGCCAAGATTGTTGCCAACGAAGCAGATACACTTTGCTGTCATTACCGGAAGCCAACGCTGGGTATACTTGCCAAACAGTAGCATTGCTGCCACTGTGATTTTTCCGTCAGGACGAATGAAGCGTAGGTTACGCAACAGCTTATCTCCATCGTGACCACTAGCGATAGCGGAGCAGACAGTATCTAAAGAGGCTTCGCGTAAAGCATCGCCCACCATACCTTTTCTCACCAATACTTTTTCAAACTTGTTGCTTAGGAAGGTTTTGATGGTATTCTCGTCCAAGTCCTTAATCGTAGCATCTCTTACTCCTGCTTCATCAGGCGAGAAACTGCCGCAGTCAGTCATCATTTCGGCAAGCTCGGCATTATCGAACACTTTGCGCTTGTCGGCACCGTTCTTCACCCACACAATGCCACGATTGTCATGGTAAGGTTTATTCACCCCTTCTTTAATATGAGCCACAACAAGGCTTCCGTCATCCACAGAAATAGTTTCTACATCAACAAGGATGGCTGGAACAACATTCTCAGATGCGATGTTGCCAAGTGTATTCGTCGTTTCCTGTACTTCCAGATACGACAAAGGATTGACGCTGCCAGTTTTGTCCTTCACACCAACGACCAGTGTTCCACCACGTGCATTACTGAATGCCACCAATTCGCAGCCGATGTCGTAGCTGTCAAGGAGCCGTTCTTTGAACTGCACCTTACTGACCTCACCTGACTTTATCTGTTGGATAATATCTATTTCCTTCATTTCTTCAAATGTTTTTGGTTGAGCAGTCTACCTGCATCAATATTCAAAGCCTCTGCTATACGTAGGAGGTTTCTTGCGTCAGGCTGCATGGTATTCGTCACCCATTTGGAGACAGTAGCCCTGTCTTTTCCTAATTGTTCTGCCAGCCACTTACTGCTTTTTTGTTCTTCGGCAAGCACAATCTTCAGCCTGTTAATCATTTCTTTTATGGAAAAAAATTACGCTAAAATCTGCCGAATAGCTTAGAATGAGCGATTTATGAGTGTTTCACCTCAATGGAGGTAATGATTTAGCAATGGTTCTAATTTCTGCAATGCGCATACGTTTGCTTGTCAAACAACTCTTGTCGGTTGCAAAAGTACAACAAAAACTTCGACTTACAAAAATGCAGTTTATCTTTTATGATTTATTTTCAGTTATGATTTAGATGATTTCAACTGAGTTTACAAATGTACTTCGCAACATGCCTGTTAGTTCTTGATGCGCAATTATATGTAGCTAAAATGTTAAAAATGTAGCATAAGATGGCTTTTTATCGCAGATGTTTCTTTTTTATGAAACAATATGAGTATCTTTGTCAACCAAAAAGAATAATATGGCACAAAATATCTTCCGACTTGTCTTGACAGACGAGGCACAGGACTTCATTGAGAGTTTACCCGAAGCGGTATCTTACAAGATATACTACAACATCAAGCGTGTTGCAGGAGGAGAACGCAACAAGGAACTTTTCAAGAAGTTAGAAAATTCGGAGATATGGGAGTTCCGTACATTATATAATAAGACTGCTTATCGGCTTTTTGCCTTTTGGGATATGGACAAAGAGACATTGGTGATTGCCACTCACGGTATTATCAAGAAAACTCAAAAGACACCAAGTAAGGAAATAGCGAAAGCAGAAGCAATCAGAAAAGAATATTTCAAAAATAAGTAATTATGGCACAGATGAATCTTACTCCATTAGATGATGTTCTTGACAAGCATTTCGGAAAAATTGGCACTCCAAAACGTGACGCTTTTGAAAATGACGTTGATGAAGCGTTGCATGCTTATCGTTTGGGAGAAGCCATCAAGAAAGCTCGTATTGAACAGAATTTGACCCAAGAGCAGTTGGGTGAGCGTATCGGTGTGAAAAGAGCGCAGATTTCTCGTTTGGAAAGAGGTTATAGCATAACTATTCCAACAATGAGAAGAGTTTTTAAGGCTCTTGGTGTTGTAACCGCAACCATAGATTTGGGCATCGCAGGAAAAGTAGCATTGTGGTAAATAGTAATAGCATAAAGTCCTTTCTGTTTTTGCCAACAGAAAGGACTTTGTTGCTTACTTTAACTCTATCTCTATACTTTTGTTGGGCAGAAAAGAGACTTTTCCTTCATAAAGTGGTTGGGTTGAATCATATTTGCCTGCGAAATCAGAGAGATAGACTGCCAAATGATAACTGTCAGTTGTTAAATTTGACAGCTTAAAACTCACATTATAGTGGCACATACAGTCAGCTTCAACAGTGGGGTCGCCCAATGGAACCAAAACGATACAGATTGAGTTGGCTTGTGAACTAACCTGAGGTCTAAAACCATTTAACGCACAGTTTCCTCGGAGGTCAGTCACATTGAAATGACCTGCCCCTTTTGCATCCACCGAGAGAACCATATTTGGAGACTTCTCCATTTCACTTTCATAATATTCCGGATGACTTTCTTTTGCAGAAAAGGAAGAGGTGCAGCCCGAACTTATTACATCACTCATTCTGATTGGCTCCATTGCATTTTGCTCTGTAGAGCAAGAGCTCAAAGCCATAACAGAAAGAACTAAAAATACAATTTGCTTTACCATATCTATTGCTTATTTTGAATTGAACGAATTGATTCTAACAACTTATAAGTGTCGATAAACGCTTCTAAAGATTGTATTGATGATACTTTTTTCCCTTCTACCGTATCTACAAAGTTTTTAATCGTATCATAGAAACCTTGGGTGACTATCTGATTATTTGGTAGGGTTGGCACGAAATCATTACTATTGAATAAGCTTTCTTCTACCCTTTTCTGATGATAAACTTTCTCCAATGGTATTCCCATTAAGGTATGTTGTTTGCCTTTATATGTCAAACTGTTCATCCCTTTCAGCTCGAAAATACCGTTGGGAGTGTTGATGGTCATACTCTCTTGGGCATCATTCCAAGAATAGCCAGTTGACAACTCTAATATCCCAGTGGCTTTTTCATGTCTGAGCACCAACATTAATGTATGATGCCCTATCCATTCTGCACATTTAATTTCAGCTTTTTCCATAAAAGACATTCTCTTCGGTGTAAAGGTACAAATAAACCCTGAGAATCCCGGAGAAACACGTCAAAAAAGACAATAGTGTCCAAAATAATTTTTAGGTCAAAGAATATTGTTCGGCCAATCAGTCAATTGGTCGAAAAGCAAATGAATTATAGTTGATTAATCCCCCCCTAAGGATTTTGAGCCTCATCAGGAGGCGGTGTAAACGGTTCATCAAGCCACTTTTGGAGGTCTATCTTAGTAAAAGTGTTAAGACGCAGCGAAGATACAAGATTAGATAGATGCCAAGGGTATTTTGCGGTCTGGCGCAGCCATGAGAGTAGCAGAATGGTGATTAGGGCTGTCCAGATCTGAATCTCCACGGCATTGCGTGTAGTGCCGACAAACGACTTTATATGAAAAAGCTGTTTGAGGTTGCGGAAGAATATCTCGATATTCCAACGTGCTTTGTATAAGGCTGCTATGGTGCTCGCAGCAAGTGTGAAGTTATTGGTCAGCAACTCTACGGTGGTGCCATGCTCGTCGTCATAGGCCACAACTCGTCTTATTTGTCGGGGATACTTGTTGTAGGTCGCGGCTACATCCAGCTCAACAATTTCGTCCTTCAGGATATTCTGATGCCGTTTTTCCGGCAAATCACGTTCCTCGACAGTATGAAACCTCAGATTCGTCCGGTGTCTCACCACAAAAAACACTCCGTTGCTGTCCCAATCGTTCAATAGAGAGAAATCGCAGTAATATCGGTCGGACACAGCGATGACACCACGCTTCATCGGCATCTCGTGCGCGGCTTTGTTGTCGCCGACTTTGCCATCTGTAATATATACGTATTCAGGCAGAAGCATTTCAAAATCAAGCATCGTATGCAGCTTGACTGCTCCTTTGGTGTGGGTATACAGCGCCCAGTCGTATAGCGACATGCAGAGCGAGATGAGAGTTGAGTCTATAAGCTTTACCGGGGCTTTCATTCGGAATTTCCGCTGGCTGAAGCAGCCCTGCTGTCCGAAATATTGAAACAGCCGATAATAGCACTCTCGGAACATCTCGCAGTCGCGATGCTCGTTTTGATATGCCAGGGTTGATTTTGAAGGGGCACGCTGTATGCCGAGGTGGTTTAGGTTACCTGTGGCCGATTTAAGCCCGTTGCTGATTTCCCGCAACGATACGCAATCGGCGAATTGACAAAAAATCATGCTTATCAAGTGTGACCATGAGTTGAACCCCTTGGCGTGCTTGTCCGTTCCGTACTTTCTTATGACGGACTTGATTAAATCTCGAGGTATCTTTGATATTACCTGCGCAAAAAGTGTTATATTTGCCATAGGAAGTAGTAGAGTTGGTAGCTCACTACTAAGGTAGTCATTTTACCTTAGTTCTACTTCCTTTTTTTATTTTATCGCAAAATTATTTTGGACACTATTGGTATATTCGTGTACCTCAAACCTTGATTTTATGGAAACCTCGATTTGGAATCCTCCCAATGCTCCCGAATACACGAGCGAATATAATCTCGCAACTGCATCTTTTGGTAATTGTCGAGACTGACGAACCGCCTACTTTCCGAGAAGAGAGGCATTTCGTCTATGTTCGCATCGTCGAAAGTATATCCGTCATCATAGAGCATGGTTATATCTCCTTCTTTGGGGAATTGTCGTGTTGCAACCGATAGAACTCTTTTTGTTGTTCGATCTCCTTGCGCAACTCCTCCTCGGTCGGCATATAAAGCATATATTTCGAGGCGAACAGACGGTCGTTGTCGTGCAATACGGAATAGCGGGCGATGTCTTCGTCCGTTTCCGAACAGAGGACGATGCCGATGGTCGGATTGTCGCCCTCGCCGCGCACCCGCTCATCGTACATCCGAACGTACATATCCATCTGTCCCACGTCTTGGTGCGTGATGGTTGTCGTCTTGAGGTCGATCAGCACAAACGATTTGAGGATATAGTTGTAGAAAACGAGGTCTATAAAATAGTCCTTTTTCTCGGTACGGATCAACTTCTGCCGCGCCACGAATGAGAAACCTTTACCCAATTCGAGCAGGAATTTTTGTAGATTGCCGATGATCGCTCCCTCTAAATCCGATTCCGTGAAATCGCTGTTCGGTGTAAGACCGATAAACTCCGCAACAGTCGGATTCTTGATGAACTCCATGCGGTCTTGCTTGAACGGAGCGGTCAGCGTCCGCATTTCGGCCTCTACCGTATCTTTGTGCTGCGAGAGCAGCAGCCGCTCATAATACTGCGAGCCGATATTGCGGTCGAGGGTACGGTAGCTCCACATCTGCTCGGTGGCCTCTTTCAGATACCATGCACGAGCTTCGGCATTGGAAACGCTCAGCAGTCGCTTGTAATGCGACCATGTCAATATTCCCCACAGTGTGGGGAGTTTTTCGGGAAAGGCAAGATAAAATTGACGGAAGTAGTATAGCGAATTGGCTGAAAACCCTTTGCCGAACTCTGCCGTAAGCTCTTTCGAGAGTGATTTCAGCAACTGCGAACCGTAATCGGCGCGGTCTTTTCCCTGCTGCTCCTGCTCTACGATACGCTTGCCCATTTGCCAATAGGCATCGACCATTGCCGAATTGATTGCAGCGTATGCCTTTTGACGGGCTTGGGTTACGATCTGTTTGATCTCCCGAACAAAATCGGGATTATATAGCAATATTGTATTTTCTTTTTTCATTGGCAACGAATGATTTATATGCAAAGGTAAAAAATAAACGGAAGAATATGGATACTCCTCCCGTTTATTCACAGACTTATCGTCTGGCATTTTCTTTCGCATCATCGCGTTGCATCCGCAGATTCAGACGCTCGCTCAACTTATCGAGAAAGTAAGTCCGGGCGTGTTTTTCTATCATCTCAGGACCACTGATAATGAGACTTCCTTTTGAGAACGAAAGACTGTGAGTGTAATCTTATCTCCTGCCTTATGCTCTTTTAAAGCCTCTTTGAATTCTTGGGTCGTATTGGTGGGTTGATTATTGACTTTCAGAATCACATCGTTTGTCTTTAGCTGCGTGTGCATACTTTCCAACGGATTGACGGAAAGGACATAGACTCCACGTTCTGAATCCATTCCGGTAGCTGAACGTTCTCCCAGCGTAGTCAAATTTTTGATTTCTACACCTTGCCAGACTTCTATTGGTGCTTCAGAGTTACTGCGGGAAACTATGGGCGCCGGCATTTCTGGTTGGCGGGCAATAGATTTCAACCGAGGAGATTGTACTCCGAATTCATTCATGGGGAAATTGTGAAATCCTCCTTTTACTACAGCTTCTGCGTCGTCGGATAAGGTGAAATCTCCAGCTGATGGGTTAGCAAAGACGACTTCGCAGACCAATGAGTGTGTGTCTGTTCCATTCTTTTGGGCTGTCAGTAATGCTGTGGAATCGGTAAAGATGTTGTAATCTGTCATCAATCCCCATTGACGCACTTGAATAGGTTTGTAATCCGTCATGACAATATTGCGGGTAAAGACATCTCCGCTTTGCAGGAACCAGACGTGCGGATGGAAAGAGTTGTTGACCATGATATTATTCTCCACGATACGATAGAATCCTTCACGCAGCTTGATACCTCCATTCAGGCACAGGTTATTGTAAATATGATAATTGGAAGAACCGTCGTCCAAATCGATATCCCAACCCCGGTCGCAACGGAAGCGGTTGTGGCGGATGGTTGTTGTCTTGACAGCATCCAATAGGATCAGTTCCGGATGGTTGGTGGTCATTTCTTCCATCGTCTTATAGTCTGGATGCCAGAAACGGTCTCTTCCCCACGAATTGAAAGAACCATGATCTCCGGTTTCTTTTACGGTGTCGAATATATCATTGTATTCAATGATATGTCCGCCCCAGGTTCCTTCGCTTACATTGATTCCGGCACGCGGAGTATCGTAAATGCTGTTGTGAGAAACGGTGATCGACTGACACATGGACAGTTCAATTCCGGTGATTTGTTTTTCAAACAGACCGATTTTGTGGATCAGATTATCTTTAACCAGGCAATCGGCCGGATAATTATTCTCTTTCGGACCTTTCTCCCGATCCAGCTGATCGAAAGGAACAAACTGACTGTATTCGAAACTGGGTGAACGTACACATTGCGGATCTCCTACAAAACAGATCGCACTGGCTCCTATATTCGTGAAGTGAGAACCGGAGACTTCAGCGTCCCGATTGTATTTGGAGAAGAATACGGCATTACCGCCTAAGTTATAAAGATCACAATCCGATAATGAACAATGTTCTGTTCCTTCCATAAAGATGGCAGCTCCCCGATAGATGGTCCAGTCAGAACGTAACAAAGGTTCGTAGGCTTCCATAAAGGTGCGTACTGTCTGGGTTAGTTGCAATCCTTCCAAGTGAATATTGGCTGCCGGTTCGGAAGCGGTTCCCCGGATCTCAAACAGATGCTTTAGTTGAGGAGTTTCTACGACAGCCTGTGCCATATTCTCTCCTGGCATAGGATAGTAATAAAGCAGTTTCTTCTCTGCGTCAAAGAACCATTCTCCCGGAGCATCCAGTTCTTCGAAGATGTTCTCGACCATACGATTGTCCGGATGTAACCCGGACTGGCGGTTATTTTGCCATCCGCCTTCTAACGTGAGCTGGTTCTTATTGTCTTTTCCGGTAATTCGGTAATGAAAGTCGCCCCAGTCGCTCCGGTGCATGGCATGTAAGTATCCGGTTTCCGGATGTTTCCACTGTTTCACTCGTGAAGGAGCGGTGGCTTCAGCGGATGTTCCGTTGAAACGGATTGCCTGTTCATCATAATTCGGGTAACGAGCCATGTGCCGGATTTCTCCATTTACCAACAGCATATCCATCAGGACCGGATCTGTTATTGGGGCTTGCATGATACCTTTCTTGTAAGGTTTCCATTCCAAATCCAATTCCTGACCTCCACTGATCACTACTTTTTCTCCCGGATACGAACGGATATTCAACGTCTTGCTCCGATTACCGTCTGCCGTCGTCAGTACGATGGTTTTCTGCAACCGATAAGTTCCTTCCCGCAGGAATAAGGTTACTTCTCCTGATGCTTTCCGGGCTTCTTCCAAAGCCTTTTCCAGAGAAGCAAAAGGCGCTTCTACAGAACCCACATTGCTGTCTTTTCCTTCAACAGATATAAAGTATTCGGTTTGGGCATAGACACCAAACGAACTTAGCCAGAAGCAGACGGCACTTATTAATTTACTTGTTTTCATAACGGATACTTATTTCTTTTTTTCCAGTTTGATTAAACATCCGCCTCCCGACAACAATTCCTGTTCGAATGTCTGATTCTGGCGGCGTGTTATGGTCTTTATCTCTATCTTCTTCCGATTATCGGGAGCATCATAGGCTACTTCCAAGGTATATTTTCCTTTCGGTAAGAAGTCCAATGAGCAGGAGAACTGTCTGGCTTTTTCTCCGTTCAATACACTGATATACCAAACATCTCCTTTCCGTCGGGCCAATGCTGCCAATTGTCCGATTTCACTTTCCGGAAGTACAAAGGTTTCATCCCATGTTACGGGTACTTCTTCAATGAATTTCCGTCCCGGGCAATTCAGCATGTCTTCCATATCGGCTGCGAAAATCAACATCGAGAAGTAAACATGTAAATAGATGCCGGCTTCTGTGCTCATGCCCAGCAACAAACATAAACCTACATATATCCGTTTCATATCTATTTTTTTAGTGTTCCCATTGATAAGATTTTTAAGTTGGTGAGGCTTTATCCAAGCAGGTAAAACCTATTCAGCGGAATACGGATTTAGGTACCTGGGAGTATAAATCCCGTTACAAATTAATTGTTTGACATCTGTCGAAAAGCTTTACTACATATATGGAAAAGCTTTTCGACGGATGTGCTAAAGCTACGTTCTTACTGGCAAACATCTCGTAATATATGATGTACACCTTCCGATATCCGCTGAATCGTTCTGTTTTTTATTCAATTACGAACCAAGTATATCCTTTGGCCGGAATTGTTACCGTCAGTTTCACTTTACTGTTACAATCCAGCGAGTAGGCTTTTGCCTGGCCTTCCTGTTCCCGAATCATAGCCTGTTGTTTTAATCCGGTATAATATAAAGGCAATTCAATCTGTCGGGTTATCTCCTGATCTGTCGGATTGAAGAACATGGCTAAGCCTTTCTCTTTTCCTTTCGGATCGACATGCATCAGTCCGTCCCAGTCGCGGGCATCGGGTTTGCGTAAATGAATGATGTCGCTATTCAGGATACGGCGATATTTCTTATACCACTGGATGATTTCCGTTACAACTTGTTTGGTTTCCGGTGTATCATACAATCGGGGACCACGGTAACAAGCTTGTACTCCGGCTCCATAATTCTGGAACATCAACGTCTTATACTCATACAAATGCTCATGCAACGGTTCCAAAGTAGCAGCTTTACCACCGCCATGATATTCTACCAAAGGAACAAAGCTCCATAAAGAAGAAGGAATACGTTCCCAGGTACAATCATAATTCAACTGGCGTGTATGAATCAGCTGGCGGTCACGAGGTAAAGACCAGTTTACTTCCCGATACCCGATACTCGTTTTAGTCGAACCGTTCAAGAAATAGAAGTCGGGTACATTCAGGTAAATACCGTTCTCACACATCCAATGATACAGGTCGGTTATCTTATAAAACTGGTTCCATTGCGAATCATTCAAGCCTTTATGATGGCTGTGTGTTGTTGAGGCACAAACATCTCCCGGATAAGAACCGTCGTGTTCAAAGCAACGCATGCCTGTCTTCTCGAAGAAAGTCTTGATCTTGTTGAAATATTCATATCCCCAGTCGCTACACAGACAAGGCGAACTTCCGAAGCGCATACCACCTCGTTTACCGGTTTTCGGGTTGATGACATCGACTTCATCACTGATCCAACGGCTGGCCAGTAATGAATAGCAACCCATTTCGATACCTTTGCTGCGGGCATAATCAACCAGTTCCTTGAATTTGGCAATGTTTTCTTCCGAAATGTCTTCGGCATTGGCTCCCGAACCGAAGCTTAGGATAATCATTTCGTATCCGGTTTCCGCACATTGGTCTACGGCAGTCCGGACAACAGCCGGATCACTGGATGTCAGATGCATGAAAATCGGGTTTTCCGTTGTCCAAGGAGCAATTGTCTTGTAGAAATGACGGGTAAACAATCCTTTTCGTTCCCGGTCAAAGCTGTCAAAAGGCATCTCATAAACACGGAACGAACTGAATTTTCCTTTTCCCGGAATCAATTGATCCGGTCCGATTTGTGGAGATACGTCCAAGATACAAGGAGTTTCCAACGGATAATTCCGTTGTGAAGTATATTCCGGATCTTCCACCCATTTTTCGGTAATATCTGTATCCCGTTCCGTAAATGTCCCTTTGCAGTTATAATCACTTTCGATATGGATGTTCGGCAATAAGAATTTGGAAGGATCACCATCGCTGGGCGACTCCGGTTCGGCAAAGGCCAGATATTCCAGTTTGAAATGATCTACATTGATTGGTAAGGAAGAACCGTTCTCTACTTCAAACCATTTCCGGATGACCGGGATATGATCATAGATGGCAAAGTGCAGCTTTAATGTAACCGAACTCAGTTCTTTATCTCCTCGTAAAGTAAAGACAAGCTCCTGCCCTGTCGGCATTTCCTTATTCAAAGCCCAGCGGCTTCTTGCCCATCGGATTGTTTCCTCGATCGGTTTGATTTCAAAGTCTTCTACCAGGAATGATTCTGGAATCGTATGCAGATCGTCCAGCCATTCATTCTTCAGATAACCTCTTTCGGGTTGTCCGGCTAAGCCACCGATACTCCATTTCTTGCCATCAATCCAAATATAACCTTCGTTGCTGACTGCCCGAAGCAGACTTTCTCCCAGCATCCGGTTGGTATAATCTACGGTTGCCAGGTTTGGGAAGACGCGGAAAGTACGGGAAACCATTTCATTGGCGATAACGATTCCTTTTCCATCGGGCGTACGATAAATACCCGACTTTGATTTCTCAGGGGTGAGCAGCCAGTCAAAGTCGGTCTGATCAGAAAGCAAAGCACTCCATACTGGCAGCTGACCGATCTTTTGCTGTAATTGTTTTACGACTGCTTCCTGTTGCAGAGGTCCTTCACCCAAAGCATTCGCATCTACTAATTCCGGTTTTTCTCCGGCATACGTTACTTGTGGATTGACCAGCAATACCTCGTCTCCACTTGCTCCGTCGGAAGTTGGATCAACAAACAACTCCAACAAACCTCCTTTCTCCAGATTGACATCTACGGTCTTAAATCCGTCTGACGACCGGAGTAATCCGCTGTTATAGATCTCTTTCCCATCCAGTTTCAACTGGACGATAACAGATCCTTTACCTATTTGATTGTCTGATCCCACAAGTCCTTTGAATTGTTTGGTATCTTGTTCTTGTGCGAACAAAAGCTTACAGCCGTCCACCAAAGGCTGGACTACAAGCGAAGGATCATTCGGTTTTACAGAAGAAGCTGTTACACCAACTTGGACTGTAAAGCGAATCCCTTTCCCATCCAGTTTGATCTTGGCAATGCTTTTAGCCTGCAGTCCTAAAACATCAGTGCGTGTTTGTCCGTTAACGACTGCCGGTTCTCCTACAACCGTTTTTCCATTTACCACGCTTCCATATTCCTGCCAGATCTTTGATAAGTCCAGATCATTTAATCGGATGCTCTGCTGGCTGTATGCTTGCAAACAGAAAGCCAGTGCTCCTGCTATTATTAATTTCCCCCTCATTTTCTATTTCTTCTTTTTATTATCTAAATTATTGGGCTTTATTAGATGAATAGACCAAAGCCTGCTAACTTTATTTCATGTCGTTCATGAATAGAGATAATACAAGTCTTCTATTTTTCATGATCTTCGATTTTATGAATCGGTTCACAAACCGTGAATTCCATATTGAAACAAAATACAAAGAAAGGAGTTATTTCCTTTTGTGTTTATAACAAAACCGTGGAATAGTAACACAATTTCGATATTTATTGCTCAATATGTACCGAATGGATACCGGTTCCTTGCAATGTTATAGTCTTTTCCTGACCGGAAACGGCTTGCATACATTGTAGCTGATCATCTCCGGTTGTCTGAACCTGAATGTCCCAACCGGAGGAAGTTGGCTGTATGGATAGAATATCTGTTGTATTGGCCTCAGGACGTACGGCCAGGCCGGCTGCACAATGAATATTCTCTACATGATAACGGCGGACCGGAACCATAAATTTCTTATCATCATAGCAGATTTCTGCCTTCACCTCGTCTGAATCACTTTTCCAGTCTGTATTCAGAAGAAGAAGGGTACGGCGATTTCCTTCATCCCATACCGTAAAACCGACATGCGGCGAAGCGGCGATCCAACCTTTTTCGGGTTCTTCCTGGATAGATGAAGCGGCTAAGGTGTGCATAGTCTCTTCGTATGCGGAAACCAGCGAGGATGCTATGGGATAATCCGGAGTGGCAAAGTAGATAATCCGACCATTTCCGTATGGAATTTCATGTTTGCCTGTCATCGACCGATAGTTTTCTCCCAACATATCCCGGATGATCTGGTCGTTCTCGGGGAATCGGGTGGGTTGGTCCGGTTGCAGTTCGGCATTCAGGTGAACAGCCGACAGCAGCAAGGTCCCTCCGTCGAAGACATACTTTTGGATTCTTCGGAAATCATTCTCGTCGTAGGTGTTCCAGCCTAAAAAGAGCATGAGCTTGTAGCGGTTCATGACATCCTGTGGAGCTTCTACCGGCAGCAAATCAACCGGTCCGTAAGGTGTTGAGGTAAACCATCCGTCCGGTCCGCAGGCATTGACTGTATTCTCCGGGAAGAATACCCGCAGCAAGTCAAAGCTTTCACAGGCCTGGTTGAATTTCCATTTGTCTCCGTCTTGCGACCAGACAGATCCGCGGACAAACGACTTCCAGGCATCATTCCGTCCTTGGATAACGGCTATCCGGCTTTGTAGATCGCCCCGACGTGTATGCGTCTCGATGTAATCGAGGATCTGGTGTTGTGCGAACAGATGGGCTTTGCCGGATTCTGAATACCGGTCGTTGGCATATTCATCAGTCCACAAGGCTTCTTCGGTATTGATATGGGATGAACCATGCATATAGGCAACGGCCAGCGACATATAATGGCGCAACGCATGCTTCGGATCGGTAAACGGGAAAGATCCCCATTGCATGGCGTGTAATGAACCGTAAAGCGGACGGTTGTATGCACGGGAAGCTCCTCGTAGAGAAGACAGGATGATTTCTTCCGGTCCATACATTTGTTCGGCTCCCAGCCATTCGTATCCGGCCTGATAGAAGTAACGGAACAGAGACGACGGACCGGTATGACGTGTACTTTCTCCTTTTGAATATCGCAGGTTGGCAACGAACTGACGGGCTCCGTCGGCCATATCGGTTATGCCTTGCGGATCGTAATGGATAAAGGTACCATGGTCGGTATAGATCGGACGGTGTTTGGCAAAGATGCCACCGTAAGGACGGGTGCGGGCGGCCATATCCGAGAACAAACCCTGGTATTTGAAATGCTGCCAGTAGTAATACCCACCGTCGTTCTCGTGTGCCTGCTTCCCTTTGAACTGGGGCGAAGCCAACGTCTCTAGCGAAGGATTGATACGGCTTCCGGCCAATGTCCGGCCTTCTACTTGCCAGGCATACGGTCTCTTCAGCTGACTGAGCAATTGGGTATAATGACGGATGATTTCCGGATCGGCTATCCGGAATCCGCTCCATTGGTAAGACGGACGGAACTGGTACCAGTTTCCGACGCGCTGACTGATATACCATTTGAAGAAGTGGTCGTAAGGCACGTACTGTTTGTCGATATAAATCTCATCTCCCGATGAAAGATAGATGGATTCGGTTGCCTTGTCAATCACTTGCCGGACTTGTACCTCTTCTTTCCGGTTTCCGTCGTCGAAACATAATGAGATGGGTTGTCCGGCTGCTTCGGCACGGAATTCAACGACATGCAACCCTTCTTCTTCGAAGACATACGTCTGTTCTTTCGGACTGGCTGCTCCGCTGGCTTGCACGTGCAAGGAGACCTGAGGACGGTTGGTTTCGACCAATACTCCAAACGCTGTCTGCTTGGTTACGTATTTGGGGACGGAGATGACTTCGTAGTCGCGGGCATATTCTTCGATTACTTCCAGCCGTTGTAAGGCATACGGATAGGCTGCCCGATGAGGCTCTTTGAGTAAAGAGAGTTTCAGGTCTCCGTTTCCTTGCAGGGAGTCGGGTAAGGGAATATAGAAGTCGGCTACGTTGGAAGCCCGGTCGAACATATTTCCCTGGAAGATCGTCTTTCCGTTGAACTCCAGTTTCCACATCGGCCAGCTACGAGTGGCCAGGTTCACTCCCACCCAGTAATTGAAGTTGTCGGCTTTCTGGGCAAATTGGGTGAATGGAATGGAACAGACCTGTTTCTTTCCCTGTGTCAGCCGGGGTGCTTCTACCCAACAGGCTCCGCTGAAGTGAGTGCCACCGATACGGATCAGCGCACAGGCAACAGGGCGATTCAACTGAAAAGTACTCGAAACGGCCTGTTGTTTGCCGGTTCCCTCCGGAATAGGCATGTACAGAACCGAATCCGGCTGGTCATAAATATCGTCTGCCGCCCGTCCGGCTTTCGGATAAAACAATTCGATTTCCAGACCAAAGTCACCGTCCGGAGAAACCGTCAGGTCTTGTTTCCTGACGACCGGAATAGTTACTGTCAGTTCTCCCGGCTTCAATAGCGAACCACTGATCCGATAATAGGCATGTCGTTCAAACGGATCATTATCTCCTTTAAAATACAACGAATACCGGTCTTTCTTCCGAATGATTGAATCCAGGTTATCATCAATATAGAATTCTGATCTTCTGAACATTTCTTCTCCTCTGCTTTCGAAGGGAGCCGGCATCTGGATACCGCCTACAACACGCAGAAACTTCCGGGTTGGAATCGAACCTTGTCCGATCTGTACGGTTTGTGTAATTCCCTGATCCGGTTGAAGCAGATACGCTTCCTGTCCTTTTTCGGGGGTAAAGACAACGGTCCGGATTTCTTTCCAGGAGGTATCAGCCTTGACTGCGAATGAAGAGAAAAAGCTAAGACTGAAGAAAAGGATGAATATGTTTTTCATACCTATTAAACGATTGATAAAGTTGTGCTTATTCATTTTTATGGATTAAATCTTGCGGATAAAGATAATGTTTTTTGGGGAATTGATGAAGTGTTCATGTAAATAACTTAAAAACTAATAGTATTCCAAGATAAATTGTCTTTTTCTTCATTCAGGGCTGACTTGTGATAATTTTGGGGAATGTCTAAAAAGTATTTGTCTTTAGAGTGTCAAATGGATAATTATAAAAGATCATAGGAGTAATGAAAATGTTCTTTTTATTAGAAAAAGTATAATTTGGAAACTATCTTAGACGGAAAGGAAATATCTGTAGATAAAAACGAAAACCAGTAAAAATGATTGTAATACGTCGGTCTTATAACTGTTTTCAAGAAACACATAAGAATTTTTGTTTTTGATAGATTGAATTATAGATATTATCTATAATGAAAGGATTTAAAGTGCTGTGTTGATATTTTTGATAAAAAGATTGTCAATAATTGAAAAAATCCTCTATCTCATATCCATGATTTGTATAGAGAAGAGGATTTCATTTGCATAGAATAAATTACTAAACGATTTTATTATTTAATTTATAAATAATGTTATTTGTATTTATGAATAAGAGTGTTAGTTTGTGTATAACTTGAATTTAACCAATAAGCCTTTATGATCTGTAGGCCAAACAGCCAATGGGGTAATAAAAAGATCTTTGGAAGTTTCCTTGATGCGCTGGCTTTTACAAATACTTCCTTCCGGACCGAAAATAACCGCATCTTTTACAGACAGTCCTTCTGCAGGATAATAGAATATATAATCAATGCGATCTCTTTCATCCGCTTTAGGAGCCCAAGTCAGCTTATTAACCGGGATCAAGGGATTGTCTGCAGGGAAAGTGAAACCCGGATAAGCTAAAACATCCGGATAAACTTCACGGTATGTATCTATAAAGCCGTTATTATCCAGAATAAGCGGAACAGTCCAAGGAATAATCAAACCGTGATGATCATACAAGTCCTTGGTCTCGCGTATCCAGTCCAGATGAGAAGGTTCATTAAAATCCCCTCCTAAAACAACAATTCTCCCGGCAGCAATATCTTCTTTCGCAGCAGCCACAAAGTTCCGAATCGCATCGTCCCGTAAAGATGCATCATTGACAGCCAAAACTTCCTGAACCGTTTCCGGTATAGGAATTTCCTTCCAGGTAGAACCATCATACCCTCTTACATTATAATAAGCGTCGCTCAGATAATCCAAATGGGCCGTATATACGGCTATTTCCCGACCATATATAGAAGAAACCAGACGATAAATGCTTCCATGATCATCCTTCAAAGGGAAAACCGTCGTTGAATCGGTTATCGGATATTTACTTAAAAGTCCAGAATCATTGCTGTAAAAAGAATAATATGTTTCTCCCTTCTGAGATAAAGACTGCACAATCCGATCACAAAAACGGGTCTGGTTATAATTTCTCACCTCACTAAACGTTACGAAATCAGGTTTCAAGCGGACTATCTCATTAACTATAGCCTCATAGCCTCCTTCTACTACGGTTCCTTCCTGCCATATATTCCATTGCAGAACCGTAAATTCCTTATCTCCTTTCCCATAGATTGAAAAAGGGAATAGCAAACACAATACACAAACAATCCAGTTTTTCATCATTTACCTTATCTATTTTAGTATTAAAACTCTATACATTGTCCACAAATGTACATCTTTCTTCTAAAACAAACAGAGGCACAAATCTTCATTTTCACAAATAAAAGACTGTGCCTCCATTTACTGTATGTCATTCAATAACAATTCTCTTATTTCAGAAGCCACATAACATCATTAGGTGTATCATTCCCTCCGAACTGGCGCTCGATAGCTTCTTCGATATGTTCTCTGTTACGCGAATATTCATCTTCCGGATACATCCACCGTAACGGTAATTGATCTTTTACTTCATTCATATTGGTCTGCGGATCAATAGGAATTTCAGGAAGACCTGTTCTGCGATAATCATAATAAGAGTTGAAAGCCAACTGGAATACTGAACCAATAAATTTCTGTTCGATAATTTGTTCAAGACCTTTATTGGCGTCAAAAGCTGCTTTTCCCTGCAAATATTGATCTATATACGCATCGTCAATTTCTACCTGATGACGATATTCTGCAGGCGTATATTCTGCCGTAAACTTCATAGCAGCCCGAACACCATTTTCATAATGATCTTTAGCAGACTGCGGAGTCTTCCAGCCTCGTAAAGCTGCCTCAGCCAGTACAAACTGAATTTCTGAATATGCAATAAATTTGACAGGCTCACCTTCTGCTACCCGGTGATAACGTCTATTTATGGCAGAATGAAGTCCCTGTGCACATTCGTCCTGCACAGTACCATATACTAATACAGGATTTACACCACTGTAAGCTTCAAATGAATCTTCTCCCTTTGACGCCAAGGCTTCTGCCGGTTCTGCATAATAAAATAAGCGTCTGTCGTCTAAGTTTTTCATCATATCCACAATGAATGAAGTCATAAACGGATAAGTCCAATAGTTTTGTTTTTCCCAATAAAATGGATACCATTGAGCACTTTTATCCGCAGAATAAACGCGTTGATAACTTTCGGCCTCGGAAGCAAACAGAGGACGGGAAGCCATCTCTTCAAACATCTGACGGACATTGATGCTTCCTACATTCTCCTTTTTGCTTAACATATTAAGTACCCGTAAAGAAAAACTGTTTACAGCTTTTTGCCACAAGGAAGGATCACCGTCATATACCGGATCTCCGTCCAAAGTTGAGGCTTCTGCAAATAAATCAGAAGCTTTTCTCAGATCATTTAGTATGGTCTCAAAAACGGATTCTTGCGTATCATATTTAGGAGCATAGATAGCATCTGATTCTCCTTTTCCTGCCTCAGAACAAGGAATATCACCTAATGCCATCGTCATGTCATACAGTACATACGAACGTACAAACAAATTCAGCGCTTCATAAGCTTTCTTCTCTTCTTCCGGCATGGATTCATCGGCATCTGCAATTTCTTTCATTTTGTTTGCATCTGTCAGGGTGGAATAACCTCCAAAATCCGTTCTTTCAAATTTATTATACAGATACCATTCCATATGTTCGGTAGAAGTTGTCTGCTTAACTAACCAGGAATCAGACAAGAACCATTTTCCCGTAGAACTCTCTGTCGTATTTAAAATGATCTGGGTTGCCAAAAACGATGGCGATACAGAAGTTGGAGTATCCGGATTGGTATTGATCTCATCAAAATCTCCACAAGAAACGAGAGATAACAGAGACAAAGCAAATAAATATATCTTTTTCATAAGTCTATCATTACAATGTTAAGTTAATATTAAAACCTACGTAACGAGAAGTAGGCGTATTCAAGTTCTCTTTTCCTCTATCCGGATCAGAGAAACGGAATTCTTTAGTCCATAACAACAAATTTTGTCCTACAATACCAATACGCATATTCTTACATAAGATTTTCTGGGCGATATTAGATGGCAATGTATAGTTCAATGCAACCTCTCTCAACTTGATGAATGTTCCATCCAAAATATTCTGACGGGCGTTATGGTCCCATGGGTTCTCATTATAGATCTGCGTATAGTTCTGATAAGAAACCGGGACATTATTCGGAGCAAAGACTCTTGTATCTTCAATCACATTGCCGTAAGGATCATAAGTTGCTGATCCGCTTACTACCATTGATCCTTGTCCTACATAGTTTTGCAACCCATTAACGACTTCATCGTATCTCCACTGGTTATCACTATCAGGATGAGCACCGGAATTCCACATGGCCTGTTCCGTCCAAGAATACATCAATCCTCCGATACGTCCATCAATTGAGATACTCAGGTCAAAGTTCTTATACTTAAATGTATTTGTCCAACCCAATATACATTTGGGATCACTATATCCCATTACTGTCTGATATTTGTTCTTGACAGGTAAACCGGCCTGGTGAACAATATTGCCCTCGTGATCTCTTTCCCAGTCTGTGATAAAATATTTATCATAACGTTCTCCCTCTTGTATTCTAGGATCCTTTGAACTGTGTATCGGGTCCATTTTATGATAATACCAGTGCCAAAAAGATAAATTGAAGGCACTTTCCCATGAGAAATCCTTATTTACAATCGGTTTACCACCAAGTGTAAATTCCATACCTTTCTGTTTTAATTCTTCGGATGTATTGGTAATCATACTACTGAAACCAGACGCCTGAGAAATACTTGCTTCGATCAAGCGGTCATATCTTAATCGAGTAAAATAGGTATAATCAAATGACAACCGGTTATCAAAGAATCTGAAATTCGTACCAAATTCATAAGAAGTTTCTGTTTCCGGTTTGATATTCGCATCGCGAATCTTAGTCGGGTAAGTGGCTGTTGAAAATCCATTCCAGACATCTGTACTTACATTGAAAACCCGGTTGATCTCATATACATCCAAATCTTTCTTTGCAACAGTCCAAGAAGCACGGATTTTCCAGAAATCCAGAATATCTTCTATCGGATTGAAAAACGCTGTAGGCAAAATACTTCCCGATACAGAGGGATAAAAATATGATCTGGAATCTGCCGGTAAGGAAGAAGACCAGTCATTACGTCCTGTAACATCCACAAAGACACCATTTTTCCAAGAAAGTCCTGCTTTTCCATAAACACTATATAAAGCTTTCTCACTGACTGTCTTACTTACTCCTGCTCTTTCTACCGAAGCATTTAATGAATAGAATCCGGGAATAGACAAACCGCCTCTTGTATTTGCATACAGACTTTCGTCTTTATACCAATACGATGACAAACCGGCAATAAAGTTCAATGAAAAATCTTTCCAGGCATAATCACCTTTCACGATCAAATCATTGTTAAAGCTTGATCCCTTATAGAGATTATAAGCATAATATCCTCTTTTTTCTCCACTGTCACCTACGGATTGTCTTTTTTCCTCACCGTTATTGTAATTATCAAAACCAGAACGCAACATGACAGACAAATTATCGAATATATCATAAGTCATCGTCAAGCTTGTATTCAATAAGTTATTATCTTCTTTATTGATGCGTTCATACATAATGTAATAAGGATTATCATACCAAGCCTTAAAGGGCCAGTTCTGTTCTTGATCTTTTACTTTCCAATAATCCTTAAAATCACGTATATCATATTCGGTACCACCCCAGATCAGCATATTATAGAGAATGTTACCTCCTCCATAATCGACTTTCGGCATATTCGGCGCCAGTTCCTTTTTATACGAGAAACTTGCGTCCAGTTTAAACTTATTGTAAGTAATGTTACCGCTACTATTTACAATAAACTTATCCAATTTCGAATTAGGATACTGCCCATTTTGATGAACATGAGTTGCAGACACACGATATCCGCCCAATTTCCCTGCCTGGGAAATATTGACGTTCGTATTAGTCACCAAGCTGGAACGCAAGAAATTCTTGATATTATCTCCTCCTTTAGACAGTAAAGGCATTACTTTCATTTCTTTCGTTATCGGATCATATTGCTCAACTTCATGTCCGTCCATATAGTCACCCCAGACATTCCCGCTGTTGTATTCCAATATACCATAATTACCAGTACTGTAGGAGTGCTGAGCTTCCGGCATTTTCAGATAACCGGCACTGAACATTGTATTGTTTGATACATTTACAGTCAGTGCACCTTCTTCATTGGCTTTCTTTGTGGTTATCATAATCGCACCGGCACGACCACGAACTCCGTACAATGCGGATGCTGTAGCACCTTTCAATACGTCTATACTCTCTATATCTTCCGCACTGATATCACTCATACTCATATTACCATAAGCGACACCATCAATTACAATCAATGGAGATTCACCACGTAACTTTAATTCTGGTGATTCAGAAATTTCAGAACTATTATTAATCTGCAATCCGGAAATCTTACCTGTCAAGCTGCTGGCTACGTTTACACCTTTTACCACAGACAAATCTTCACCCGATACCTTTTGTACAGAGTAACCCAATGCCTTTTCTTCACGTTTAATACCCAAGGCTGTAACGACCAATTCATCCAAAGCCTGGCTATCTTCTTTCATAGCTATGGATAGATTAGTTTGGTTTCCCACTTTGATTTCCTGGTTGGCAAATCCGATATAGGAAACAACAAGGGTTGCATTATTATCCACTTCTAATGTGAATTTACCATCCATATCAGTAATGGTTCCGTTGGTAGTACCTTTTACCATCACATTGGCTCCGATTACCGGCATACCAGTTGCATCCAATACCGTTCCGGTGATTTTCTTTCCGGATTGTTGAACAAGGGGTAAAGTTTCATTTTTCTTCGACAGGACAATACGGTTATCTACCACTTGGTAAACAACATCCGTACCGTCAAAAACGGCGTCCAGTATCTTGAAGATATTTGTTTCATTCATAGAAACCGATACCCGGCGGTTAAGATCCACATGACGGTTATTGTAGAAAAACGAGAACTCTGTCTTGCTTTCTATCTGTTGAAGCACATCGCCAACCGTCTGATTTTCTACATGCAGACTGACTGTCGTTGTTTGTGCATACGTGTTGGTTGCCTGTACCAATCCTGCTGATCCGATCAGGCAAGCGAAAAATAAGGATTTCATAATGATCGGTGTTTTCTTAAAAGTCGCGTGCGGTGACTTTTCAGCCCATAATAAGGGCGTTATACAATTTTTTTGCATAAATTTGTTGTGTTTTTGAGTAAAAAAATGATGGTTAGGTTTGTCGCCAAACAAACCGGTTAACGAATTCATTTCATGCGGGGGAATAACGCCAATTATTGCCCCGTGTGTTTTTTAAGTTGGTTTCCTTTCCATGATACGTTTATTTAAGATTTCTATTCCGTTTTTAATCTCGTTTTCTTATAAGACAAGCGAGAGAAAGAGATTCCTAAACGAAAAGACGATTTTTTATATAATTTTTTCGAATACGGTTGTTTTAGTAAATTTCGATGGTTTGCTTCTTCTCTGATTTATCCTGCGAAGCGATGTAACGCCATTTGATATGAGACGAAATTTGGAAAATTTCCAAAATACGCTCTAAACGCTGGTTGGTGAATGTACCGGTAAACGCATCTTGTTGGTATTTGGGATTGGATACCTTGAATTGCACGTAATAACGTTTCTCCAGCATGCGAAGAGCCTCGTTGAATGGCGTATTGCGGAAGATCAGTTTACCATCTTTCCAGGAAGATTCCGAGACTCCATTGGTCTTGAAGGTCTCATATTGGTTTCTGAGGCGGTTATATACAATCTTTTCTCCGGGTTGAATGGAGATTTCCTCTCCCTCATATTTGAAACGGACCGCTCCTTCCACCAAGGTGGTGGCAATGGTAGAATCCTGGGCAAATGCTTCTACATTAAAGGAGGTACCCAATACTTCTATGGCTGCCTGATATGGAGTCGATACGATAAAACGTTGTTCCGGATTCTTGGTAACTTCAAAATAGGCTTCACCGGAAAGCTTTACGTTACGTGTCTGGTCGGTGAATACTTCCGGATAAGATATGGAAGATTCGGAATTCAAGGAGACATGAGAACCGTCTGGTAAGGTCAGTTGGGTAGTCATGCCGGGATTGGTCTGCACGGTCAGCCAACGGACTTCTTTCTCTGCTGTGCGTGGAAAGAACCAGTATAAACCGAGTAATGGAAGGAATAAGATAGCTGCCGCCTGTTCAAGCCGATGCAACCATAGTTTGGCCTCAGACAGTCGGATGCGGCGATTCACTTTCTGTAAGGCTTTTTCCGGTTGTACACGGTTCATCACCGAAAGTGTATCAGCCGACAGGTTGATTAAATACATTTGGCGAACAATTTTCTGATGTTCTTCTGATTCGGCCATCCATTGTTCTACCCAATGTCTTTCTTCCATCGTCACGTTCCCGTCGCAATACCGAGGAAGCAGTTCTTCTATGCGGATATTTTCCTTTTGTTCCATATTTCTCCATTGTCTATTATATAGACAGGCGAAATTACCTAAATCCTAAACAGACTGACTAGTTTTTTCATTTTTTTTGAGGCGGGACAGCATGGATAGGTGCTATTCAGTGGACAAAATTCCGTTATCAATTCATTGTTTGACAACTGTCGAAAAGCTTTTCCATATTTGTCAAAAAGCTTTAGCATATATATGGAAAAGCTTTAGCACATCTGTCAAAAATATGAAAAGTTGCGATTTTCGACGAATATGCTAAAGCTTTCTTTTGTTTATGGGTATTAAAATGCAATTATCCTAAGAGATCAGCCACTTTCTCCCAATTGATTAGTTTCCAGAAAGCCTCGATGAAGGCGCCCCGGTTATTCCGGTAGTCAATGTAATAGGCATGTTCCCATACGTCAATAACCAATAAAGGCTTCAGTCCGTCTTTTAACGGATTGCCTGCATTGGGTGTAGGCAACAGAGACAGTTTTCCGTCTTTTCCGAGCACAAGCCATACCCAACCTGACCCGAAAAGTCCTAAAGCTGCTTTCGTGAAATCTTCCTTGAATTGATCAACCGAGCCGAAATCGCGTGTCAATAATCCGGCCAGATCATCCGGTAAGGAAGGTTGTTCTGGAGTTAATAACTGGAAGAAGAAGGTGTGATTCCAGGTTTGAGCCGCATTGTTGTAGATTCCGCCGTCTGCCTGGCAGACAATCTGCTCCAGTTCCAGGTTTTCATAGGGCGTTCCTACAATCAGTTTATTCAGGTTGTTTACATACGTCTGAAGATGCTTTCCATAATGAAAGTCGAACGTTTCTTTGCTCATCAACGGAGCGAGTGCTTCCATCTCGTAGGGAAGCTTGGGCATCTGATGCATCATATCTTTTCGTTTTAAGTTTGTTAGTTTATCAGTTTCTTGTTCCTGATTGTATAAGTTTCTGATTCTCGTATTCATAACTTATAGGTCAAGTACTAATAAACTAACAATCCGGCGGAACATTAAGTTTAGGAAATAGCCGTTAATCAGCTAACTTTTCCTTTAGGTAATGTCCGGTGTAGGAAGATGGGCAGGCGGCTATCTCTTCCGGCGTTCCGGCACAAACCAGGTTACCGCCGTTCTTTCCGCCTTCCGGTCCTAAGTCGATAACATAGTCCGCACATTTGATGACGTCCATGTTATGCTCGATGATGACTACCGTATGGCCTCGTTCTATCAAAGCATTGAAAGCCTTTAATAACGTCTTGATATCATGAAAATGCAGACCTGTTGTCGGTTCATCGAAGACGAAGAGCGTTGGCTGCTGCTTTTCCTGTCCTAAATAGAAGGCCAGTTTGACGCGCTGGTTTTCTCCTCCGGACAACGATGAGGACGTTTGTCCTAATTTGATATAACCTAAACCGACTTCCTGTAGTGGAACTAGCTTTTTGATGATCTTCTTTTCTTGTGTTCCCGGATTTTGAGAGAAGAACTCGATGGCCTGGTTGACAGTCATCTCCAATACATCGTAGATGTTCTTTCCCTGATATTCTACTTCAAGAACGGACGATTTGAAACGTTTGCCGTGACAAGCTTCACATTCCAACGTGACATCTGCCATGAATTGCATCTCTACCGTGATGCGGCCTTCGCCTTTACATTCTTCACAGCGTCCGCCTTCCTTATTGAATGAGAAATAGGCTGCAGAATAATCCAGTTGTTTGGCCAAAGGCTGTGCACCGAAGAGTTTCCGGATTTCATCGTAGGCTCCGACATACGTCACCGGATTTGAACGGGAACTTTTCCCGATTGTATTCTGATCGACATATTCGATATCCTTGATCCGGTTCAGATCTCCTGTCAAAGCTGAGCAGTCGATTGTCAGACGGGCATCATCCAGATGCTGTTTGACACCTTCATAAAAGATATCGCGTACCAATGAGCTTTTACCGGAACCACTGACTCCGGTTACAACCGTTAATATGTTTAACGGGAATTTGATATCAATTCCTTTCAGATTATTCTTGCGGGCACCTTTCACTTCGATGTAACTGTTCCACGGACGGCGATAAAGCGGAAGTTCAATCTTGTCTTCTCCTGTCAGGTATCTGACCGTATAACTGTTACTCTGGTTTTGCAGATGGGCTACGTCGCCTTGATAGACAACTTCACCACCCAAGCGTCCGGCTTTCGGACCAATGTCGATAATATAATCGGCTGCCCGGATGATTTCTTCGTCGTGTTCAACGACAACAACCGTATTCCCCAGTTGTTGTAACTGGCGCAAAACATGAATCAACAAGTCGGTATCACGGGAATGCAGACCGATACTTGGTTCATCGAGAATATATAATGAACCCACCAGACTACTTCCTAAAGAAGTGGCGAGGTTGATACGCTGGCTTTCTCCACCTGATAAGGAAGAAGAAAGACGGTCGAGCGTCAGATAACCCAAGCCAACGTCCAACAGGAATTGAAGACGGTTTTTGATTTCAGTCAGCAAGCGACTGGCAATGGCGGCATCGTTCTCATCCAGATGTAAATGGTCGAAGAAAGCTTTGGCTTCTGTGATTGGCATGGCCACGACTTCGGCAATGTTCTTCCCGCCTATTTTCACATACAATGCTTCCGGCTTCAATCGTCCTCCTTTACAAGCCGGACATACGGTTTTTCCCCGATAACGGGCCAACATGACCCGATATTGGATTTTATATAGATTCTCTTCTACATATTTGAAGAAATCGTCGATGCCGTGTACACCTTTGGCTCCGTGCCACAACAAATCTTTTTCTTTCTCGGTCAGTTCGTAATAAGGACGATGAATCGGGAAATCATAGCGGGCACTGCTGACGATGAAGTCTTTCAGCCATTCACCCATCACTTCACCCTTCCAACAGACCACGGCGCCTTCGTAAACCGAAAGGCTTTTATCCGGTACGACCAGATTCTCGTCGATTCCCAGTACTTTCCCGAAACCTTCACACTCCGGACAAGCACCCAACGGGTTGTTAAAGCTGAACATCATGTCAGTCGGTTCGATAAAGGTCATGCCGTCTGCCTCGAATTTCTTGGAAAACTCTTTCAAGATGACTTGGTCTTGCAAATAGATACGGATCCGACAAACACCATGTCCTTCGAAGAAGGCTGTCTCTGCCGAATCAGCCAGTCGGCTTCGTAAGGATTTCTCCTGCGAAACAGCCAGTCGGTCGATCAACAGTTCAATCGGTTCCTCCAATAACTTCGGGTCAGCCAAGGCTTCTGCGATCCGATAAGCTTTATCGTGGATAAACAAGCGGGTATAACCTTCCTTCTGCAAGATCTCCAGTTGTTCCTTCATCGAGCGACCTTCAGGAAGAATGACCGGAGCGAAGACGGCGAAGCGCGTCCCGTCCGGGTATTCCAATACTGTCCGGACAATATCGCTGACCTGATGCTTCTTTACTTCTTCCCCTGAAATTGGAGAGATAGTCTTTCCGATACGGGCATAAAGCAAGCGCAGATACTCATAAATCTCAGTCGAGGTACCTACCGTCGAACGCGGATTCCGCGTATTGACTTTCTGCTCGATAGCAATAGCTGGCGGGATTCCTTTGATGTAATCGCATTCCGGTTTGCTCATGCGTCCCAAAAACTGACGGGCATAGGCTGAAAGACTTTCTACATATCGCCGTTGTCCTTCGGCATACAACGTATCGAAAGCTAACGATGATTTGCCGCTACCCGACAGTCCCGTTATCACTACCAGTTTATTGCGAGGTATTTCAACATCTATATTTTTCAGATTGTTGACTCTGGCACCTTTAATGAAGATTGAATTATTCTCGGACATATTTTCCCTTTTCTTGTTTATGCAAAAGTAAACAAGTTCCGTATATAATTAGGCACGGATTACACGGATTTCACAGTAGAAAAATATTTACCGTGTTAATCCGCGAAATCCGTGCCTAATTCTTATTATCAATAATTGTCAATTATCAATTCAAACGAAGCTTGTATGCCTTGCCTCCTACCCGCACGATATAGATGCCGGGTTGCAGGCCGTGGTATTGCTTCAGACCTATCTGCTCTTCGTTCTTCACGACCGTACCGCTCATGCTGACGATGATGACAGCCTCGCGCTGCGGGGTTTGAACGAATAAGGAACCATCCTTGGTATAGACTTTCACACCCTCGATAGATTCGATACCGGTCGGGTCTTCTTTTTCTTCTGCCAAAAATACAACATTTATCTGAAACCATCTATCTTTCGTATTCCGTTAAAATGGGTGGCTACCCAATCCAAACGGAGTACCAAAGGGCGGTATGTCATAATTGCAAATAATTCTGACACACTTTAAGAGGCTGCATCAAAATGACTATTTTGATACAGCCTCCCCAAGTCTTTGCGAGTTCTATTTTCGCATTAAAAGTATATTTCTATTCCATCAGAGGCTGAAGAATTGGAAATGGCAGTCCTTGAGATGAGGCATTTGATCGTTTTTGTTCGAATCAATTTGCCATACGTTCTTGAAATCGAATCCGCCGTAGGAGGATTCTTTTCCCCTGTCACTCTTTTTGATTTTGTCGCAGCTCCAATCTTTTGCAGTACCTTCCAAGTAATAGAGATGATGGTGATACCACACCGATCCACCTTTGTGCGTTCCTACAACACCGTTGCCCTTTTCGATATCACCCGAGCTGTAGCAACATTGCACTTCCGATGTATGGTCTACATATCCAACGATTCCTCCGGTATCCTCACTATGTCTGGACGGAACGGGACCTTTGTTATAGCAATCATGCACCATCCAATGGGTATCATCTATTGTGCTGCCTAAGGCTTGTCTGCCCAGCACACCGCCTACATACGAATCCTTATGGTCGCTGGAGATGGTACCTGTGTTGCAGCATCTGGCCAATTCGATGTTATCGTTCTTAGTCACAGATGAGCCGGAATGCCATCCGAATCTTCCGCAAATGCCACCGACGTTTGATGCGCCGCTTGATCCGCCTTTAATATTACCATGGTTGGCACTGGAGAAAATGCATGATTTGGCAATATCGCCATAGCCTAAGATACCGCCAATGCTTCCTCCGCCGTTGTTGGTGACAGAGCTGAAGTTGACCGAATTGTTGATTTCATTTCCCGTGGATCCGTTTCCAGTGATGAATCCGACACAACCGCCTACGTTATCTTTTCCTGTGACATCTCCCGCATTGACCATATAGGTAAGAACCATTTTATCTCCGCCTTCTACCGTGGCTTTGCCAAAGATACCGCCAGTATCTGACGACCCATCCACTTTGCCATAGTTGATAAGATTATTTACATCTCCATGGTTGTATTCCAAGAATCCACAGACACCTCCTGTCATGGAACCTGAACTATTGGTTACACTCTTTCCCTTGTTAATACAATTTTTGAACGAATAACCTGCGTCAGCCCAGTGGATCTGGCCAACGATTCCGCCTACTCGCTCTCCACCAACCACCGTGCCAGAGAAGCATACACCGATAATGCTTGACGAGTAAGCATATCCGACAATTCCTCCCATGGCTGTTCCGCTGGAAGAAGATCCTCCATAAGGAGAACCCGACGATACCGTTCCGGGGAAATGGCTGGTAAAACTATCGGCTTTCGGTATGGAGTTGTCCAAAGAGACGTTGGCTTTGCCATCAATGACACTGCCGTTCAACGCTTGGCCCACTACGCCACCTACAGCATCCGGACCATAGACGTGCATATTCTGGTCAAACGTAAAATTCTCTAACATCAATGTATTAGCGTCTAATCGTCCGATCAATCCTCCCGCGGTAGTTCTGTAGGCCACCACTTGTGAATTGAGCGTGAATTCATCTTTTGCGGTCAGAGTGCATTTCGCTAAGCCAATGGCACCTCCTACTGATTCGTTGCCTTCAATAGAGTTATATCCTCCATTGTAGACTTCTGCTATTTGCGAGTTTCCGTCGACCTTGATCTCTCCTGTCGCATCGCCGATTAATCCACCTACACTTACATTGCCTTTCACGTAGGAATTGAACTGACTGTTATTGATGGTCAGATTATTCGACCTGTACACTCCAATGAATCCCCCCACACCGTTGCCGTCGCTGCGTACTGGTGCTGCCACTTGCGCATTGATAATCTGCGAAGTAGAGCTATTGGTCAGTTGACCTACCAATCCTCCCGCTGATCCGTCTTTGCTGTAGATAATCTTAAGGTCGATGTCCTCTTGAGGGATTGCATGGAAAAGAGAAATGTTCGAAGCATATAATTCACCATTGTTAATGAAGCCTGCGATACCACCAACACGTAATCCTTTGGCAAGGATACCAATGGTGCCCGATTCCTTGCCCGGCGCCAAATTGGTGTAGTTCATCACGGTCAGCTTGCCCTTTGTCAAACCAACCAATCCGCCGACACTACTCGTTCCGCTAACAGTTGCCAAAATCCGGCAGTTGGTGGCGGTAAGATTTTGGCTCATTCCAATGAACCCACCGATGTTATTACCGCAATCCTGTATGCTGCCACTTACCTGAACCCCTTCTAAAGAGACGTTTCCTTCCGTCTTGCCGGCAATCGCTCCCGCATTGTTCTTGACACCTCTCATGTTGGCATTCACATTCAAATTCTTGATGACTGCGCCGTCGCAGAGGACCTTGAACAATCCGATGTTCTGGTCTTTATCAGAGTTGGAGCCCGTATAGTTGAGCATGATGGTGTGTCCGCCTCCGTCATACGTTCCCGCAAAGGTGTAGCCCGCATAGTTTCTGCCGCTATACACGTCGCTCAAAGGAGGAGCGATGAAATCGCCCGCTTGCTTGAAGTATATTCCTTTTGCGTGGTTGATGGTATCCTTGTATAGTCCGAATGCGAACGTGTTGAAGTCTTCCGCCGTGTAAATCAAGTAGGGATCCTCGGCACTTCCGTCACCATTCTCCAAGCCGTATTCCACCTCATTACTCATGATCTGATGGAGCATCTCATTCTTGAACGTAGCGATTAGACGAGCGCCCAACTTCTTGCCGTTTGGCAAAAAGCCTATCACATCGTAGTCGCTATCTGCGAGGCTGGCGCTTTTTGGAATTTGAACACAGAACACGTTCTTGCCATCCACGACGCTGACCGTCGCATCAAACTCCTTTACAGACGAATCGGTATGCGAGCGAAACTGAACGGTGATATGTTCCGATGAATCAGGAACCTCCCATACATTCTTTTCCAACGAGAAGGTACTCAGCTTGTAATCCTTGGTCGTTTCCAGCTTTGAGCCAAACTCGTTCGACAAGTAAGGGTTGTCGTCACTGCAGCTATTGCCAACCATCAATAGGAGGGCTAATAATAGACTGACTATAGGTATTCTTTGTATTTTCATCTGATAATCTGATTTTAGATTGTATATTCATTCTTATTGCTCGATCGTTTCTTCCATTTCTGAATGGTAAGGCACCGGGAAGTAGCCTTTGCTATTCTTCACTTGCCACCTTGCGAAATCACCACTGAAAGCCCAATTCAGGTAAGATTTCTCTTTATTCAACCCATCCAAGGAGAGATAGCTTCCAAAGAAGCCATATGGCGGAAGACCCTCATCCGGATTAATGTCCGAGTCATAATAATAAAGGTTGCTAGTCGTGACGGCATCTCCTTTGCTGTAGATGACATAATTCCAGTTTTTGCCCACGTTCAAACAATTCTTAATGACAGATCGAGAGTCAGCTCTTCCGACCACACCTCCGGTTTTGGTGGTTGCTTTTCCGTTGAACGGACCGGCATTGACACAATCCGTTATTTCGCAGAATTGCTGGGCATGTCCCAAAACGCCACCTACTTTGTCGACTTTATCCACCTTTATTTCTCCCACGTTGAAGCATTGGGAAACAACCACGGCATTGTTCTGATAGTCGGTAGCACCTTCTATAACCGCATTCGCTCCTCCAACGACGGTCACGATCGGTGCCGCTACGGCCACTATGGCTGCGGCTGAGGTTCCTGCCGTAACAATCAACGAAGCGATGGCGAGGGCTGTTCCTGCCACACAGCAGGCACCGGCGATGCACTTCTGTACGATGCTCTGAATCTTTCTTGACTTTTCGATTTCCTTGTAACGCTCCTCTCGTTTGTTGTTGATATTGAAGTTGACGGTGGTGTTGTTCTCGTCCGATTGTTCGTAGAATGATAACACATTGTTGGTGTTGGCCAACTGCAGTTGGGCCACCTCTGGGGTCAATCCGTCTGACAGCAAAGATATCGACCACGCACGGCCACCGCGTATGTTGCTCATCGCTTGCGCAACATCGCCAGCTATCTCTGACGTTTTCGCCTGCAACGAGCTTTTCATCAGCTGGAGTTCTTGCTCATCCACCATTTCATAGATTCCATAAAGGAAAAGTGACGCATCCGTGGCTAACAAGGCATACTCGAGTCCCGTTTCTGCCATATGCAATACGTGTGTTAATTTCCCAAAGACCTTAGCAGTTGTGCTAACTGATCCTTTCAAAGCATCCCCCGTTACTGCAATTAGCGGTCCGGCCACACCCAATACACATTCTACACTGCCCAACACACAGCCGACGATATCCATGGCCGACCATTCTCTGGGGTCGCCAATCTCACCGATGACACCGCCCGTCGGGCCTTTGCCCGAATTGTGTATGTTTGCCAGGTTGCTACAATAGTTCACCATCGTATAATTACCAGCCAGACCGATAACGCCACCGGCATAGTCGGCTGATACCTTCATGTTGCCATAATTCTGGCAAGCAAAAACGGCTCCCCATGTTGTTTTGCCTATGACACCACCTGCACAATGGCTGGATGCGGCGCTGACAACGCCATCATTGAGGACATTGTGAACGACCGCAATAGAGGTGTTACCAACAATTCCTCCGACATGCGCATCTGCGCCTAAAGCCGTTACGCTGCCGGTGTTATAAACCATGTAAGCTCCAAACTGAGATTCTCCGCAGATGCCGCCAACAGCTGTTTGCCCCTCTACAGATCCTTCGTTTGAGCTGCCTTTAACCAACGTGTTGTTGAACAGCAACTCGTCTGAGCCGATACGCGTGCTACCAATGATTCCACCAACGCCGGTGTGTCCTTTAATCGACCCCGTGTTCTTCGATTCGTGGATGAAAGACATTCCTGTTCCGCCAGCAATACCACCCGTACCAAATCCACCACTCGCCTTATCGGAAGGATCATACTGAGTAGCGCCCAAGATGCTGCCCGTGTTTACACAAGCCAAGACGAACAAAGAGTCGGCTGAGCCAACCAAGCCTCCGGCTCCAGTGTGCATCGAACTGACTGATGCGTGATTCTCGCTTTGCTGTACATTCGCATAAGAATATAATGAGCCTGCGCCCAACAATCCGCCTACGGCATAGTCGCCGCTTACATTCGTGTTTTCGTTGATACAACTATCCATCAACAGCACGCTCTTCATATCGGCCACACCAATCAATCCGCCGTTGCCAACGCTGCCAGCACCACCCTTGATGTAGCCTTTGGTAGTGGAGCAAGAAGAGATGAAGGTCGTATCCGCTCTGTCTCCAGCGGTCACACTTGCCCCTACAAGGCTACCCACGGCATAGTTTCCTTCCATTTTCGGGTTAACCATCTTTACATTCTTGATATAGGCCTGTTCCACAAAGCCAAACAGCGCGATGCCCGATGAGTTCGGGCGATTACTCCAAAGGTTTTTGATGCTATACCCATTTCCGTCATACACACCACGGTAGGGGTTGGTAGGTTGCGCTCCAATCGGATACCATCCTTCGTTGTGGTCGCTATCCCACGATGCCTTGTCCATGTCGATGTTCGCCATCTGTTTGAAATAGGTGTATTTCGTCACCTCCGAATTCTGACGTTGATCGTTGATGATATTTCGCAGATTCTTCAAGTGGCTATAGCTGGAGATGATGTAAGGATCTTCCTTCGTTCCTTTACCTGAAAAGTTAAGGGAAGAGTTGAAACTGTCGAGTACCTTCACCTCTCCCGTATTGGAAATTTCAACACGGCAACCCAGCCCGTATTCCACCCATGTTGTGTCGGACGAGCCAGCGGTCAGTTCCGGATATTCCAAAGCGAGGAGGCGATAGATGCCCGGCTTCAACCCCGTTTGGAATGTCAATATAGATAAACCCTCCAAACGCACGTGATCGCCGATGCGAGTAAACTCCCTGCCGTCTCCCGCCTTTATCTTGCATCGGTATTCAGGAGAACGGAAGTTCTTTGTCTGTTCTTGTAAAGTAATAACCTTGTTTTCCCCGGCAAACAAGACGTTGTTATCTTCGGGGGGATAGATTGGCTCATCGTCGTCGTGACAAGCGGCGAAAAGAGCGCAAGTACATGCTAAATAAAGCAGCCAGCGGAATGTTTTCATCTTTCTTTATTTTTATATTTATACAATAGTTCGTTAAAAAATAGCCAAGCCTAAGCGGCTCTGGCAGTAAATAAAATGAGTTCTTTGAAAAGTTTGTCAATAACTTGTGGGTCTGGGTTAATCCCGAACACGCAAATAAATCGTTCAAGCATATAAGCATTGTGTATGAAAGACTTGCAAGAGGATATGGAGTAAGCTATTCCGAGTCTCTTACATGCCGCTTT